>Ga0208644_1001928_pt1 | contig 16908 bp, 29 predicted proteins | sample VirMetDEL_Nov_18_FD_184517 | JGI IMG/M metagenome (GOLD analysis project Ga0208644, IMG submission 184517) | Aqueous microbial communities from the Delaware River and Bay under freshwater to marine salinity gradient to study organic matter... | ecosystem: Environmental > Aquatic > Marine >... | reverse complement strand
TGGTGGAGATATTGCCTGCCGTCGCCGCTGGCCTTTCCATCATATGGACATCAATCCGCATCGTGGAATGGGCTAGGCGCAAATGGATGTAGACTTCAAGTTGCTGCTGACCCTGGGCGGCATGCTCGTGTCAGTCGTGTCTGCTGCTGTGATAGTTAAGACAAAGTTGCAAGCCGTCATCGAGACGTTGGCAGATGTAGAGCAGCGGCTGCGCAAGCTGGACGCCGCCGCCGACCGCGCCCAGACGCAGCAAGAGGTCATGGGGCAGCGCGTGCAGGTGTTGTCATCCATGCTATCGCCCGAAAAGATGGAAGCTAGGGCGCGCGAGATTGCCAGTATCCTGAAAGACATCGAGCACATTAAGCGAAAGGTCTGCACATGATCGGAGCACTTCTGCCCATCCTGGCTCCGCTTGTCGGAGATGTCCTGGGCCGGATCTTGCCGGAAGATCAGAACAAGCGAGCCGAGATCGAGCGCGAATTGAACATGGCGCTCGTGACCAACAGCCACGCCATCGAGCAGGCAGCGGCGCAGGTCGTTATGGCCGAAGCCAAATCGGAGCATACGATCACAGCGACGTGGCGTCCGATCCTGATGCTAACGATCACGGCTATCATCGGATGGAATTATTTGCTCGCGCCAATTGCGACGGTGATAATCAACTACGCGCTTGGGCAGCAAGTGGCTCTTAGCATCCCGCTTCCGGACGAGCTTTGGAACCTACTGATGATCGGCGTTGGCGGTTATGTGGTCGGTCGATCAGGTGAGAAAATAGCCGGAACGCTCAAAAAATGATCGGCAACTTTAGCCGTTGCTTTGAGTGGCTCATGGAGCATGAGGGTGGCTTCGTAAATCATCTCAGCGACCCCGGCGGCATGACTAACTGGGGCGTCACCAAAGCCACATATGAGCGCTTCACTTGGCGAAGCGTGACGAAAGCCGAGATGCGCTCGCTTACGCAAGATGACGTTCGGCCTATTTATCAGCAGCTATATTGGAACAAGGTGCGCGGCGATGATCTCCCGGCTGGGGTTGATTGGTGCGTGTTCGATTTTGCCGTCAACGCTGGCATATCCCGCGCCATCAAGATGCTGCAAGCCGCGTCTGGTTCAGCAGCAGACGGGATCATCGGTCCAAACACTTTGCTGGCGGTTGAACGTAATGACCCCGAAGCGCTGATCTCTAACTACTCCACGATGCGGCAGGCGTACTACGAAAGCCTGACCGATCTATTCAAGACGTTCGGTCGGGGCTGGACGCGCCGCGTAGAGGAGACGCGCGAACAAGCCTTAGGATTGTCTGGGGCGGCGCCTGGAGCGTTGGAAACATTTTCGAGTGGTACGGGTCCATGAAGGCCGCTATGCAGTCCTACATCGACGACAGGCGGTCTAAAGGTCGCCGCCCGTTTATCGACGCGCCACATTTTGAGATGATGGATATCCCAGATGCCTGACGACGCACGCCTAAAACGAGCCGGCGTGTCCGGTTATAACAAGCCGAAACGGACGCCCGACCACCCCAAGAAGTCCCACATCGTCGTGGCCAAGGTCGGCGACAAGATCAAGACGATCCGTTTTGGTGAGCAAGGTGCCAAGACCGCTGGCGCGCCCAAAAAAGGCGAGAGCGAGGCGATGAAGAAAAAGCGGGCGTCCTTCAAGGCCAGGCATGCAAAAAACATCGCCAAGGGGAAAATGTCGGCGGCGTATTGGGCCGATAGGGAGAAGTGGTAATGCCGTCAAAGTACCGCACGCTGATCCGCCAAATTGCAGAAAGGGAAGGGGTTGACCCAGACCTTTTCGAACTGGTGATTGGCCAGGAAAGCAGCTTCCGGGAAAATCCACCGGACGCTGGCCAGGGCGCTATTGGTATGGCTCAATTGATGCCAAGCACGGCCAAAGAGCTTGGCGTCGATCCATACGACCCGGTCGATAACCTGCGGGGCGGCGCTCGCTATTTGCGCCAGCAGATCGACGCATTTGGTGGCGATATCGGATTGGCCCTGGCGGCATACAATGCCGGCCCCAGTCGCGTCAGAGAATATGGCGGCATCCCGCCGTTTCGGGAGACTAAAAATTATGTTTCGACGATTTTGGGAAAATACGGTAAGCGCGACCGATTACCTGACGTTGCAAGTCCGCTCGATATGCCGGAGGATCAGGCGGCATATAAAATCACTATGCCGGAGCCTGATGCGTTTCTTCGGCCTATAATGGATCTAACCGAGCGGACGCCGCCAAGCCCTCCACAGCCTCGGCGAGATCCCGTTGGCGCATATCGAGCGTTTGTTCAGCGTAAATTTACGCCTCGTCAATTCGGTCGCTGAACTCAGCCTCGTCCAGCGGCAAAAATATGGTGTGAAGCGAATGGGCCGTCCACTGGTGGGGGATTTCTAGGGCCAGTGAATATCCGCGTTCGTTGCTCTCTATCGCCTTTTCGATCAGGCGCATCACGTCTGATATGAGCAGCTCTTTCTTGTCGCAAATATCCTGGGTCTGGCGATATATTCGCATGAGCGTTTCGTGACGGATTTGCATCAGTCTTTAGCCTCCGGCGGGTTGCCATAGCCAAACGCCAGCCAGCCTGGATCGACCCGCAGTCCGGCAGCCAACTTGGTTAGTTGCCACAGCTTTGGTCCCATCTTGCGAGCCCGATGACATGTCTCCGGGGCCAGCATTTGCGTGATCGCCTGTCGCGAGAGCGTAGTCGCGCGGGCGGTGTCGCGTTGTGAGTAGCCACGAACATCCATGGCCCGCTGCAAGCGCTCGCGAAAGCCGTCCATGATTTCCAGTCGGTCAGTCATGCTGCAACACTCCGACGATTTGGGGGAATACGCGGGCGATCTGTACTGCGCACGCAGCAGCGATCTCTCGATGCTCCTTCTGCGTCTCTGGTCCAGTTCGGAGTTCGCAGTAGTGGATCCACGACCGGATCGAGCCGCTCATAAATATCGTGCTGCGCGTCAGTCCTTCCGGCAAGATCGCGCGGGCCTGCTCCTTGGCGATGTTGCGCTTCAGCGCCTGATCATAGATTTCAAACGCGCTGCCCATGACGGCCCGCTGCTTCTCAGTCCACCAGTCATCGAGTTCTTTGTCGTCAGTTTCCAGGCTGTTTTGGCGGTTGGTGTGGTCCTGTAGCCGCGTTTCTCGCACGGCTCCGGTCGTCTCGGTTGCGCTGTACCGCTGAGAAAACTCCTGGAACGAGAACGAGCGATGCCGCAATATCTGACGAATGATGTCCCGCGTGCTGGTGATTTTTACGGTCGCTGACACCATCTCAAACGGGCTCCAGTGCTTGTGCTTGATCAGATAGCCTATCAACTTGTCGTTGCCCTTGCCCATTTCCGCGGATGTTGGGTTCGACACGCGAGCGTAGTAAGCGATCTGGTCGCCAAGCGTCTCATCAGGCTGTGCGCCGATCCGGCGACTGTAGCCGGCTAGTTTTACTTCTTCGTGCATGTTAACAGTCCCTATTTTTCCCCGACCCAAACCTAGACCCAGACACAGACCTAGACCCAGACCTAGACCTAGACCCAGACCTAGACCCAGACACAGACCAAGACCCAGACACAGACCAAGACCCAGACCAAGACACAGACCAAGAATTAGACCCAGACCAAGACCAAGACCGGCACTTGGTTCGTTTAGTTGCCATCACTCTTTCTCCTAGTCAGACCAAGACCCAGACCTTTGCTAACTAAAGGTCTAGGTCTTTCGCTTTGGAATTACGCCTTGAACATGACGCCAAACGACTCAATCGCAGCCGTCTGGACATACCAAGCCTCAGCACCAAGGTCTTGGGCGTCCTTCCACTTTTTGTCAGTGAAGGGACCAGTTTCGTAGACCACTTTGGCTCCGGTCAATTTGACGCAAGAGCCGTTCACACCTACCAGCTTACCTGTGTAGATATAAACACCACACCACAGCGTCACAGTCTGACCCAACAGGGCTTCGAGACCTTCGTTCTGTACTTCGCTTACGACGACTTTCATAAGATACTTCCTTTCATGGTTAATTTTTTGGTTGGATTAACGACTTCTCGTCCACTCTTCTGCAACCGCATCTGCATCTTCGCGGCTCGGCGCTGTCACGCAGCTAAGGATAGCATCGCCTTCTCGGCAGACGACCGAATAGCCTTCCAGGCTGTGATAAATTTCCGCCGTTCGGTCGGCCTCAAGGCCGTAGTAAGTCGTGATGATCCCGGTCACGATGATGCGACCTCCTCGCTGATTTCCATGCAAAGCACGCCTGTTTCCAAGTACATCTGCCGCTGGACTTTTTGGTCCCAGCGAGCAAGAAACTCTCGCTCGACCGGTGGGTGCAGTATTTTCGCGACGCCAGCTTGGATCAGCAAGCCGGCGCAATGACTGCACGGCGGATGCGTGATGTAGACAGTTGCGCCGTCCAGGCTTACGCCGCGTCTGGCAGCGTCAGCGACAAGGTTGCCTTCGCTGTGAACAGTCATGGCCAATTTTACGTCCCGGTTGGCGTATCGGTCTGGGTGATCGACGACACCGCGTGGCAGGCCGTTATAGCCGGCTGCGATCTGGGCTCGATCTCGGACGGCGATGCAGCCAACCTTGGTGCTGGGGTCTTTCGAGCGGTCGGCATACACCCTGGCGATCTTTAGCCAGTGGGCGTGCCATGCGGCATTGGTTTCGATCATCGTTTCCTCCATTTGGATTTTGGCCCGACTTTCTTGCGGTGATTAAACGGCGCAGGCTTGGTGCGCCGCTTTGGTTTGGGCTCAGGTCGCCATGTTATCCCGACGCTAGTTTTCGCAGCCATTTTGGCATCTCCTCTCGTTTGACGTACACAATCTCTCGATGTTGATCGCACCAGACACCGCCTTCACCGGCTTTCCGGTGGCAGTATTCGACTTTTGGCGGGTAGCCAGGGTCGATCTGCTTGACCCACTGACAGCTTCGCACCTGCGCCTCTGTGTTCTTTGGCTGGGGTGTGCCGTATGGCAGATACTTCTGTCCTTTTTTATTCTTCAGGCCCATGCGGTTGGCTAGGCCGATGACCGCGTTTTTGGTCATCTGGTGGCCGGCGTCAGATAGGTTGCAGACGATCTCTTCGACAGTGCGGCCACGGTCATACCCCTCGCGAACGATCTCTCGCACGGCATCCTTGTGTTTGCGCACGGCGTCGGCATTTACGACCCGTTTTGGTAGATCCAGATATTGGGCCTTGCGAATTATGCTCTCTCGGCTTCGATGCATCTCTCGCGCAATCGCGCTGGCTGTATGGCCCGGCGCAAGCCACATGCGTTTGAGATGCTCAACCTCGTCCTCAGTCCATCTTTTCATAGTAAGATGATCCCTCTGTGCTTGCGCGGTATGATCTCCAAAAAACCGCGCCGCTCGGCAACCTTGATGCGCTTGTGAGCGGCTTGTTTGGTAATGCGAAGCGCCTTAGCAATCTCCTGCAAAGTCGGCGAGTGCTTTTCCGGGTGCCGTTCCTTCAGCACCCGGATGACGGCCATCAAAACATCTGTGTCGGTCACAGGATGAACATCAGGCAGACGGACAGGCCAGCAATGAGCCACGCCAGCTCAAGGATATTACAGAGCATTTTCATGTTCGCACTCCTGGCAATGGTCGAATCGACCCATATCGACCTGGATTGGGGCGTAAGCATCGCAGCCCTTGCACTGGTGTAAATCTCCTCTCTCGTACACAGCCCCGTCAATGCAGACGAAATGCTCCAGCAATTCTTTGACGGTGTATTTTTCGAATAAATCCAATTTATCGAAAAAATCGGTCAGCGTTTCTATTGTGTCAATTTTGGTCATGGTGTTCCTCCAGGTTGGTGGCGGTCGGCTCATTCCGTTTGCCATGTCCTTAATGTAAACCTTTTCGGATAAACGTCAACCTTTTTTCTGCGCAATCTCCAATATTTTTTCGCGTGCATCGTCGAAGCCGGAACCAACCACAACATCATCGCCACAAACCGTGGTCAGGTAGTCAATCCAGTCGATCTGGGCTTTTGACAGCCTGCCGCCGGTGGATCTCTTCATCTCGATCCACAGTCGCCACTGCGGGACGTACAGATCAGGCACGCCAGACGTAGCGCCCTCGGCCTTCAGCTTTGCCGCAACGCTCAAGTGTCGGTGGCCACCATTCGGGATCGAGAATATGCGGACGCCGGCAAATGTCTGTCGGAACCACTGCACTAGCCGTCGTTGTTCTACATGCTCGCTGTCTGCCATGTCCGCCTCGTTACCCTATTAAATTTGCCGTCTTGCTTGTAAGTGATCGATGCCGGCGGCTTGGCCGCGTTCATCGCGCCAGCAATCTCGGTCAGGTCCATATGCTGCCCAGCATCGACGCCAGAATTGCGGGCGATTTCGGCCAATGTGGCCGCAGCCTTTTGCCCAGCATAGCCCGGATAACCCAGTGTCAAATATTCGGTCACGCCTTGGTCAAAAATCCCCTGATGATAGGTCACGGCCAGCATTGGGTTGCCGCTGGCCCGGCTGACTTGCGTGCGCCAACGCCAGCGTTTGACCGGCATCGTTTGCGCCCCAGGCCCCATGATGTCCTGATCGCCCAGCGTAAATTTTTTCTTCTTAGGCGCCGGAAACGGCTCGCCGCAACCAATGCACTCGCGGGCGGCCAACGGGTTGATCTCGTCACAATGCTCGCAAATCTTGACCGGCGCATCGCCAGTGCCGGCTTTGCGCCCAGGATCTACCGCCGTGATAGGCCCGTGCGTTGCCACCAGCCCGGCAAAGTCCAGCACCAGACAATGGTCTGTGTGGCTCTTGATCCGCATCCCGCGTCCCGCCATCTGAACGTACAGGCTGACTGACAGGGTCGGTCGCAGAAATACGATGCAGTCCAAGTCCGGGTGGTCAAAGCCGGTGGTCAACACGTTGGCGTTGGTGACTGCGCGGATTTCGCCGGATTTGAATGCAGTCAGGATCCGGTCGCGTTCGTCCTTTGGCGTCGATCCGACCACTGTCTCAGCAGTCACGCCAAGGTCGCGCAAGGTGTCGCGCACCTGATAGGCATGGTCAACGCCCGTGCAAAAAAACAGCAGCGACTGGCAATGATTGGCCCGACGCATCGCCTCATGCACAGCGCCCTCGGTGTCGAATTTTTCCAGGGCCTTGACCAGATCATCTTCGCGGTAGTCACCGCCGCGTTTGCGGACGCCTTCGACCGACATGCGGATGTCTGGCCGCTTTGATCGCAGCGGGGCCAGATATTTTTTGTGGATCAACTCCTCCATACTCGCCGGCTGGATCAGGGCCGAGAATAGCGCCGGCTCGTCGGTGATCAGGCCGTGGCCCAGCCGGTATGGCGTGGCAGTCAGACCCACGACACGAAGCGCCGGGTTGATGGCTGTCAGATCGTCGATTAGCTCGCGATAGCCGCCCTGCTGTTTGTGATTGATCAAGTGGCACTCGTCCACGATCACCAGATCGATGTGACCAATGTCGTCGGCTTTATTCCGCACCGATTGGATGCCGGCGAACGTGATCGGCTGGCCAATCTCGCGCCGATTGAGCCCAGCCGAATAGATGCCAAGCGGAGCATCTGGCCAGTGCTCCAACATCTTGTTGGCGTTCTGGCGGATCAACTCTTTGACGTGCGTGAGCATCAAGACGCGCGTTCCAGGCCAGCTAGTAAGCGCGTCCTTGCATAGCGCCGCAACGATGTGCGACTTACCGGAGCCGGTCGGCAACTCCAGGCATGGATGGCCCTCAGAATGCTCTGAGAACCACGCATATAGCTGGTCAATCGCCCTCTGCTGGTAGTCGCGTAACATCGCGAACCTCCTTCACCGTCGCGCCTGGGAACGCCCGCCGGATCTCGCCAACCTCCTGCCGCGCGCAAGCCTCACCGCCAGCGATTAGTTCCTGGCTGGAGAACGTGAACGCGTCGGCCTCGCCGTTGCGAACGTCTACACCGTCGATGACATAGACGGCTTCGTTCGGGTCGCCGCTGTCTTTGATCGGCCATGGCACTAAGTCGGGATGCAGCACATGCGCATGGCAGCCGGTGCGCTGATGCTCAACCTCAACGTGATCAGCCTCCCACCGGGCGCAGGCCCACTTGCCGTCATCGGTCGGCGTAGACCGTGCGCAGGTCCGACAGTTGACCTCCTGGGTCAGCCGGCGCTCGTGGCAGAAACTGTGGGCTGGGCAAAATTTGCACTGGTACCACGTTGGATCGGCGCTGATCGGGTCAGGCATACGCTCGGCCAGAGCCAGTCGCCGACCACGGTCTAATAGGGTCTCCGCCGCCTCCTGATCGTACTTAACCCGCTCGGTGTATAGCCTGTCATCGTCCTTGCAGACGGCCACATAAAGAGCCCGCTCAATGCCTGCGCCGTGCATATAGAGTTGCATCTGGCACCAGTGCTGAGGCTTGGCGTCGAGCACGCCCTTGCGGGTCAGATCGTCGAACGATTTTTTGTTGTGCGTCTTGAACTCGGCAATGTGCCGCGACGCTTCGGCCCCAGGGACGCCGCCTTCGATGATGCCATCGACCGATCCGCCGATATGCGTGCCAAAGTCGATCAGGGTCTGGTCATACTCGGTTGCGCGGATGTTGACGCCAATGGCGCGCAGGTCTTTGACGATCATGGCCTCCTCGTTGTGGCCGCGTCGGAATAGCCGCCGTACCCGACCCGGTATCTCCTCGCGGACGGCCCAGCGGAACGATAGCCAGATCCAGCGGTCGCAATGATGGCCAAGGATAGACGCGCCCAGGTGCGGGCGCGGTTGGTCGGCTTGTTTTTCGTGGTAGGCGTCAATTGCCATAGCCACGCGGTCTATGCTGTCAGGCATTTTTGTCATAGCTAAACCGGGGCTTTCGCCCCGGCTCCCTGGTTAGCGAGCCCACGGCGGGCTGGACGATTTGGCGGCTGGCGCTGGCTTGGCTGGCGCGGCTTTGTCCAGCAACGGTGCCGACGACCGATCCGGCGCAGCGCTTTTCAACTTCTTCACTTCGTTTCTGCGGCCATATTGAACGTCATCCTTGATCGTGACCGTCGCCTTTAACCGCCCGCCCAGTAACTGGTCGGTGTCGTCAACCGGATCGACGCCGACCGCTTTCATCAGCTCGCCAAGCTGACGCAGGCCAATGGCCGTCGCTGTCGGGTTAGGATTGTCAAAGTTGATGTTGGTCCAGAGCACTCGGCCTTGATGCGTCGGGCCTGTGACGTCGAGCCGGGTCGCCATATACTGCCCCGTTCCGGCCTTGGTCGTGCGCAAATCAATGCCTTGCACTACGACGTCGTAAACGCCCTCAGGGATCGGCTCCATGGGGCCGCGCTCATCGTCTTGCGGAATATCCGCCAAGCTGATTGTGTTGGTGAAAAATGCCATCAGTTTTACTCCTGTTCGATGGTGAATGATGGGCGACCAGGTTTGCTCGTGATCGCCTTTAGAAATGGGGTTGTGACCTCTGGGTCGGTTGCTTTCCAAACGGCCAGATCGAGATCCGGCTTCCAGCGAAATAGCTTGGCCAGATAATTTTCCAAGCCATGCTCTGCCGCGATCTCTTGCGCCAGATCGCCATCGACCTTGCGCCCGATCCGACCGACCACTTTGATTTTGTGTCCGCCATCGGTTTCGGTTTTGGCCGTACCATCCAGCGTGTCCGGCACGCCCAGCAGCGAAAGCATATGGTCCTCCAGCGCTCGACGACGCTCGACGGCCTCGCGCTCGGCTTCTTTGGCTGCGATCCACTCGGCTGCGGCTGTGTCCAAATTTAGGTTCATTTTATCCTCCGATTTTCTCGATGATCGCGCCCAGGTCAGGCGCTTCCCAAGCGTCCAGCTTCCCGGACCTGTCTTTGGCCTGCCACAGCCCGTCGGATTGGCACATCAAAGCCCGCTGGATGTTGCCGTCGCTATCTTTTTCGACCCGCTGGGCTAGCACCAGATCGAAAAAATACGGCAGCGCTTGGCCGGTTTTCTGCCCCGGCATGGACGGGCTATAGAGCATCCGCCCCATCTCATCCTGGCTTTTGTCCAGTTTGGCTGTAAACAGAACATGCCGCGGCAGGTCTCTGAAGGAGCGGACGACCTCGGCCATGGTCGTCTGCATCTCGCCATATGCCTGACGCGGGTCTTTGCTTTTCGCCTTTTCGGTGGCCAAGCAGACCTCGGCGATCTCGCTGATGCTGTCGAGCGCCACGCTATCAAAGCCTTTGGCCTCATCGCTGCCGGTCAGCCATTTGTAGGCCTCCCGCAGCGTGTCCATGCCGTCGATCTCAATGAACGGCAGGTTGCTTTCGCGGATCGACAATAGGCCAGCCTCAGCGGAAAGAATGACCGGGTTGGGCATCGTCGGGATCAGGCTGGTTTTGCCGGCTCCGGCTTGGCCGTAAACCAAAACTTTGACGTTACCGGCCCTGGTCGAGCCGGTGTTTTGTAGATTGATTGCCATGGGGAATTCCCTTCGTTTGGCTGGTGGGGAAGGGGGAGGCGCTAGCGCGCCTGTTTCCTGATGCAAGTTCCCAATTCCGCTGCCTTACGTTCGGCGTCTGCTTTCGCCTCAGCAAGCGTGTTGCCTTTTCCCGTAACGGTTAGGCCGTTAAATGTCGCGGCTTTGTAGGTCATCGTCTCAGTTCCTCGTTTGCGGCTGGTCGGGTTATTCCGGTTGCCATACGTTGAATATAGGGATTGACTGCATTCGCGTCAACACCTAGGTTCAAAAAAAATCAGCAATGAGGAGAAAAAAATGACCACCGCCGATGCGATCCAGCATTTTGGATCGATCAAAGACCTAGCCAACGCGATTGGGATTTGGCCGCATGGGATATACCGATGGGGTGAGCGCCCACCAATGCTTCGTCAATACCAGATCGAGCGCCTCACGGCAGGGGAGCTAAAGGCCGATGACTGACCTCCCGGATAACAACCCGAAAACGATTTACGGCATCCAGAAGCCAAGTCTGGGCCTGATCCCGCTTGCCGCCCTGGAAGCTGCTGCCGGCGCGCATCAGCTAGGGGCCGATAAATATGGCGCGTGGAACTGGCGGGAAAAGCAGGTGGCCGCGTCGGTCTATATCCATGCCATGCTCCGCCATATCAAGGCATGGCAGGAGGTCGAGGATCTTGACCCGGAAAGCGGCGTCTCGCACCTTGGCCACGTCATGGCCTGCTGCGGTATACTCCTCGACGCCCAGCGGCACGGTCAGCTCGTAGACGATAGGGTGCGCGATAATGGCTAAATTTCCTGGCGGTCCAATCCGCATACCAACCGATCTGCCAGCCGACCCGCCTGAGATCCAGCTTGCCGACGCCATGCTTGCGGCTGGGATCAACCCGCCGTCGAATATCGTGATCGATGGCAATTTGCATCGGTTCTCGACCAAAGGCCGATCTCGCGACAATTCTGGCTGGTACGTCGCATTTCCTGACGAACCCGTCGCCGGTCGCTTTGGCTGCTGGCGGGATCAGATCGACGTCGTGTTTCGCGCCGACATAGGCCGCAAGCTCTCGCCAGCCGAGGAGATGCGCCTGATTGCCAGACAGGCCGAGGCCAAGGCCCGTCGCGATGAGGAGCGCAGGCGAAAGGCCGAGGTCGCCGCCGAGACCGTTGCCGACATCTGGGCCGGCGCAATTGCTGCCAGCGCCGATCATCCCTACCTCAAGCGCAAAGGCATTCAATCGCACGGCGCCCGCGCTACCGGCGATGGCCGTCTGATCGTCCCGCTGTTTGCGGAGGACGGCAGCCTTTCCAGCCTGCAATATATCGGTGATGAAAAGCGCTACCACTCCGGCGCTGTCACGCGCGGATGCTCCTGGACACTCGGCGATCTGGATGGCGGAACAATATTTGTCGCCGAAGGCTTCGCCACTGCGGCCACAATCCGGGAGGTCGCCAACCGTCCAGTCGTCATCGCCTATAGCGCCAACAACCTGCCGGAGGTAGTGCGCCAGCTACGCGAGCGCCACGGCGCGCAGCAGGACATTGTCATTGTGGCCGACAATGACGCCAGCGGCGTTGGCCGGAACAAGGCGGACGAAGCCGCCGCCAAGCATGGCGCGCGGATCGTTATGCCGCCCGATCTGGGAGATGCGAACGATTACCATCTGGCCGGCAAGGACCTGCACGGTCTGCTATTCCCGCCGGTCGATGATTGGCTGGTCCCTGCTGACGACTTTTCGAAACAGCCCGCGCCAATCAAATGGCTGATCAAGCGCTGGATACAAAGCGATGCGCTCATTATGATCCATGGCCCATCAGGCGGCGGCAAGACGTTTCTGGTCCTTGACATGGTGCTGTCGATCGCCAGCAAAGGCGCTATTGCAGAATGGCATGGCCATAAGGTCAGATCAGGTCCGGTGGTATATCTGGCCGGCGAAGGACACCACGGCCTGCGTGGCCGCGTCGCCGCCTGGAAACAGCGCCACGGCGTGCGCAGCCTGGATATGTGGCTGTCACGCCATGGCCTGGATCTCAACACCGCCGCCGGCTATCAAAAAACAGCCGACGCCATTCGGGCATTGTCCGTCACGCCATCCGCCATCGTCGTGGACACGCTGCACCGCTTCCTGGATGGCGATGAAAATTCGGCCCAGGACACCAAAACAATGCTCGACGCCTGCGGCGCGCTGATCCAGGAGTTTGGCTGCACCGTAATCCTGGTGCACCATACCGGCGTATCAGCCGAGGCGCAACATCGGGCGCGCGGATCGTCCGCATGGAAAGGCGCGCTCGATATCGAGATCAGCGTCGTGCCGGGTGACGTGATCGAGGTGGCGCAGCGCAAATCAAAAGATGCAGAACTGGCCGATCCAATTTTCGCGTCGCTGGATCGCGTTGAGATTGCCGGCTGGTTTGACGAGGACGGCGAGAAGGTCGCCAGCGCCGTTTTGATGCCGTCCGACGGGCCGGAAACGCCGCTGAAAGAGGACAGCAAACTGGCTCGCATGAAGCAGGATTTTAGAGCCTGCTGGTGGCACGCCGGCGGCGCAAATCTTTTCGAGGCTAGCCCGTGCATCAGCCGTGACGACGTCATAAATTTCTATGTTGATAGCCGCGGATTGTCGCAGGCAAGCGCCAAGAATTGCGCCAAGCCGTCGGTAGAAACCAAGCTGATCGGCTTTTTGCTCCAGGCTGGCATTATAGCGCCGACAGATGACACCGGTATCGGGTGGTATCTGGTCGATAAGACGTATAAGGCTTTGTTATTAATGGAAAAAAATGGGGCGGTATCAGCCGGTACCTAGCCGGTATCGGGGTTTCTGATACCGGGTGGCAAAGGCGAGTGGACCCGGTATCGGCAGGTATAAATCACCCCGTAAGGGGTGATATACCCGATACCGGTCCCGATGCGGCGGTTGGCTGGCCGCTTGACCGCATCCGGGAAATGGCATATCTTGATCTGACTGATGGCCCTTCTCACCCAGGTCATTGGGCGTATCCTCCCTTCGTTTGGTTATGGACTTCGCCGGCCTTTAATCGGGCCGGCGATTTTTTTTGGGAGATTGTCTGTGGCAAAGACAGGGCCGAAGGGGCCGAGCAAGCCAATGACCGACAAAGAGTTTGAGCAGCTTGTCGGCATGATCCGCATTCAATGCACGCGCGATGAAATCTGCGACATTTTGAATATGAGCGAGGACACGCTTGGGCGCAGGATTGCGGAGCGCGGGATTGAAGGCGTAAGCAATTTTGCGGCCCTATATAAAAAGCACCAGGGCGAGGGGAAGTCATCGCTGCGTCGGGCGCAGTGGAAATCGGCGCTTGGCGGAAACGCGACCATGCAGGTCTGGCTCGGCAAGCAGGTGCTCGGTCAGAGGGACAAGCAAGAGATCACTGGCGACAACGGCGGCGCGTTGCAGATCAATATTACCAGACGCATCATAGACCCTGGCGTGAAGGAATAGCGCGATGGACCCGGAAATCATCCAAGGTGGCTTGATGCAGAACCTGGGCATGGACGAAGGCACGGCCTATCGCTATGCGGCGGAGATATCCGCAAGCCCGGAACTCTATGGCGACGTGCTGGCGAAGATCGGCCTGTCGGATGGTTTCCAGGCTAAGTTCAGGGCTGCGAACCCGAGGCCAGCGCCATATGATCCAGAGGCGGAGAGGAGATCGCGCCAGCGCGAACTGCGTGCTTATCAAGACCCGATCCGCAAGTGGGCAGTAGAGACGCTGACGGGCTTTGGCGTCCCCGCGTTTACGCAATACAACCTATTAGGCGCTGCTGAGATGGCCCCTGGGCCGGGTGACGTCATAGCTGTGCAGGATGCGGCTTTGGCGGCAGGCAGGGCTTACGATAACCCGACGCTCGGCAATATAGGAGAGGCAGCCGGCCTTGGTCTGGCGGCTGGCGTTGGCGCTATTCCGTTGGCCGGTGATGTCCTGGGTCCGCTTATAAAGACCGGGCTTGGGCTCGGGACCAAGGCGGCAGGCGGCAGGGCCATTGACGCGCTGACGGCAGGCGCGTCGAAGGATATCCTGGGGCAGGCCACTCAGGAGGTCGGTCGCACCGATCCGCTTATGATGGTTCACAATCAGGCGGCGGGGTCACTCCCCAAGTCGGCCTCATTGGGCGGTTTGGCAGCCCCTTCAGCCGCGATCACAACGCCGGACGTAGGGCTGACGGACTTCGGAGACATTTCATGGATATTTGACCCAGATGTCGCAAAGAAGATGTCCGGCAGTAGGACGTTTGCTCGGGACGCCTACACCCCTAGGCAGCCTTATATTTGGCCGACATTCTCTCGCTCGGCAATAGAAGCGGTGTCCAATATTGCGGGCAGACAGACAACGAAATCCGGCCAGATGCTTGCGAAAGATAAAGAATTTGCCAATGACGTTCTCCAATCTTTTGCCAACTCATCGCCAGACAGGCGCGACATTGAGAATTTAGCGGCGCTCTATGGGATTAATGCAAGCAAAGTGGACTTTGACAACGCAGAGCGATTGCGTCAGCAACTGTTCCTTGACCTTCAGGACCAGGGGCTGTCTCCAAGATATAAAATGAACAAAGAGACCCGATACGACAGCAAGACAGTCGATGCTACGGCATCTCGGATGGTCAGCGAGATGGTCGCCCAAGGCGTGCGCGGGGGCGAACAAGGGGGAATGACCCTTGCGCGTGCAATGGCTATGGCGACTCCCGAATTGCGAACGCTGAAAGAAGTTAGGGACAACGCTGGGCGGATAAAGCGCCTTGGCAGCGCCGAGTACCAAGAGGCTCTGAAACCGTCCGAAGATTTGTACAAATTGATAATGGCCAAGATTGAAGCGAAGGTCGCAAACGCCGATCCGGCTCGAAACACATGGGACTTAGCAAGCGAAGCAGCCAAGGATGTCTTTCAGTATGGCCGGGTTCGAGATAAGAACCTGATTGAAGGTTTGGGTGGGGATGATCTTAGCTCGATAATATCCGACGATGTCGCGAGATTTAAGTCCATTTCGGCGAGCGTTCCGACGGAATATCTGGAAAGAAAGTTTACTAAAAAGGTTCCTATGACGGCGTTCAGGGGCGCAATCATACCTGAAGATGCAGGTCCGTTGGTGACGAAGACACTGGAAGACGCTGGCATCACCCACATTGAGACGTATGGGAGCCATGAAGAGCGCATAGCCGCCTTCAAGAAATTCCCGGAACTTTTGTTCTCGGCGGCGGGCGCTGGCGGTATCTTCCTTGCGAGCCAGAAGCCGGAACGCACAGAGAGCCCTGACGGTACATGAACCTCGAAATCAAAACCCCGCGCTGGTCTCTGCCGATCTTGGAGGCAGAGCGCCCGCGCTATCTGGCGGCATATGGCGGGCGAGGATCTGGCAAGAGCCATTTCTTCGCCGAGATGCTGATCGAGCGCTCGGCCATGGGCAAGGTCGATGCCGTCTGCGTGCGCGAGGTCCAGAAGTCACTGGCGCAGTCGGTCAAGAAACTGTTGGAGAATAAAATTGAGGAGATGGGCGTTGCCCATCTTTTTGACGTCAAGCAGAGCGAAATCCGCAGCGTTCATGGCGGGATCATTATATTCCAGGGCCTCCAGAACCATACCGCCGACAGCATAAAGTCACTCGAAGGCTACGATATCGCCTGGGTCGAGGAAGCGCAGAGCCTAAGCCAGTTTTCACTCGACATCTTGCGCCCGACGATCCGCAAGCCGGAGAGCCAGCTTTGGTTTACCTGGAACCCGCGTTTCGACGACGACCCAATCGAGGCGCTGTTGCGTGGTCCGAATGCGCCAGATCACAGCGTCGTGGTGCCGGTGAATTATGCCGACAATCCATGGTTCCCGGATGTCCTGCACGCCGAGATGGAGTACGACAAGCGCCGCGACCCGGACAAATACATGCACGTCTGGCGCGGCGAGTACGTCCGCAACAGCGAGACGAGGGTGTTCAAGAACTGGACCGTGGAAGATTTCGACGCGCCTCCAGACGCGATACACCGGCTTGGCGCAGACTGGGGATTTGCCAGCGACCCAACGGTGGCGGTGCGCAGTCATATTATCGGGCGCAAGCTATACATCGACTATGAGGCATATCAAATCGGCTGCGAGATTGTGGACACGCCGTCGCTGTTCATGTCGATCCCAGAGGCTGAACGCTGGCCGATGGTGGCGGACAGTGCTCGACCAGAAACCATCTCGCACATGCGAAAGAACGGCTTCCCCAAGATCCAGCCGGCTATCAAGGGGCCAAAGTCCATCGAGGAAGGCGTCGAGTGGCTCAAGAGTTTCGACATTGTCGTGCACCCGCGGTGCAAGCACACCATCGATGAACTGACGCTCTACAGCTACAAGGTCGATCCGAACACCGGATCGGTGCTGCCGCTGCTAGAGGATAAAGACAATCACGTTATCGATGCGCTTCGCTATGCCTGCGAAGGCGCGAGGCGGGCAAACTCCCAGGCAAAGCCGAAGGCCAAGCCGGTCGCCACGCTGATGCCAATGGCGAGTTAAATATGACTGTTGT
>Ga0208644_1001926_pt1 | contig 16911 bp, 12 predicted proteins | sample VirMetDEL_Nov_18_FD_184517 | JGI IMG/M metagenome (GOLD analysis project Ga0208644, IMG submission 184517) | Aqueous microbial communities from the Delaware River and Bay under freshwater to marine salinity gradient to study organic matter... | ecosystem: Environmental > Aquatic > Marine >... | reverse complement strand
AGATGGAGTTATTGTTGTGATAAGTAAGTGCCATAATTAAATCCTTTTAATTATTTCTTTGTTGAAGTGCAACGAAAACAAAGCCATGTTATTTTACTCCATACATTTTGATAATGCCGTCATCAATATTGCCACTAGACATTTTGAATTGTATTTGATTAATAGCTGAGGTAGTGTTAAAATACCCAGCAGAATAATGTTCAACAGATGATGCTTCTGCACCAGAGCCAGTAGAACGATAAACTTGTATTCTTGATATAAAATGTTTTACAAATGTGGTTGAACTTGGATTAAATAATTGTAAATAGCCAGAACAAGATTGGTCTGCGTCATCTCCAACAGTATTTGTTAATATTTGAAAGCCTGTACCTTGTGCTTGGTCATCTCCTGTTCTGTAATTTAAAGAAGTTGAAGAATCATCTTCTCTATGAAAACTTTGAAAAACTGTTGATGTTATAGTTTCATTGTAACCACTTCCACCACTAGCATTTCCTTGAAATGAAAATTGAGCAGTATTACTTGGGTGTATATTAATAAATTTAAACACATAAGAATCATAAGTGCTATCTATTCCTGATGTAAAGCTAATAGAAGCTGAACTACTTGCAGTTTGGGTAGATAATAATACTAAAGCACCAGTAGGGATAGAAGCTGGTAGTGCCGTTATATTTTGTAATGCGTTATTAGAAACTTTAATTAAAGCCATTGGTTAAACTCCCAAAGCTAAAATAAAATCTATAGAATCATCTACTGTTAAATTTTCAGAAAATACAATATTGCTACCACTTATAGTAAAACTATCATTAGGAGATTGAATAACTCCATTTAAAGATACAACACAATTAACTGCATTAGGAGAAACTGCTGTTCCAGAATTTTTAGTTAAAGCATAAGTATCTGTAGCACTAGCAGTAATTGTGTCTAATTTTGTAAATGAAGTAGATATACCAGTTAAATTAGAACCATCTAAAGCACCAAAAACACCTGTAGTAATTTTACTAGCGTCTAAATTAGGAATATCGTCTGCTGTAAAACCGCCTGATATAATGTTTGCTAAATCTCTTGCTTTTGTCATAATATTATCTCGCTGTTGTTGGTATATTGTTTGTTCCTACTAAAGGATTTTCTGCAAATGCCATGTAGATAAAATTATCACCTGAATTGTTAATGTCTGAATTAGACCTAATTTTAATTCCATTACTTAAAAAATCTATATTGTTTCCAGTTCCCCACCAACTTTCATCATTTGCTTGGTTAGGTGCTAAAACTATATTAGCTACATTATAAGTGTTTCTTTTATTATCCATTAAATACCATTGTCTATTCGCTGTTGTAGTATTTTTAAAAATAACAAAAGCTGGTTTAAACCCAGTATAAACAAACGTACCATCAGCAGAACCATTGCCTGTGTAAGAACCAAACTTGCTGAAACCTTTTTTCTCTGCGAAGCAGTAGGCGATATAAGTTGAACCGCTACCATTAACAACTCCATTATTACCTATTGTAAAAACAGAAGATGATGGTGCAGTATCATAATAAACAACTTCGTTATCTGTTTGTGAAGCAACAGTAGAATTCATTATTAAATATTCTGTAATAGGAAGTGATTTATGATATACCATCCAGTTATTTGATGTGCTTCTAACTTTGGTAATTATCATAGCTGGTGCAACTCCTAATCCATGACCAATCGTAGAACCAGCAGAACCATTACCAGTATAACTTACAATACTAAATCCACTTGTTGTATTAGCTGATACTGTTGATGTAATAGAACCATCTGTGTTTGATACTCCTGTTCCACCAGCTAACCAGTTCCATGCAACATAATTTCCACCAGAATTATTTACAGAAGCATTACTGCCTAAACTAAATCCATCACTATCAAATAAAGTTAATCTATCGGCACTTGTATATTCAGCATTTGTATTGTTACTATTTAAAGTTTTTGTAGCACCTCTTACAGCATCATATAAATCATGACCATAAGTTCCATCATTTCTATATTTAATCCATGTCCAATCTGGTTGAAAACCTACTCCTGTAATAGATTGAGTACTACTATTACCACTATAAAGTTTAGTATTAAAATATTCACTTGGCTTATTTATTTGGCTCATTATGCGTACTCCTGTGCGTTAATTGATTTTGTGCAAAGTGCTTTGTAACCTGTTGGTGGCGAAAATTCAAAGATTCCGATTCCATCATCAGGATTTTGTGCTGAAGCTACTGGAGTAGTTCCGAAGTAGCCGTTGCCGAAGTTTGCTGATACAACTCCAAAAGATGAACTAGAATTATCTCCAAAAGCAAAATGATAAATACCAGTATTTGTTGATGTTGGTGCTGTTATAGATATTGCACCTGTGCCTGTTGCACCACTTTCTGGGTCGCCAGAATTTTGCCAAGTTCCATTTTTAGAAAAATATAATTTATTGTTATCTAAATCTAATGCTACTCCTACAATATCGCCATCAGTATAACTATTTCCATAAGCAGAAGAACTGCCATTATTTCTTACATTTCCTGAACCACCATAAGACCATTGATAAGCACCAACTCCTAAATAATCACTTGCATTTACTCCACTACAATTTGGATTATCAGAAATTCCTATATCAATAGCATCATTACCACTTATTTTTTTAAATTCTGCATAATATTTACCTGATGACATTCCTAAAGTAGATGAAATAAATCCATAATAATTTGTAGTGTTGCTACCTGTTATTGTATTGTTTCCATTAGATAAAGTTCCAACAGATAATTGTGCTAAAGGATTACCTGTAGCAAAAACATTACTAGGTGTATCTATTGTTTGTGTCATTGTACCATTCACAGTAAAGTTATTTGCATTACCTGAACTATCTGTTCCCATAGAACCTGAATTTTCAAACTTTAAGAAGAAACCATTAGTTCCATAAGTAACTGATGGTGCAGTTTTAGGTTTCCATATTCCCGTTGTTGCATCTGTTTCTCCAAAAGCTGATGCGTCATATGTATAACCATCGCAGAAATGAACGTGTGCCATTAAGCCACCAAATTTTCTTGTAGCACCAGAACCTACTGGGTCGCCACCTACATTTGCATCTTTTCCAGAATAAGTAGCCGTTACTGTTTGATTTTGTGCTCCTGTTGTTGTGTTTTGTAATGAAGTAATTTGAACTCCATTAACATATAATTTTCCTCTATCCGCTCCAGTTGCTTGTGTAGTATCAACAGCAAAAACTATGTGATACCAAGCGTTGGAATCTCTATATACAGCATTAGTTTGTCCACCTATGGAATTAACTCCACCATCATATTCATTGTAACCAATTAAATCACCAGCAGTAAATTCTACAAAAGTATATGCTGCTGTATCTGCTGGATTTATAACTCTAAAAAATTGTCCTCTTGTAGCAAGTTCACCTCTTTTAACCCAAGCACTAAAAGTATATTTGTAAGCACTTGTCGGTGTTGTATTTGTACGTGATAAATATGTACTAGCCATGATTAGTTAAATTGTCCTCCATTATTAATTCCTACTGTTACTGTTATGCTAAATGCTCTATCCGCAGTTTGACTTTCAGCATCTGTTGCTCTTACTGTGAAAGAGTAAACTGTTTCTTGTGTATCACTTCCACTTTCTGTTCCTGTGATTGCACCTGTAGAACTATTTAAAGATAATCCTGTTGGTAAAGCACCAGAAACAACTGAATAAGTCACCGCACTATCGGAAGAAGCTGAAAGCGTTGTTGAGAAACTTCCACCTTGTGCAACTGAACCTAAACTTCCAGCAGATGTACTCCAAGTAGGAGCATCTGAAACTGTAAGCAAAGCTGTTGAACTTCTAACTGCAAGTCCATCAGGATTTTCTACTCTAATAAAATAAGTTCCATCATCAGGTATCGTTGCATTAACAGTTAATTGCGTTGCTGAATTTCTAGTTACTGTGTTTGGAAAATAAACTTTTCCTGAAGTAGATATAATTTCTACTAATGGTGTGATGACATAATTCGTTCCTGTGATAACAATAGATGTTGCATCATTAGTAATGGTGTCAGGAGCAATAGAAGTAATTGTTGGATTAGTTAAACTAAAAGGTGTTGCAAGTTTAGCATTAGTAATAGAACCATCTGCTATTCTAGCTATGTTTAAAGTTCCAGAAGTAATGTTGGAAGCATCAATAGCTGCAACATTAAATGTTCCATAAGCAACTACATCCACTACATCACCATCTGCTAAAGCTGAAGCAAATACAACTGATGTACCTGAAGTAATTGTAATGTCTGCACTAGACATACGAACACCATTTACATATACGTCTGCAAAGCCAGCATCATATGCAAGTGTTGCACCATTAGCATCAGCACCAGATACTGAATTAGGTGTACCAGTAATATTGTATGTAAATCTAGCAGCTGTTCCATTAACTGTAGAACCAGCAGCAGACCAACCACTAGCTTTATAAACTTTTAATTCATTTGCAGTTGTATCAAAATATAAATCTCCAATATCTAAAGAAGTAGTGGGAGCAGAAGCTGCAATACGATAAGTGTTAGCAAAACTATTTACATCAGCTATGTTAGTTGCGACTGTGTTTACATTGGCAATAGAACCGCCAACGCTATTTACATTAGCAATTGAACCTGCAACTGTACCAATATTATTTGAACCAGATAAGTCTGCCGCAACTGTTCCAATATCTGTTGCATCACCTGCTACCGCAGTGACATCAGCAGATATGCCCGCAACTGTTGTTACGTTAGCTGATATACCTGCAACTGTTGTAATATTTGCATTATTGGCAGCAACTGTATTGATATTTGCATTATTAGTTGCGACTGTATTTATATTTGTACTGTTAGCGTTGACCGCATTAATATTTGTTGAATTAGAATTTACTGCTGATACTGCTGCTGATATTCCTGCAACAGAAGTTACATCTGCATTTATACCTGCAACTGTATTGATGTTAGCTGAATTAGCATTAACTGCGTTTATGTTTGTGCTATTTGAGTTAACATTAGTAACTGCTGTAGAAATACCTGCAACACCAGTAACATCACTTGAGATACCTGCTACAGTTGTAACATTACCAGAAATTCCTGCTACAGTGTTTACATCAGCTATGTTAGTTCCAACTGTATCTACATTAGTAATACTATTAGCAACAACTTCTATTTCTGATGTTGCTTCATTTAAATCATTTGCAACTGTTTCTACTTCTGAAACTGCTTCTGCTAAATCATCTGCTACTGCTATAACTTTTGCAATGTCTGTTGCAACAGTGTTTACTGAAGCTATGTTTGTAGCAACTGTAGTTATGTTAGCATCATTAGTTGCGACTGTAGTTACGTTACCAGATATACCAGCAACAGTAGTCACATCAGCTGCAATACCAGCTACTGTGTTAATGTTAGGTAAATTGGTAGATATAAATGCTTTGTTAACAGCATCTGTATCAGCTGTTGGAGCTGCAACATTTTTTAATCTTTTACTTTGTACATCCCATTGGAAATCTGCTCCATCCAATGTAATAACGTCACCAGCTTTATCAATGGCCTCTTGAGCCATGTAAAATGCTTGGTCAGAATCTGTATCTAAATCATTCTCAGTTAATACTGAGCCAGAGACATAATCAACTAATTTAGTTGTTTGACTTGTAGTACGTCTTATCTCAATTGCTGAAGATGCCGCAGGAGCTGTAGTAAACGTAAGTGTTGTTCCAGCACCATCTAAAGTATATGCTGTTACAACTACACCGTTAACTGTAGCTGACAAATCGTCAACACTACGGTAACTAAAAGGAATAGCGTATGCTGTAGTAGTACCGTTTCCAGTATATCTTACAAATGAATTAGCCATTATATCCTATATTTATGTTTATCTCTTCTAAAAGGGGTACTTTATTGGTACAGTTTTTCTAGTGTTTTTTCAGCTGCTGATTTAAGTCCCTCAATAGTAGTGGTTTTACCATCAATTTGTATAATACCATAGTATTTTAACCAGTCTCTTGATTCTCTTTCAAATTCTCTTATCTTATCTAATAAGTATTTATCTGCTTCTTTTTGACCACCTATAAATCTATTTTTACCATATCTAGTGTTATAAATAGAATTAGGGTTTTCAAGCTCATCTCTAAATGTTTCATTTAAAGTTTTATCGTTTATTTTAAATAAACCTTTTAATTGTAACAATGCTTCGTAAGCTGTTGTTCCTTCAGGGAAAGTTATCTTACCACCTTGTGGATTTTTAACTTCTAGGATTTCAGTCTCTTTTAAATTTAAAGATTCTTTAGTTCCAATTTTAATATTAAATATAGGTCGTTCCCATTCAATGTTAGAAGTTTGTAATTTTTCTCTAGCTTCTTTAGATAATGTTATTTTTTCACCATTACTATCTAACATGTTCGCACTCCAATGCGATGATGTAGGAAATACATCTTGTGCATTACCTAATAATAAACCTTTTGTTTTAGGATAGACATTACCTAATGGGTCTCTTCTAGGAGACAAAGCATCTCCATAATTTAATTTTTCATATTGTCCACCCAAATACTTTTCATTAATTATTTTAGATAAAGCATAAGGACTAGATTGTGCTAAATGGTCAGTCATGGTAACTAACTCTGCTTCAGCATCTGCAAACACTTTATTTGTCCATCTCCATGTTGTAGCTAAAGGAATTAATTTACTTGTGCTTCTACCAAAATATCTTTCTAATTTAGATATGTTAGCAGCGCCTTCTTCTTCTGTTGCTTCACTTTGACTAAATATTTCCATTATTTTAAAGAAATCTTGCGTCATTAAATTGGATGCAAATATGTTAGACCATAAAGAAAATGAAGAACCAGCAATGTGTTGCATATAATCTAAAAATCTATTTTGTTCTGCACTGTGTAATGGGTCATTAAACACATCTTGAAAATCTTCTATAGAATCTTTAATAGATGCCATAACCATAAAAGGAATAGACAACGGAAAAAATCTTGATAAAGATGTATATTGAGTAACACCATTTTCATCTTCCCATTTATAAGAAAATCTATGTTTTCTATCTTTTTCTTTGTGTCCAGTTAATTTATCTGTAAATGCTAAATAAGTAGCTAAACCATAAATAGCAGCACCAACTGCTTGTACTGATTGTGCTTTATTCCTAACAACAGGGTCTGATGCATTTAATAATGCTCTGTGTTCCATGTTTAATTTATTAAGTAATGGTGTCATTTGCCATCCGTATTTAAATAAATTTACAGGAGTTTTTACAAAATGTAATCCAGTAAGAACTCTTACTAATGGAGCTTTATTAACTGTTTTTAATAACCAGTCACCTAAATTATATTTACTTTGTTGTTGGTCTGGATAAAATTGTGTTGCATCAAGCATTTCATTTTTAAGATTTTGTGTGAATGAAGCTTCTCTTGATATGTACAGAGGGTCATTAGCAACTGACTTAGTTAAATCATCTAATGTTTTTACTTCAATAGGATTAAATGTTTTAGTTGCTCTAAAATTACCAAATTCATCTTCATATTGATAATATAGTTCAGACCATTTTTTTTCAAATGGAGTTTGTGATACTTTAGTTTGTTCTAATTCTTTTAATTTATTATTTAATTTAGTTAATTTATTAACATTAATTTTATCTTGTGCTTGTTCAAATCTAATGTTTTCTTTAATGTTTCTTATGTTGTCTTCTATTTCTACTATTTTAGTTTTATTAAATATTTTTCTTTCTTTCCATAATTCAGGGTAAAAAGCTCTCATTCTTTGATTAACATTAGCAACTCTAGCAGCTCTATTAAATATGTTTTTCATCAGAGTGTCACCAGCTCCAAGTAATTTTAAAGTCATAAAAGATAGTTTACCAATAGGTGAGCCAGAAGTTGCCATCCATTGTTTTATTTTACTATCAGAAGCTTTTAGTTGGTCAAAATATGTTTCTATATTTCTTTGTTGTCTTCCATCAAATCTATGTTCTAAACTATCTCCAATACTTCTATTAGCTTTCCATGCTAACTGAGCTTTTTTAGCAGCAATGTGAAAAAATCTTAATTGAGACACTAATAAATCACCTGCCATTTGCATTTGATTAATACCTTGTGCTCTGTTTCCTTTAGCAAAAGTAATAACACCGCCAGCAAATTGTTCTACAATACTTGTTTGAAATTTAACAGCAGAAGAAAGCAAATTAATTTCATGTGTTGTAGGGTCTCCCAATAAATTAGCTGTTGTAAATTCATTTAAAGCTTCAAAGAAACTAACATTTTTTTCTTTTGATTTTCTATTAACATCATTAATTAATTTACGCATTTTATTATCATTGTTACTTATAGCTGCTAAATCATTGACAGCTTTTATTTTTTGTTCTGGCGTAAGTTTTTTAATTTTAGCAATAATAGACGGTAACTCTTTACTAATAGCAATATCTGTTTCCATTCTTAATTTATCAGCTTCAGTCATTTCAACCATTAATCTTTGTTGATTTAAAGCGTCTGAAACACCTTGTACTGTATCAACATGATTTTTAATAAGAATAGATTTTTCTTCTATTGCTTGTATAAGTTTATCAGTAACAGCTAATTTTTCATCTATATCAACAGCTTTGTCAGTAAGTTTTCTAATTTCAGATACTTCTTTAGATTTATTTAAAATATTTACACGACCAGCATAAATAGTAGGAGCTAAATCTGGAGCAATTTTAGCAACTGTTTTTAATTCTTCATCTAATGCATCAGCATTATTTTTACCTAATAATTTAGATGCTTTGTTTTTTATTTGATTAAATAAGCCAACTCTTTCAGTTGTTCTTACTTCTCCTTTTTTAACTAAATCATCTATTGTTAATTTAATTTCTTGAACAATTACATTATGTGGTTCATCAGGATTTATTTTACTTAAATTAATAATAGGAGTTTTTCTTTTAATATTATCTGCTGCACTATTAATTGTATTAATTTCACTTACTCTATCAGTAATTTTTGATGGTGCTTTTTGTGAAGGTGTTTCAGGATTATAACTTTTAGATTTACCATCTTTACCTGAAAAAGTTACATCAGATTTACTACCAGCAAAACCGAAATCTCTTGAGTAATCACCTTTAAAACCTTCTCCAATGTCATAAAATTTACCAGCTTTACCTTTAGCTGACCAAGCGGCCATCCCAGCACCTATTGTTCCTTGTGCAACACCACCAGCAGCCGCAGAAGTAAGTGTTCTAGTTAAATTGTAATCAGTCATTAAACCAGCATCAATTTCAGCTGTTTGCCTTGCAACATCTGTTCCAGCAGCAATAGTAGCTCCAAACGCAGCTTCTTTAGCTCCAATTTCAAGTGCTACTTTTTTCTGAGCTTGTTTAACAAATTGTTCTTTAGTAAGTGCTTCTAAAGCTGTTTTACCAGCTTCTCTAGTAATAATTTTACCAGCACCAAGTGTAAATAAATTAAGAGGGTCAACAACTAATGCAGGGACAAAATCTTTAGCCCATTTAAGAAAACCTATTGTTTCACCCCCAAAATAAGGAAGGTCAGCATACACTTGTGTTATTTCTGCCCAATCTGATTTGTATGTTTCATCTTTAGCTAATACTTGTCCAACATCATTTGCAATACCAGCAGTGTTATATTCACTCCAAATTCTATCTTGATAAAACTTTTCTATCATTTCAGATTTTGTATAGTCTTCTATTTTTTTACCACCAACAACATCACTAATGCCACCAGAATAATATCTTTTTAAAACTGTTTGAAATTCATCTGATTGTAATTTATCAAGTGCAAGACGTTGTTTTTCTGCTTTTTGCATAGCATCATATTTTTGTCTTTCAATTCTGTCTCTTCTATTACGATTTCTAGCGTCTATAGCACTTTGTGTTGCGTCTTGAGTTTCAGTTTCCCAAGAAATTCCTAAATCAATTTCAGCCATTTATTATTTTAAATACTCACTTACTAAAGAATTTAATTGCACTGAACTTATGTCAAAAGCTTTTGCAAGATTTAATTTAGCATCTGGAGTTAATATTTTATTGTAAATTTCTTTTGTCATTGGTCTGCCAGTTAATTGCTCTATAGTATTAACAAAGAAATTCTTTTGATTTTCTACGCTTGATGATTTTTGAATCAAACCTAAAGGAGTATATGTTTCTATTTTAGGTAATGTAAATGTAGATAAATTCTGTTTAATAGTGTCATTAAGCTGATTTATTTCATCAGTAAAATCTTTTTCTTGAATACCCATTTTTTTGATTAATTCACTTGCCAAAGCTTTCTGTTTAATAGGGTCAGTAGAAAATCCTTCAAATCCTTTTTGTTTAAGTAAAGCTTGAAAATCTCTAGTGTTCATTAATGTTTGAGCTCTATCAATCATGTTTAAATCAGATTCAGATTCAATTTTACTCATAAAAGGTTTAAACTTTTCTACAGCATCATTTACTCTATTTTCATAAAATTCTTCAGCAATATTATCTAAATCAATATTAGAACTTAAATCAATACCTTCTTTATTAATTCTATCAGCAATACCTGCTAACCAATTTGATTGACTGTAAGTTTTAATTTTATCATTATATTGTGTATTAAAGAATTTTTGTTGTTCACTAAACCAATTATTTTTAACTGTATCAGGAGAATTTTTAGGTGGTCTAGGATTGTCTTTTAACCAATCTAAATAATCACCTTGCATTTCTTGTGATATTAAATCAGAAACATATTGATTTTTTTGTGATTGATATTTTTTATCAACACTAGGAACTAAATCCACAATTATTTTATTTATTTTACCAACAGTTTTAGTAAAAGCTGGTTCTTGGAATGGTGGTGTATATCCAGCAGCTGCATCTATTTCGGCTTGTTTTTTTAATTTAAGTAAACTTGACAATGTTTGAGGATTATTAGAATGTCTTCTCCATTCTTCATTTAAAGCAGCATTATTATAATTGTATTTACCATTCATAACATCTTGTTCTAGTGTAGTAACAGCTGTTTTATCTTCAAGCATATCATTTATGTTTTTAGCTGTGCTATTTAAAGTAACAGCTATACTAGGATATTTGTTTAACATTTGTTGTTTTAAAATTGAAGCTTCAATTTGTCCTTCAGTTGTGCTTTGGTCAATGTTAAAATATTCTGTTATGTAATTATCTTTCTCTGCTTCTTTTGCTCTAGTCATTTGAGTGTATTCAGCATTTGCTAAAACTCTTTGTTTAGTTTCAAATTTCTCTATTAATTTTGCTGCTTTCTCACTTGTTGTCCTATTTGAATATAATGAACCTAAAGCATTTCCCCCAGAACCTATTCCTCTATCAGCGTTAATAATTTGTTCTGCACGATATAATTCATCTGTTGATTTAGCACTGTCAATAATGCTGTTAATATGTAATAAAGCTTCATTATTAGCTTGTTCATAAGTTCTTAAATATCTTTTTTGTGTTTCACCTTCTGCTGGTGGCAATGGAATTACTCTTGATTTTACAGTTCCCCAAAAATCTTGAACTTCAACAGCTGATAATATTGCAGCTCCTTCTTCTAATTTTTTCTTTTCTGCTCTTTCATTTCTTTTTATAGCGTCATTAATTGCGTCTTTAGCTTTAAATTGATTAAAGATAGAAGCAAAACCTAACGCATATGCACCATCTTTATCTTTAAAATCAGGTAAATATTGTTTATAAAAAGCTGGTAAATTAGTTTCTTCAGGATTATATAAATTTTTATTTGCTTCTATTTGAGCTATTGCAGCAGCTGCATCTGCTTTACCAGTTTCTTGTGATACAATTTTACCAACATATTGATTTGATAACTCTGGGTGTTTACCTTCTAATATTTCTTGTTGTACAGTTTTAGAATCTTTTGTTAAAAGTAATTGATTAATTTTTTCTTTAGCAACATCTTTTTTAGTTTCAACATATTTATCAGCTATTCTAGCTAAAGCTGGGTTAACATCTTTTTGTAATATATCTATTAAATCTGTTACATCACTTTTATTTGAAGATGCCACTTGACCAGCAAACGTTGCTCCCATGTATTGATTTGTTACTCTTGATTTATATGCCATAATTATCTACTTCCACTATATCCTGTTGGATTTGATTGATACTCTGCCATTGATGTAGCACCATCATAATTTATTGCGGAATTAGCAGCAGTGTGTGCTTGATAGCCTTTAGCGGCTGCTGTAGCAACATTTAAGAACAAACCTGTTCTACTTGGCATTACAACTGGTGCAATGCTATTATATCTTCTTTGTTGAGCTGCGTAAGCTTCTTTAGTTTTACCATATAATCTTGTAACGTCTGTTTCATAATCTTTAGTAACATCCAAAAATGCCATGTCATGTGTTCCTGCAATATCTTGTATTATTTTATCTGGGTTACCAGCATTTAAATTTAAATTTTGTGCAAGTTTTTTATTTGCGTCTTGAGTGTTTTTAAAATTAGCCAATGCTTTTTCTCTACTTGCACTAACAGCTTCTGAATCTATTTTTGATAAATCATATAAATAAGCTTGGTCAGAATTTCTTCTTGTTTGTTCATTAGCTCTTTCTTGAGCTGCTGCTACGGCTTTTTTACTGTTGTACTCCTGTATTGATGAGACTATACTTAGTCCCGCCATAGCTAATTGTATGCTACACATTATTTATTTACTTCTTTCATCATTAATAAAAAAGGAATTTTTTCAAATCCATAATCTCCTATTTCAGTTTTTGGTTCAAATTTTAAATATTGGAGCCATTTAAGTGACTTCCAATTTCTTTTATCTACAAAATTATATAAATATTTATATCCTTCTCCCATTTCATTTATCCAATGGGGACACTCTTTAATAAATTGTTTGGTATGTTTAAACAAATCTTCACTAGACAACATCCAAGCAACTCCGTAATCAGGCTCAGCACAAGGTGATGAACCAAACATTCCGATTACTTTGCCATCTTTAATAATAGAAAATATTTTACTGCCATTAATTGTAAATGGTTTAACTAAAGCTTCTAAAGGTGATTGATTATCAGAAGCTCTTATTTCTTCTCTATCAGTTTTTCTAATCTTAGGTGCCAAATCTAAAGCATCTTGTAACACTGCTTTACGCACACTAGCTTCACTCATAATTAAATCCTTGTTGAACGATTATGATAATAACCTTCTACTTCTGCACTTGCAATATACATTGGTAAATGAGAATCGCTTTTAATATCAAATGTAAAATCAGTATTTCTAGCAGATACAGGAACTCTTAATGTGCCTGAGTTAATTGCTGGAACTCCAACTTTACTTGTTGCAGTACCAATGATATAACCATTCATAATTGAACTACTAACGTTTCTTCCTTTAGGTGTTACATCAACTTCAAAATATCCTGAGTTTTCATAATTAAGAGTTATGTTTCTAATCTGATATCTACCAGAAGTAATTGCAACTAACCCTCTACCAGAAGTTTCTCTAACATATTGTGGTGACATTCTATATTGAGATGCAAAAGGAACGCCTATGTAAACACTGGTATGATTACCTTCTAATGTATAATTAGAACCTGTTGTATTTGTTAATGAATAGTTGTTACCATTAGTAGCATCAACTGCTATTAAACCTGTTTTAACTCCATAAGGAGAAGTAACTGTTGTTAAATTAGTTCCAGCATTATATGTGCCTGTTACTAATTTTTTTAAATCTAAATAAACAGAAAATCCAATTGTAGTATCTTTTAAATTTCTCAAATCAATTTTAAATAATTTAAGGTCTGTATTTTCATTTGCTAATACATAAACAAAACTATCAGTTGACATGGCTCCTAATATTTTTAAGCCAGTAAATGACCATTTAGACCAAGCTGTTTGAACTTTTTCACCTCTATCAAAAAAGTATTTATAAATATACATTGCGTTTGCATTAACAGATGTAACAGCACTCCCTGAAACATATGGTGCAACTTGTGCATCTGCGGTATCAGCAGCTAATGCTATTAATGTATCTTCTGTTGTATTACTAATTAATTGATAAACATTAGTAGGTAATAAATCTTGTACTGAAACTGTAATATCTAAACCATCATTTGTTAATGTATTATCATCAGCAAAATATTCTCTAATTGCTGTGTTGTTATTTCTTGATTGTGCAAAATATGCAAACTTACCAGCAGACACAGGCCTTACATTATCATCATGTTCAAAACTTGATACTTCATTAAGTATTGCTGTGGTAGGTGTAATTGCATCACTACCTGTTGCTCCTAATTTATATTGAGCTGTATCAGAAAATAATAATAAAGATTCATTAAAGGACACTGAATTTTTTAATGTGTTAACTTGTGTTCCTGAAGCTGCAATATCAATAGGGTCTGTATCTAAAGTCTGTGTAACTGTTGTTGCAAACAAATTAAAGAAGTCAGCATTTTCAGTAAAGATTAAATTTTCTCCAGACAAAAATCCTAATCTATTTTTGTAGAATGTTAAATTATTAATTTTTCTATTAACAAAAGAAGGGTCAGCATTTGAATCACTGTCACCACATTTTCTATCTGTCCAATCTAATTCTTTAAAAGTAAATGTACCATCATTATTATTAATCAATGCATGTGGCATTGTTGAATTATTTAAACCTAAACTTGTTGCTGGTGCAATCGTTTCTTCCCAAACACCATCTGTTTTAAATTCAACCCAATAATCACTTATAACATCACCTTCAGCACCGATAACTTTTATTTTAGTGCCAGATAAACCATGATAAGGTAATTTTGTAAAATCTGATATTTCATCTCTAATAGCATAAAAAGTGGAATTACCTGCTCCATCTCCAGTTTCTATTGTATATAATGGGTCATTATCTTTAGGTTCACCATAGATAACAGAGTTCATTAATTGAAAATCAAAATAAGTTGTAAATCCTGAATATGTATTTAAACCATCTGTAGTAGATAAAACAGCGTTTGTATCTGTTCTAACTATTTTAATTTCAGCAGAAGATGAACCATTCCAGTATTGACTAGAAGTACCATACATAAAAATATCGGCAATATGTTTAGTATCTCTATAAATTGTATCACTATTTGCACTTGAGCCATTAGGCATTTGCAATTTAATTTCTAAACCATATCCCAATGCAGCCTGCATATCTGGGTGTGTTAATTTAATAGTGTATTCATTTCCAAAATTAGTAGCAACACAGTTAACATAAAACTCTTCATTTTTAACAGCACTTGTATTTGTATCTGCTAACACTGTTATAGATTTATTAACTATAAAAGAATAATCTGCAATATTAACTAATTTAAAATCTTTTCTAGGATTTGTAGAAGTTAAATAACTTGCTCCACTTGCAATAGTAACTGTTTTTGAATTACCTTGTAAATCCCAAACTTTAACACCACCATTATAAAATGTTACAATGTATTGATTATTTTCATCTCTTTGAATAGACCAAAATTTAGTTGTGTTAGGAAACACATTTGTAGCATCTAATGTAGAAATGTAATCTAATGAAGGTCTTTTTGACAAACCATCTACAATATTGTTTTGTAAATTAAGTTGTAATTCACCTTGATTTATTCCTCTTTGTGTAGGTGTTTGTTGAGAGATACCATTCAGAAAATTAGGAATACTCTGAGATATTACTCTACCCATTAATAAGTCCTTCTAGTTGGTCTGTTTATAATTGAGTATGTATTGTAATCACCTTCTAAAATATTAACATCGGCTTCTTGACTATCAGCTTGATGAAATGACATTAAAGCTTCTTGTTCATCATTTGCAATTAATTCAACAATACTTTTATCACCTAAAAATCTTGACGCAAATCTTCTTGCTGCTTTTAATGTAATGTATTGTCTAGCATATTCTGGAAGTTGTTCAAATTGTTGTACTAAAACTAAATCAACAGAGGCAGGAGCACTTGTAAAAACATCTGTGTGTCTTTCTAAATCGTATAAATAACCATTTCTAAGTGTGTAATTTAAATGTCTATAATCTTTACTTGCATCAGCTTTAACGCAGTTAGATGGTAATGGTATTCTATTGTCTTGGTCAAGAGCTAATGAAGTCCATTTTTCATGTGTATTAAAATGCCATCCAATACTTTGGACAGACATTGAAGTTTCATCTAAAATATTTTTTGCTGTAGATACATCAACAGTTGTTGTCCCTGTAATAGAGTTAACAGGTGCTTCTCCAATAACAGACAACATAATGTTTATCGCTTGTAACTCAGTTGTAGGTATAATTTGTGTACTCATAATCTCCTATAAATATATTTTAGATAAAACTAGGGGACAGATAATCCATCCCCTAGACTTGTTAATTAAGATATTTTAACTTTCTTTTCTTGTTTTTCTTCTGGAAGTTTTTGTTCCAAAGATACTTCAAGAATACCATCTTTGTAATCTGCTTTTACAACGTTTGTGTACTCAGCCAATTTGAACGCTTGTTCAAAAGACCTTTCTCCAATACCTTTGTATAAGAAATCACCAACAGATGATTTATCTTTTTTACCTTTTACTTTTAAAACATTTTCTTTAACACTAACATCAATTTCAGATTTACCGAAACCAGCTAATGCCATAGAAATTTTATACTCACCATCTTTTACTTTTTCAATATTATATGGTGGGTAACCAACTGTTTTAATTTTAGACAGTTCATTAAATAGGTCATCAAAACCTATTGAGAACGCCTTAAACGGTGTAAAGTCTAGTGTCATTTTTTTCTCCTTTGTTAAGCAAGTTTAATTAAAGCACCCACTAGAGGCATGCTTTAAAGTTTATTATTAGTAGAAAAGGGGGACTTTAATCCCCCTAATCTATTGAGTGGTTATTAAAGATTAAACTTCTTTAATACCAACTGCTGCTTCAGGTCTCAGAACTCCGTGACCCATAGCGTATTTAGCAACCATTAATGTTCCTTGTCTTCTGATATCGTATTCAGATTCAACAGCCAAGTCCATTAATTTTAC
>Ga0208644_1001925_pt1 | contig 16919 bp, 23 predicted proteins | sample VirMetDEL_Nov_18_FD_184517 | JGI IMG/M metagenome (GOLD analysis project Ga0208644, IMG submission 184517) | Aqueous microbial communities from the Delaware River and Bay under freshwater to marine salinity gradient to study organic matter... | ecosystem: Environmental > Aquatic > Marine >... | reverse complement strand
TTATAAGGCACTCGATGATGAGAATGGTATCAAAGAAGCACGTAAGTCCGCTGTAGATAAAGATGCTCGTGATGCTGGTGATACTAACATAGTATATCAGATGCGCAAGACTATTAACTCTCGTGGCGAGCATGAAACAACTTTCGCGAATGGTCAGAAAGCAAGCATTTCAGTGAGCGATGCTAAGAAAATGTTGGCTCGTTTTGATTCTCTGCGTATGCCTGCTGATAAGCATGAGTTTACTGTACAGGCTGGCAAGTCTCTATCAGATTTCCGTAGCATTCTTTCTCGCGGTCTTGATAAATCAAAGAAGTCAAAGATTTCTCTTGGCGGTCGTTCTTTCCGTGAGTTCCGTGCTTATAATAAGTATCAGCCAGACGAGCCGCCAGGAACTCGTTTAGTTGGCGAAGCAAAGTCATCGGTCGGTGGAGTTGAACCAGATGAAAACGACGACCCAAACGTACCACGCAAAGTTGATCCTAGACTAGATCTGCTTATGCGTCTTGGTTTGGTTGATACTGACGAGTTGCAGAAGTATCGTCGTGCGTTGCGTTCAAGCAAGAAGCAAGCATTACAGTCACCAGAGATGCGTAAGAAACTAGCTGATCTACTAGACAAACTGCTTGATTATACTGTTGGTGATACACAGACATATTCACGCATTCGCTATAGAGTACAGAAGGCACGCAGCGAATCGGTTGATCTTAGCAAGAAAGCCGAGAAGTCTGGTATTGACGTCGATATTCTCAATGCAGTATTCCAGCGCGAGATCGTTGAAACTAATGATATCAATCGTGCATTCAATCGCGTCAACTCTTTTATTGCTGGCGGAAAAGCAGCAAAGATTGATAACGATCTTTCTGAAAAGGTAAAGCAACCAACAGGCGGTCTCAAGGATGCTTGCTGGACTGGATATACTGCTGTTGGTATGAAGATGAAGAACGGCAAGAAGGTTCCTAACTGCGTTCCGAAAGAATCTGTTCAGCGTAGAGCAGATGTTAAGATGGTAAAGGTTCGTTTGCCCGATGGTCGTATTGTTATGAAAAGAGACGCCCCACCAACTGATGTTCAAACCGAACAGATGAGCAAGAAGGATTGGAAGCATCATCTCAATCCTAAGCTGTCGCTGAAGCATAAGATGAAAGACGCTCTTCAGCATGTTGATCGTGACGCAGACGGCGATGTTGATAAGTTCGATAAGCCAGAGTTTCCTGACGAGATTCCTGTCGGTAGCGAAAAGCTGAATCGTAAGATGATTCAGAAGCAGAAGGGTGAGCTCAAGCATACTAAGATTGGTCGTGCTTTTGAAAGCAAACAAAAGCCTCTAGAGATCGGCACTGATAGGATTCGTAAAACATACGCTGCTGCCACTCCTGGTCAGACTGGTTCTATCAACGAAGCATTTTCTGCTGGATTTGAACTAGCACCTTTGGCTCACGAATACGGTATCCATGCTCAGTCTGGTTTCGCACATCATCCAGATGTTGAAGAGATGATGGACGAGATGGACGAAGCTACATATAAGGGGAAGACTGTTCCGCTTAACAAACCAATGAAGGGTGATGTTAAGAAGTCTAAGGTATATGTCGATCCAGATGGAGATGGTAAAGCACAGAAGGTGAACTTCGGTGATAAGAAACTAAGTATTAAAAAGAATATCCCTGCTCGTAAGAAATCTTACTGTGCTCGTTCGTCAGGGCAGGGAAATCTAACTGATAAAACAAAAGCGAACTATTGGTCGCGTAGAGCATGGGATTGTTAATAGAGGAGTAATGAAATGGATTTGACTACTGTGATCTGGGTTGGTATTATTGTTGTTGTGTTTGGTGGTACTTTGTGGTACATTTTCCGCGACGATAAGGGTCTTGATCTGAATAAAGACGGCAAGGTAGATCTTAAGGATGCTTCTGCTGCTGTTGATAAGGCAGTGGCTGAAGTAGAGAAGGCAGTCGAACAGGCTGTTGAAGAAGTTAAGAAACGCGCCCCTGCTAAGAAGGCAGCGGCAAAGAAGGCACCTGCTGCTAAGAAGCCTCGTGCTCCTAGGAAGAAGAAGGATGGATGAGTTAATCGAAAAACTCAAGGTAGTTCTAGCTGATAGTTTTGCGTTCTATCTTAAGGCGCATAACTATCACTGGAATGTGGAAGGACCAAACTTCGCAGAGTATCACAAGTTTCTCGGTGATCTCTATGAAGAAGTCTTTGACGCAGTAGATTCTATTGCAGAGCATATTCGCGCACAGAACGCATATGCTCCTGCGTCACTTTCTCGTTTCTCAGAACTAACAAATATTGAAGACGAAACTACGATTCCTCCTCCAGTCACTATGATGGTAAGGCTGCGTGATGATAATAATAAGGTCATCAATAGTCTTACTGCTGCATATGCTGTTGCGGAACGTGAAAATAAACTAGGTCTTGCAAACTTTCTGCAGGATCGTATTGATATTCACGAAAAGCATGGTTGGATGCTTCGTTCGTACACTAAGGATATGTGATGGCACAGTTTAGAACTGATACAAATAAGTTAGATGGATCAAATCTCATAACTCGTTATGAGGTAATGATGCTGTCTGATCGTTTGTCACCTTCAGGCACTATGACTGATGCTTTTGGTAGAATGAGAATATCTCAGCCATACACACTCTTTGATTCTACTCATAAGTATTTCGAAAATGCTAAGTTTGTTACTGATACTTCCGGAACAGCAAACACTGTTCATCAGACAAACGAGTCTGCTATTGATATGAATGTAGGAGCCACTTCTGGCGATAGAGTTTATAGAGAATCAAAAAGAACATTCGTATACCAGCCTGGTAAATCTCTATTATCCATGCACACATTTGTCATGAATGCACAGAAAGAAAATCTCAGACAACGTGTTGGTTACTTTGATACAAACAACGGCGTGTATTTTGAAAACGATGGAACTGGAAATTACCTTGTATTGCGTTCATATGTAACAGGATCGGTTGTTAATACAAGAATCGCACAAGCTAATTGGAATCATGACAAGTTTGATGGCACAGGATACTCGTCTCAAAATGCTAATGAACATTCTGGCGGTTTAGATATTTCAAAGTCGAATATCTTTTGGATTGACATGGAATGGCTCGGTGTTGGTGATGTTCGCTGCGGATTCGTTGTAGATGGTAGACTTGTTATTGCTCATATTTTCCATAACGATAATATAAACACAACAACTTATATGACTTCTGCTACTCTTCCAATTCGTTATGAAATAGAGAACACAGGAACGACAGCATCAGCATCTAAGATGAAACAAATCTGTTCATCAGTTATGTCTGAAGGTGGATATGAAATCAGAGGCAGATCAAGAACAGTTGGAAGAGCAATTGCTGATCCAAAAGACCTTCCTACTACTGGAACATTTACACCAGTTATTTCTATTCGTATTAAAGATGGAAACCCAAATGCAGTTGTTATTCCAAGAGTAGCGAGTTTATTTGGCGTAACAAATAATGCACAGTATCGTTATAAGATTGTAACTGGTGGAACTCTAACTGGCGCAAGTTGGACCTCTGTTGGAGCAGATTCTTTCGTTGAATATGATATATCAGCAACTGCTATTACTGGCGGTATTGATAGAGCGCAAGGGTATCTTACAGTTTCTGCTGGTGCGGGTTCTGCTGAAACTTCACTTCGTGGTGATAACTTATTCGATTTTCAGTTAGAACGAAATCCATTTGCAGTTAGCGGTAAAGGATATATCTTTAGTCTTGTTGCAACAGGCTCATCTAACGGTGCTGATGCGTTAGGTTACATCTCTTGGGAAGAGTTACAGTAAGGAAAACAAATGTCATATCGTAGCTTAGAAAACACAATTCGTTTTAGTTTAGTGAAAGAAGAAGCAGACTACGAAGGTCAGATGGCTCGCGCTCAGTTACAGATGATCGCAACTCGTGCTGCTGCTCTTGCAGAAATGATAACCGATGATATGCAGCTAGAAGCCTGGGTTCAGAGCAAGATCACAACAGCTGAAGATTATGTAACGACAGTTCACGATTACATGAAAACTAGGGGAAACAACAATGCAGAATAATAAGAACTTCGGTATCAGTGATTCGCTCATTGAAACCGTAAAAGAAGCACTCAAAGCCGATCAGAAAAAGCTAGACGTAGATGGCGACGGCAAGTTGGAGAAATCTGACTTCGAAAAGTTGCGTGCTAGAAAAGAAGAAGCTGAAGTCGATGAAGCACAGAATAATTGGGCAAAGGCTCGTAAAGCACAAGACAAAGATTCGGTTGGTTATTTGAATTATAATGCTAAAAAGTCTTATGTAGATCGTAAAATAACTCCTTATAAATCAGATCTAAGAAAAGATGCCGAAAAGGCAATATCTGATTATCGTGCTAGAGGCGGAAAGATCCGTAAAGAAGAAGCAGAACAGATTGATGAACTAGATCGTCAAGCAGGAAGCATTCTCGATCGCTACCTTGACAAGACAGACCCTTATGTCATGAGAAGTAAATTCAAATCAGGAAAGGATGTTAAGAAGCGTGCGCCTGGTAGAGCATTGGCACTTAAAAAGAAATTTGGTGCTGTACCACATGTTGTAAAGGCTGTTACCAGAGAAGAAGTTGAAGAAGCATCTAAGTGCAATTCAACAAACGAAGGCACAATGTGCGAGGTTCATGGCAACAAAGCATGCCCCACAATGGCTGAAGCAGTTTATTCTGTTTCTTGGGGCGTTGGTTTAGATACTCAGGTTGTTGCTAAGGATGCTGGCGAGGCTCTTTCAAAGGCAAAACAGAATCTTCTGAAAAAATCTCCTAAGCTATCTGATCCTAAGTATAGTGACACATGGAAGAAGCGCCCATCAATCAGCAAACTTCGCGAAACAACCGAAGAAGTGTCCGACGCAGCTAAGAAGATTCTTGGCGATAAGGCTAAGGAGCACGGCGGAAAGGTTCCGTTTACTTCTACGACATATAAGGACGGCAAGAAGGTTGTTACTCGCGGTCACAACGACGAGAAGGGCAATCGTGTTGTAACCAGCGTCAAGAACGAAGAAGTCGCAGAAGCTGATGATGCAGTAGCAAAGCAGATTAAGGCAAAGAAAGACCAGCTAAGGAAGCAGATTCAGCAGAAGATTGCTCAGAAGCAGATGTCTGTTATGCAGCAGAAAGCACAGAAGAAAATCCAGGACATCAAAGCATCCAATGATAAGGATGTGGATGATAATATGAAGAAGAAGGGAAAAGACGAAGTAGAAGTCAATCCTGAACTTCGTGAAGCTGAAGACCTTCCAAAGAAGGTAATCAAGAAAGGTCATGAAATTGCGAAGTCGTTGATCAAGCATAAAGCAAAAGTCGACGAACCCTATGCCGTTGGCATGGCACAAGCCAAAAAGTCAGCTGGTATTAAAAACTAAATAGTCCAAAACAAAGGAGAATAACAATGGCACAATGGACAATGACAGATAATGCCAACGGTGCGCCAAGTTGGGCTAACACCACGCTGAATCTGGCAAAGAATAAAAACGAACTCTATGGCAACACAACAATTGGCTCTGCTCGTGCCAACGTTGCTCTAGGCACTTTTGGTGTAAGCACTGCAGAAATGGCATATGCTAATACTGCCGATACCGAATCAGACATCATTCCACATGCTGGTTGGGTGCTTCGTACACAGGGTCAGGGCGGTCGCGCTGGTCGTATTCATTACGAAGTTCTCGTTGCTGCATCTTCAATGAGTGATGATGCTTCTACTCGTATTGACGACGCAGTTCTTCCTGAAGAAGACTAATAGGTTAGGAGTCGCTTAAAATGGCTGATAAGAAAGTAACACAGCTTACATCATTGACTACCACAGCGGCTCCCGATTTGTTGCTTATTGTTGACGATCCAAACGGCACACCTGTATCGAAGAGCATTACTATTAAGAATCTCTTCGCTACTGTTCCTGCCAATACTGCATTTTCAGCAAACGTGACAGTATCGGGTAATCGTGCTCTGTTCTCGTCAAACGTTCAGGTTACGAAAGCCACCACGGTCAATACATTCATTACAACTCTTGGTTCAGCACCTGGTAGCAATAACGCATCAACGGAATCTCTTTCCGTTGGTCAGATGTACTTTACAAACACACATCTTTATATCGCGGTAAATGCTACCACGATTAAGCGTGTTGCTCTAAGTACGTTCTAGGGATAACACAATGGCAGCGGAATTGATACCATCGTTCATTGTAGGAAAACTTGCTGCAGCAGCGGGAGGGCTGCTGGGAGGACTAACTATGTTCGCCTTCATGAAACCAAAAACAATTCTTGATGCTACTATTCGCGGTGGTGTTTCTACAGGAAGTGCGATCATAGCGGCACCAGTATTATGTAACTGGCTTAAACTTGGTCAGGGAGTCGAATCCCTTCTTTTTTGTGGTGCAATTACCGGCTTTATTGCATGGGGCGTGCTATCAATGATAGCACGTTTCTTTATTCGTGTTGAAGAAAAAGAAATGGATATTATAGATACCTATAAGGAAATCAAAAAGTAACAATGTGAAATGAATGAAGGGTAACTTGAACGATTCAAACTATTTTCTTTATGCCGCACATAATTATATGAATCCATGTGTAGACCAAGAAGAATTCCTTGAAGATCTGAATAGAATAAAAAACATTCGTAGATTATTCGGCAGATATGAGCGTAAAGGTGAACTGAAAGAACGGTTGATATTGAATCACCTTGTGGTTCTGTATAATGTGTTTGAGCATCAAGCACTCACGCGCATGCTTGCTCTCAGATTATACGATCATCTACATCAGTTGAAACCATTTCTTATGCTGCTAAACTATTGGCCAGACAAGATCGAAAACATAGGTTCAGACAACGAAACTATTATATCGACCAATGTCATGATGGATATGCGAATAGTAGAATTGCTGAGGCAAATATGACAAAAGAAGTAAAAGAAGATATCGCCAACGTTGCTGGAGATGCTGTAAGCACTTCAAACGTGCATTGGAGTTATCGCCAGCCAAAGATTGGTCCTAAAGGTAATCGTAAGAAATACGGTCAGCCGATATCTTTCAACACATTCATTCGCCGCCGCAACAAATACCTAGAAAACCTTCAGGTAGAAAGTTTGCAGCAGGTGAATGGTAGATGGGCATTGGTATCTAAGGAAACTGGTCGTCCACTTGCTTATTATAAAGGTGAAGGCAAACCATCTGATGATTGGGTGAAGAAACAGGAAAGACGAGTACAGTATTTCAAACACATGAAAGGATAGGTCATGGGTCTTGGGATAAAGATTGCGATCGGCGTTATTATATTGAGTATGCTCGGCGGAAGCTGGGTTTATATCAAAGCACTCAAAGCCGAACTACAGGTAGCTGCAGAAGTTCAGGGTAAAATGCAAGGCGTTATTGACGGGCAGAAAGCAGTCATGGAACGTCAGGCAGAGGACCTGAAGAAGCAGCAGGAAATCAATAACGATGTGAATAAGAAGTTTGCTGATTCACAGAAAGCAGTTGGCGAACTACAGAAGAAGTTCGAGAAGCGCAACTTCGATCAGCTAACTAAGAAGAAGCCAGACGCAGTTGAAAAGAAGATCAATCGCGGAACAGAATATGCTCTTCGTTGCAATGAACTTGTTACTGGTTCTCCATTGACAGACGAAGAAAAAACAGGTAAAGTAAGAAATAGTATTTGTAGCGATTTGATTGAACTATTGAGGAAAGAAAATGAACCTGCTAAGAAATAGTGCTATTATCATCGCCGGATTCGCTTTGGCTGGTTGCACTGCTACTATGCCAAAGGTATTAGTCAAGCCTGAGTTGGTTGATCGCCCTGAACTAGTTGTTCCTTCAGTTCAACCTATTATTCAGTCCGATATGAAATGGATAGTCTTGACACCAGACAATTATGAGCGTAAGATAAAAGAACTGGAAGCGGCTGGAGGATCAGTGACTTTATTCGCACTATCCGCTCAGGGTTATCGCAATCTCAGCATGAACGTTGCGGAACTTCGTAAATATATTCAGCAGCAGAACTCAATCATCGCTGCTTACAAGAAGTATTATAAAAACGAAGAAAAGAAACCAGCCAAAAAATAGTCTTGACAAATCCCCTTGACCTTTATATAATGAACCTATGTCAATCACCACAGACCTCAAATATGCAGGCATGATCTCGCACAAACTTCTTCTGTTTAAGAAGAAGAACGATCGCCTATTCAACTTTCGCTGCCCCTTTTGCGGCGACTCTCAGCGTAACAAACTAAAGGCACGAGGATATCTGTTCGAAAAGAGCGGATCTCTTATCTACAAGTGCCATAACTGCGAAGCAGGAACATCACTAGGCAAACTCATCGAACTAGTAGATCCTGCTATCGCTAAGGCATATCGTCTAGAATCATTCCAAGATCGCGTTCAGGCGAACAATTCGATCGACCAGTTCATTATACCTAAGAAAGAGGTAGAGATACCCAAGACGGTTCTCGATGATATGTTGCCGCGACTGGATCAGTTGCCAGATCATCATCGAGCAGTGCAGTATGCTAAGGGTCGCATGATCCCTAGAGATAGGTTTCGTGACCTATACTACGCACGCAATATGAAAGATCTGGAATCACTCAATCCTGCATATGAAGGTCGTCTAATGGCAGACGAACGCCTGGTCATACCATTCCGCCGTGAGGATGGTATGCTTACAGGCATTACAGGTCGTGCTATGGGTAACTCATCATTGCGTTATGTTACTGTACGAATCACTGATGATCCACTTGTATATGGCATGGATCGTGTAAAGCGAGGCATACCAATATACGTTATGGAAGGACCGATAGATAGTATGTTCATTGACAATGCTATCGCTGCTGGAGGAACGGACTTTACTCGAGCAATATATAACATCGGATCAAAAGAAAAAATAATTTTAATTTTCGATAATCAACCAAGAAACAAACAGGTTGTTCAACGAGTCGAAACCTTCGCAAAACGTGGATATCCAATGGTTATTTGGAATAATTTATGGAAATATAAAGATATCAATGACGCTGTACTCTCAGGATGTAGTACATCGGAAATCATGTACATACTAAATAAAACCACGTATGATGGTCTGTCCCTGAAGTTGGCTATCCGAGATTGGAAGAAATGTTGACGCAAACGCAATGTTTGCGAACGTTATTATATTACCTAAACGCACGCACGGAGAAGAATAAAAAATGTCTAATCACCTTCCTACACTTTATCAGCAATTCATTCATTTATCCCGTTATTCCCGTTTTCTATGGGATCAGGGTCGACGTGAAACGTGGGATGAGACGATTAGTAGATTTTTCAATTTCTTCGAAGAGCATCTAAAAGAAAAGCATAAGCACGATATCTCAAACATTCGCAAGGAACTCGAAGAAGCAGTTCTTTCACAGAAGGTAATGCCTTCTATGCGTTGTGTTATGACTGCTGGTGAAGCATTGAAGCGCGAGAACGTTGCTGCATATAACTGTTCTTATGTCGCCATCAATCGTCCACAGTCATTTGATGAAGTGCTGTATATCCTTATGAACGGCACAGGTGTTGGTTTTTCTGTTGAATCAAAGGACGTTGAACAACTTCCGCTTATTGCAGAAAATCATTTTGACACCGACACAACTATCGTAGTTGCTGATAGCAAACTCGGTTGGGCAAAAGGACTCAAGGAACTGATCGGTATGCTATACGTTGGTCAGATTCCTCGTTGGGATCTATCCAAGATTCGTGCTGCTGGTACTCCACTGAAAACATTCGGCGGTCGCGCATCTGGTCCAGAACCACTAGACGCATTGTTCAAGTTCTGTGTTGATATTTTCAAGAAGGCAGCTGGTCGTAAGTTGACCACAATCGAATGTCATGATATCGTATGTAAGATTGCTGACATTGTAGTTGTTGGTGGCGTTCGTCGTTCTGCTCTTATTTCATTGTCAGATCTCAACGACGATCGTATGCGTGTTGCTAAGTCTGGTCAGTGGTGGCTTGATGAATCACAGCGCGCACTTGCCAACAACTCAGCGGTATATCGCGAGAAGCCAGACATGGGTCTATTCATGGAAGAGTGGAAGTCTCTTTATGAATCAAAGTCTGGTGAGCGTGGTATCTTCAATCGTGCTTCTGCTATTGCTACTGTAAAGAAGCACGGTCGTCGTGATCCCGATTATGACTTTGGTACTAATCCTTGCTCAGAAATCATTCTGCGTGATAAGGAGTTCTGTAATCTAACAGAAGTTGTCGTTCGTGCCACAGACTCAATGGAAGATCTGAAGGCAAAGGTTCGTCTTGCAGCTATCCTTGGTACATGGCAGTCAACACTTACCAACTTCCGCTATCTTTCGTCTGCATGGAAGAACAACTGCGAAGAGGAACGTTTGCTCGGCGTATCACTAACAGGCATTATGGATTCGGAGTTGACTAATGGAAAGAAAGAAGGACTGGCTGAAAGACTGGCTGAACTTCGTGATGTTGCCGTTGCTACTAATAAAGAATATGCTAACATGTTGGGTATTCCCCAGTCTGCAGCTGTTACTTGTGTTAAGCCTTCAGGCACTGTTTCTCAGCTTTGTGATTCTGCATCTGGTATTCACGCTCGTCATAACCCTTATTACATCCGCACCGTCCGCGCTGATAAGAAAGATCCGCTCGCTGCTCTGATGATTGATGCTGGCATTCCAGTAGAAGATTGCGTGATGCGTCCTAACAATGTATATGTGTTCTCCTTCCCAATGAAGGCACCAGACAACGCAGTATTCCGTACCGATATGTCTGCTATTGAACAGCTAGAACTATGGGTGACATATCAGGATAACTGGTGCGAACACAAACCATCTGTTACCATTTCTGTCAAGGAACACGAATGGCTGGATGTTGGCGCTTGGGTTTACAATCACTTCGACAAGATGTCTGGGGTTTCTTTCCTTCCGTTCTCTGATCACGTTTATGCTCAGGCACCTTATCAGGATTGCACGAAAGAAGAATACGAAGCATTCGCTGCTAAGATGCCAAAGGATATTGACTGGGCACGACTCAAAGATTATGAAAAGACTGATCTTACATTAGGCGCACAAGAATTGGCGTGTGTAGCTGGTGGATGTGAGGTGTGATGCGTGGCAGAGAAAGATTTTGATTGCCCTTGCGGGGAACACGAATATACAGTAGTATATCGCCGCAAGAATAAAAAAGACGAACCTTTATTTTGTCCTTTCTGTGGCGCGGAAGCTGAAGAAGAAAAGATTGAAGAACTCGAAGAGGACGAAGACGAGTAAATATATAAGTTCATGGATTACGAAAACCCGTGGACTTTTGATGGAATGCCGTTCGGGAGTGATGATATCAACAAATACTATGGTTTTGTGTATTTGATCATCACTCCCGAGGGTAAGAAATATATCGGACGCAAATACTTCTGGAGCGTTCGTAAAGTAAAAGGCAAGTCTCGCCGCCAACGTAGTGAAAGCGATTGGAAAACGTATTATGGCTCCAGTGAAGTTCTCAAAGAACAAATAAAGAAATCAGATAAAAATCTTTACAAGAGAGAGATTTTATCTTTACACACGACAAAAGGTCGCGTAAACTACGAGGAAGTAAAAGAACAGTTCTTCAATGAAGTTCTAGAAGATGAGGATTATATAAATGACAACATCAACGGCAAGTGGCACCGAAGCCCCGAACACATCAGAAGCAAATCCCGATACTCTGCCAGATCATCTGGGCGGTCATCTCGACAAGACGCACAATGACCGTGGCACTCTAACTTATCTCATCGAAAACTATGGCATCAAATCTTTCCTGGATATCGGTTGTGGTCCAGGAGGCATGGTGAATCTTGCTGAGATGCGTGGTCTGAAGGCACTCGGTATCGACGGCGACTGGCAGGTAGATAAGGAAACCAGCAATATCGTTATTCACGATTTCACTACTGGTCCTGCGCCGATTGAAGGTGAGTATGATGTTGGTTGGAGCGTGGAGTTTCTTGAGCACGTCGAAGAAAAGTATCAGGAAAACTATATGAAGGCATTCCAGTTGTGCGATTATGTTATAGCAACTGCTGCTCCTCCTGGATATCCTGGTCATCATCACGTCAACTGTCAGCCAGAATCTTACTGGCATCAGGTATTCTCGGACTATGGTTTCGAATATGACGATGAAGTAACTCAGAAGATTCGTAAGGAATATTCTACAATGCAGAAGCCGTTCATGCAACGCACGGGTATGTTTTTTGTGAGGAGAACGTGATGGATCCGATTCGTATTTTTATTGGCACATCATCAAACAACGAAGATGTAGAAGCAGAAATGGTGCTGGAGTATTCGCTCCGCACCAACACTTCTCGTGAACTTGATATCACATGGATGCGCCAGACGCACGATGAAGAATCGCCTTGGGGTGGTTGGCAGACCGAGCGTTGGTCGACTCCTTTCAGCGGATTTCGTTGGGCGATTCCTGAAGTATGCGACTACGAGGGCAAGGCAATCTACATGGACGTGGATCAGGTAAACATTCGTGATATCAGCGAACTGTTTGATACTGATCTAAATGGTCGCGCATGTGGCGCTCGCCGTGGTGCTAGATTCGGCGGTCATGAGTTTTGCGTAATGCTTATTGACTGTGAGCGTATGGGTCGTGAGTTGGTTTCTATCGAGCGCATGAAGATCAACGAAGATATTCACCACAGATATATTGGAAAGTTCTCTGGCAATGCTGATTTGGTATTCGACCTAGATCCTCGTTGGAATAATCATGATGGTGAAGGAATAGGTCTTGACAACATATGGCATTTACACTATACTAAAATGAGTACACAGCCATGGAAACCGAAGTGGTTCACTGGAACTACCGAAGAACATCCTCGTGAAGATCTTGTGAAGTTCTGGTTCAATATGCGAGAAATGGCGCTCGGTGCTGGTTATAAGTTGAAGTTGAATAACGATACATTCGGAGACTATAATATCATAGGAAGATAGTGATGTTCAAACTGTATGCGTCTTGCGATCCTGTTTATCTGCGCGAACATGCTCCTGCTTTGATGGCGTCTGCTGCCGAAGCAAACAACAATCTTCATATACATATCATCAACGGCGAAGGCGAAGAGATTCGCTTTATGGATTCTCTTCGCCAGATATGGGAAAAGATGACGGATGCTCAACTATCCTATACTTGGGCAACTCAGTTTGCTCCTTCTCATAACAGTTCCGAACAGCGTACAATATTTGCCTGTGATAGATTCGTTACTGTTGCTGATATTCTACAGATGGATGGTCAGAACAGTTATCTAATCATCGATGTTGATTGTCTGATCATGAAGCATATCGAAGAACCTTCTAAGAGCATTGGATTGTTTCTTCGTGCGCCGCTGCCAGGATCAGTTGGTTGGGAAAACGAAGGCAGCAAGGTAGCAGCAGGTGCTGTATATTATCATCAGTCTGCCGCTCCTTTTGCAAAGCAGGTTGCGGAACGCATTCGAAAAGGACCGAATGCTTGGTTCCTGGACCAAATCGCACTGAATGAAACATATGAACTCAATCGCCATAAGTACACGTTCGAGAAGTTCACTCCAGAGTTCATGGATTGGGAGTTCATTGATGGCACGACCATCTGGACTGGTAAGGGTCCGCGAAAGTATAACAATCCAAAGTATGTTGCTAAGAAAAATGAGTTCAATGGAAAGATGATCTAATGAAGATTACAGTACTTTTTCCTCGCCTCGATGTTATGTTCAAGAAAGGACCAGTTCCTGAGCAAAGAGGATCTATTCCGCCTATTCGTTTGCACTGGCAGCAGTTTGCACAGACGCTAATCAATCATCATCGCCTCAAAGGTGATCGTGTAGAAATGATTGAAGAACCGCTGTGGAAGTTCACACCAGAGTTTGCCGAAACTCTAGACGCAGATATAGTATATGTTCCTCACCGTGAGCGACATGCGTTTCCGGTAAACAATAAGGAAGCGCGATACTATATGCAGACTGTGTTTCCTTGGCAGTTCTATATCGACAGCAAGGGATATGCTGGTGGCGTTTCTTGCTATCCATTCGAGTATGATCCAAACGCAGAGAACGACTTCTACGATAAAATGTATGCTCGTGCGGTTTTGGGTGATAGTAAGTTTAATCAGCCAGCAAAGAAAGACTTCAATGCTCCTTCGGATTTTATTTTATTTGCTTGCCAGATTCCACACGACGAAACGATCAAGCATCACTCTGATTATAATGTCGAACAGGCACTTGAGGCAACCTGTAAGGCAACAGCGGAACTAAATATACCTCTATATGTGAAACCTCATCCAGTGAATCCTGCGAGTCAGATGCCGCTGTTGTTCATTGCGAATAAGTATAAGCACGTTCGTTGGGTTGAGGGAGTGAATATTCATGATATCATGTCAAAGGCAAAAGCTGTTGTTGTAGTGAACTCTGGCACAGGCATGGAGGCATTGCTTCATCGGCGACCAGTCGTCACCTTTGGTAGATGTGAATATGATTGCGTGACTAATCAAGCTACGACTGTAAATATCGTTGATATCCTCAGGAATCCTGTATTCAACGAAAAAGAAGTACGAGCGTTCTTCGCGTCATGGTATAACTGGACCTATGACTCAAGAAACTTTAACTCTTTTAATGATTTGTAGGAGGACTAAATGTACTGGGGATATCATCTAATGCTCGATTGCGGTATGTGTGATCAACATGCTATCCGCGACTACGATACAGTCTATAAGTTTGCTAAGGAACTGGTACAAAACATTGACATGGTTGCTTATGGCGAACCACAGATCGTTGACTTTGGAACGGGCGATAAGGCAGGATTCACTCTTGTTCAGTTGATTGAAACAAGTAACATCTGCGCTCACTTTGCTAATGAAGACGGCGCAATCTATCTCGACGTTTTTTCATGCAAGACGTTTGAAAGTAATAAAGTAATTGCTTTGGTACAGAAGTATTTCAATCCAGGCAAGATTCGAATGAACTACATAACGAGGAATGCAGATTAATGGCTGTTAAATATGAGGGAAACAAAGTACCAAAGATTACATTTAGAATTCGGGTTCGCGACGATAATCTAGAAGGTCCGAATCCGTTTAAGTGGGAGAACAAGACAACTGCTGACTATTTCGACGGAAAGCGTGTAGTCTTGTTCTCCCTGCCAGGAGCATTTACGCCGACCTGCTCGACGTATCAGTTGCCTGGATACGAAAATAATTATGAAAAGTTTCGGTCGTTTGGCATCGACGAAATCTACTGTATGTCGGTGAATGATGCTTTCGTAATGAACGCATGGGCAAAAGATCAGGGGCTGAAGAACGTAAAGGTTATTCCTGATGGAAACGGATTGTTTACAGAATCATTGGGTATGCTAGTAAGCAAGTTCAATCTGGGTTTCGGTAAACGGTCCTGGCGATATGCTGCTATTATAAATAACGGAGTGATTGAGGCATGGTTCGAGGAACCAGGCTATCGTCAGGAAGCCGATGATGATCCATATGGCGTATCGTCCCCTGAAGCTGTTCTGGAATATTTACAGAAAACTCGTGAACAGAACAATGTTATCACGCTTTAACAAAGGAGAAAATATGAAGAAGACTCTACTCGCTGGCGCTCTTGTTGCTGGTCTTTCCACTGCTGCTGTTGCTGGTCCTTCACTGACCATCAATGGTGCATATAACTCAAACGACAAGGAATATACACTAGGCGTCGCTGGCGGTCTAGAAGTATTCGGTTTTGGTCCAATGGGCATTTCTGCTGAAGGTACATATGACATGACCAAGAAGGCATCTTCTGGTTATCAGCATGACGTATTCGGCAATGCTATTTTTGCTTATAAGGTTGAAGGCTTTGGTGTCGCTCCATACGTTCTACTCGGTGCTGGTTATCGTTGGGATGATGTTGCTGGTAACGAAGCAAAGTACAACTGGGGCGGTGGTCTAAAGTTCGCTCTATCCGAAACGATCGACGTTGATCTGCGTGCGCGCCGCATCTCATCATATAATGGTGATACACCAGATAACGATAAGGTCACGATTGGCGTCAAGTTCAAGTTCTAATCTGAACTTTAACTAGGCAATAAAAGGAGGGCTTCGGCTCTCCTTTTTTTCTTGACAATCTCCCTAGTTCGTGATAGAATTAAGTGTTAGCTAGGAGAACTCTATATGTCGCTCGATTATATCTATGCCTCGTTTCAGGCGCTCACCTCCATCGAAGATAAGGTCAAGTTCCTTCAGGAAATGGACAAACTCGACCTTCCCTACGAAATCAACTGGCAAAATCTGGTAAATGCCTGGAAAGCTGAAGCTGGGCTGTAAGCGTTTCTGCTAAGTGGTTGGTTTTACTCAGGAAAAAAGTTCAAAAAAAGTGAAAAAAGTTTTTCTTGTAAAATCAATCACTTAGCACTAAGTCACTGAAATCATTGATATTGACAACCAGGGAAAGACGTGATATAATGGGTTATAAGTTGAAAAGGAGTTCGGTATGAGTACCTCTGATTGCCTGGTAGTGTTTGGTCCCCTGCTCGCCCTGGTGGCTGTTATGCTGGTCGGTTTCGGAGTTGCTCACTACCTCCAAAATCGGGGTTGACAATCCCGTCAACCCATGATACAATATATAAAGTGAACTGAAAGGAACTTCAATATGGCTAATCGTAAAGGTAAAGCTGGCTTCGATCGCGCTGCTCGCAAAGAGGCTATTGCTAAGGTTATGAATTCAAACCCTGATATGGCGTATGCCGCCATTCTCCCGCTCATTGTCAAAGCAGCGGACCTCGAGGAGTCCTTTGACTCTGCTGGTGCCTTGCGTCGTGCAGGCGATTACTACAAGTGGCTTGTTAAGACTGGCTATGCTAAAGGAACGCTGCCTACTCGTGGCGCTGGCAAGACTGCTACGCCCAAGGTCGCGAAGGCGAAAGCTGCCAAGATTGTTAAGCCCAAGGTCAAGAT
>Ga0208644_1001921_pt1 | contig 16935 bp, 10 predicted proteins | sample VirMetDEL_Nov_18_FD_184517 | JGI IMG/M metagenome (GOLD analysis project Ga0208644, IMG submission 184517) | Aqueous microbial communities from the Delaware River and Bay under freshwater to marine salinity gradient to study organic matter... | ecosystem: Environmental > Aquatic > Marine >... | reverse complement strand
ATAGGGGTCCAGTACAGGTTCAGGTTAATCTCTCCTCATCTCCACCATCGTGGGCTTGGCACTATCAAATAGTGTACGGTGGTAACAGCACTGTCGGCGATTTCGTGCAGTACACTTCTGGCGGGGCGTGGGTCGAGTACTCAAGTGAAGAGAATAACGGCAACATATATGTGTCTCTAAACTACCTGCAAGAGAACAGCGACGTCTCATATTCTGAGGCCTTTGGAGCTATCAGGTATGACGGCAATAAGGACTTCTATACATATAAGGAGGGGGACAAGCTTCGCATCATATCGTACTTTGATGGGGAGGATCTTTCAACTAGAGTTTACCCTGAGGCATACGAGTTTGATGTCGTTGGTGTTAAGACTTTTGGTGAAAACGAAAACCCTCTTGTATCCGACTCATATGCTACACCTAAGGCTGCTACGGGTCAGTTCCTTGTGCTTAGAAACAACCCTTCTGCTGTTGGGTTCTCATACAATTCTGTAAAGAGAAAATACGAAGCAGTTAATGCGGATGGAGTTTCTGTGTCTGGTGATACCTTCTCTCAGGTTCCTTTGGAGGCTTCTACGGACCTCTGGAATAACAGGTGTGTGGTTGAGATATACTCTCCACTTAAAAACCAAGAGGCCGAAGATAGGGTTTACTATGAGATATCAAAGAAGTACAGGGTCATTCGTGATACAGACGATGCGAATGCAATAACTTGGGAGAAGCATACCGTCGTAATGAATGATGGCGACGTATACTTTAGGCGCCACCCAGTAAATATAGCTGAGTACAACCCCACCAATCAGGTGTTTGTAAACCTTATTCAGGGCGAGGGCAGTGACAACCCAAGATTCTTGGACTACTACCTTGAGACTAAGACTTTCAACGACACACTTATTGGTGCCAATCAACACGACTGGGGTAAGCCGAAGATAGCCAACCGCTTCCAGCGAGAGATAAGACGAGACTCTTCTGTGACGTTCTCTGACGTCAACAACTATGCGCTACCTACGCTTAGGTTCACTTCGTTCGACGCCACAACCAGCAACTTCAAGGATCTCCCAAACAATCACGGGAGTATACAAAGCCTTATCGACAGGGGCGACTCCGTGTTCGTCATTCAAGAGGACAAGTGTAGCGATATACCCATATCAAGAACACTGCTTTCGGACTCTGTCGGTACTGATATAGTCGTAGCCTCTGAGAAAGTTCTTGGTACGCAAAGATTCTATTCTGGTGATTACGGATGCAGTGACAACCCTGAGTCCGTTGTGTCTGTTGGTGAAAACATATATTTCGCAAACAAAGAAAAGTACGAGGTATATAAGTTCAATCCAGCAAATGGTATAGCCGTCATCTCTGAGTATGGACTTAAGTCGTACTTCAAGGATCTGTTTAGCACCGCTATATCTAACACATCTAGCGCTGGTAGACCAAGAGTTGTCGGGGGTTACGATCCCCTCCTTGACGAGTACATCATAAGCGTTTACAATCAGGCTACTCTTTCTATTGGGCCCGACCAAGTTATCGATCAGGATACGGGGACTCAAGACCCAGATCCGCCTGTTGTTGTTGTTGACGACTTGCAAGAGCAGGTTGATACTCTTCTTGAGGAAAACCTTACGCTCCAAACAGATCTTGAGAATGCTCTCCTGATATAACGTCTCTTCAAAATCAGCTACAAGAACTCTTAGATCAGCTTGGTGCGGCCATCAACGACCCCCTTGTTGAAGATCCAGTTGTCTTTGACCTAAGCCAAGAGATAGGCGCTCTTAACGAGGAGTTGGCTGCAGCAGAGGACGTACTGCAGGGTCAGATAATATCGGGGGCGCAGCTTCACGGTACGGCACGTAGGCAAGCAGAAAATACCATCTCTCTTTTGGATAGCTTTATAGCTCAAGTTCAAGACGGTATTGATAGGGGTTTTTATACTGGCGACTTCCTTGTGCCACAAGCCATAGACGAAGAGTTTTTCCCAACTGCTTTAAATGCTGATGGTACTATAATCATTTCAGGATACCTGCAGATTGCTGAGAACATCAGAACTAGGTTGTACGAATACAATCGTGACGACGTTGTTAATGCTGGAAAGTTCAACACCACTAGTGGTCAATACACCAAAAAGGACGGTAGTGTATTTAGCGACTACTTTATAGGTTATGGTTTGCCTACTGACGACAGCCTTGATGATGGTGATACAGGTTCACTCATCCCCATTGGGTCTGCCTTGTATGACGATCCTGAATTTATATTAAATCTTTTGGGAGATCCTAACGCCCAAACTGATTATGGCTATATAGCTCAAGCATCACAACTCATAAACCTCTTTGGCGTCACAGCCCTTGCGGATCAGCAGGGTAAAATTGAGGAGCTTGAGGGTGAGATCACAGTGCTTGACGAAGACAAGCAAGACCTTCTTGTTCAGGTAGCCAACTTTATTGGAGCTATGTATACGGCCAAGGGTCCTTCACCAGATAAGCCTGACAATCCGAGTGTACTTCTATACCCATTCGGTGTAAGCTACACGGACCCAGATGGTAACCCTGTTGGCGGTGAAGATAACGCTCTTATCAATCTGAGATCGGCTTATGAGCTCGATGGATTTGACGGGACGTTTGAAGCCACTAAATCTGATAGCTTTACAAATCTTGAGGAGTTTATAACATCAAACCCAGAAAGCCTTGCCTCTCTTAGAACGGCTATTGAAACCGGTATCAGTGGATATAGTCTCCCATTCCAAGGCACCATCGATGAGAACTTTTCAAATATTGAAACGATTGAGGTTGTTCGCGACGGCTTGGCTAACAGTTTTTACAACTCGGTTTCAAACATATCCAACTTGTCAAAAGACGTCGGTGGTATTGCGGACCTGACCTATGTTCAAGGGTCTGGACTTCCTGAATCGTTTTTTGATCTCGTAGTAAGTGGTGGTACTCCAACCGTTCAGCAAATTGTTGACTCTCTTGGCGGCACATTTAATTATACGCTGAGTGATATAGCCCAGACCTTTGGATCTCTTTTTGATGGAATCACAGCCCTATTGGAAGGAGGGACTGTAAGTACTGGTGGTGGGATTACTGATGAGTTAAAACAAGCTGTAGCCCAGTTTATGACAGCACTTAATGACGAGATATTTAATATAGCTGAGATTGGGGGTTCAGGTCAGTTTGGAGATGACGTGGGTCAAGCTTTTAACAATTATAGTAGCAACGATCTGGCTTTATACATACAGGATAGAAAGGCAAGCTTAATAGATTCAAATGGAGATGGAACTGCCTCTCTCGGAAGTCAAATAGCAAATCTTAAAGCTGTTCTTGAAGAGGCTCTTGATGGTATTCTTATTAATGGATTCTTCAGCACTGATCAGTCTTCCACCGGCAATCCAGTTAATGACTTCAATCAATTCCTGCTCACACCTCAATCGACTCTTTCATTTAGTAACACCGCCTATAGTCTGGCTTCGAATGTGGGTAAAGCTATCAACGCCCTAAACGACTTCCAAACTCTCTTTGGAACCACCACAGATAGTGTTGTTCAGCCCATCTATGATCCAAATATAGAAGGTAGCTTTGGGTATACAGCTACGATTAATGAAACTTCTAACACGTATGGCAAGGGGTATACTGGCGATGGAGGAACTGGTCTTACCGCACAGAAGCTTGCCTCTGGCGTCAACGTACCCACAGGAAACGCAGCTATTGGTAATAGCGGACTTGTTAGCTCATACATCGGACTGTATAATGCTCTTGATTCCATTATTACACAAACTAGTGTTTACTCTGCTGTTTCTCAGAATGGAATTTTTAGTGGCGACCTTTCCGCATACAGCTTTAATGGAACACCAATAGTATTTGAAGCGAACGCCAAAGATGTGTTGAGTCAGGCTGCATACGACACGTTACAAACTATTATTATAGAGGCCTATGACCCCCTCACATTAGATTCAAATCAAGTTCTTGGATTGATGAATAACATCTTAAATAGTGCTATTGACAATACATTAGACAACTATACTAACGCAATTACTGGGATCATCACGCCTAAGGCTGGGACCGCATCTGAAGCAAAGTATCTTAGCGAATATTATTCCGAAGTATTCAATAATCCTGAGCTGGGGAACCAAGAAATACAGACCACCCTTAATACTATATTTGACGAATACGGTCTCCCTAGTACCGCCACTAAAGCCGCTGGCTTTGACTCAAATGCTGATGGCAATGTTTCTACGGCTGACTTGCTCGAATTCTTGGTTGCTTTTGGCAGCGAGGTCGATCTTCCAACTAATTTATTTGACGTTCCAAAAGCTACACTAAGGTCTCTTCCTGATGCTAAGAGGTACACTAACTATAATGTTAATTATGCTCCTAACCCAGCTTCCCCTATAGGTCTCCCAAGTGTTGTTGAGTCAAATGAATTTATAGACAACCTAGTTGTTTTAATAAATAACACTATTTCAGGTCTTACAGGCCCCGTTGTTTTTGATTACAATACCGGACAATTTGTTATCAACCCTTCAGCATGAAGAACACCATAGGATTTAACAACACGAAGAATATATGGACGTCAAAGTATGACTACGTCTCGTCCAACTATTCAAGCATAGACAAGAGGTTTATCTCTTGCGACAAGACTATTGATCCGGCAGTAGACACCATCGCTTGGGAGCATCATAAAAATGTTGCAAACAACAACTTCTATGGTGAGCAGCATAACTCCTCTATAGCTGTGTCCTTTAACGACAATATATCTCAAAACAAGATATACAAGACTTTCTCTGTAGAGGGGACTGAAAACCTTACTGGGTCTTTGAATACCATCAGAACTAGTGAGTTCTTGCAGCCGGGATCACCACCAAGCACCATCTCTATAGGCACCCTTTCAAATAAAGGCGGTATACTCTACGGCCATATGCCAAGAGACCCACGAGTAAAGGCCAACGTAAACCTAAAGTATGTGGGTAGTATACCTGTAGTTGATGGCTCTCTCGGCGTTGTAAGCCAACAAGACAATCTGTACACTTTGAATGGGGTGTATGGGTCTGCACCAGCTTTTTCTGGTAAGACATCTTTGGTATTCTCTGTAGAGAACGATTCAGAACTGTTTGGGTTTAATGGTAACGGGTCGCTGCAAACTATTGTTGAGGGGCAGGATTACTCTGGCATCCCAGCTGGTATAAGTATACCTCAAGAGTCAGACATTACTGGCAATCAATCAGCCTTTTACAAAGACGGGATACTCATAAAGACTACTCCACAGGCGCTTGCTGCATTTGCCAGCAGACTGGGTAGCCTTGCCGCCTCTGGATCTGTGCTTAATGTGTTCGCGGTTAGCGACCCTCAGCTCAATGGTGATTTCTTGAGGGGTCAGTATGCCGAAGCCGTTATAAATCTTGGGAGTCAGAACTTTGAGCTCTACGCTCTCAACGTAAACTATGAACCAACTGACTTAGACCACTCTAAGTAATAATAACTATATTTGCATTATGCCATTAGTAACAGCAGCATTAATAGCAGCGGGAACACAAGTCGCCGTAAAGGGCGGTCAGGCCATCGCTAAGGGGGTAAGGGCCAAGAAGCAAAGAGAAGCAGGCGAGCAGATTGCACAGGATGCAATGAAGCGTCTCGATGATCTTCAGTACCAGACAGGTCCTCAATTTGGCATCACTCAGGAATCAAGAGATCTCCTTGAAGCGCAGAAGACTCAAGGTGCTGAGGCTATAAAGAACCTCAGAGAACAGAACCTTGCTTTGTCTCAACAGGCTATAGCTTCGGGCGTTCAAGACCCCACAAGATCTTCTGCTGCTATAGCTAATATAGCACCGTCTCTTTCTCGTCAGCTTGCTCAGTCAGAGTTTGCTGCGGCTCAGCAGTCGACGGCAGCACAGCAGCGACTGGCTGATTTGGCAGAGGGGTACAGCAAGGCCAACATACTTAGAGAGCAACAGATTAGTGACTTAAACATTGGCACTGAAAGAGGACTTCAGGAGCAGCTGCGACGCGAAGGCCAGACGGCAGCTAGCTTAGGCTATGCAGCCGGAACAGAGGCGTTGCAGCAAGGCATTGGAGCTATAGGAGAGGGTGTTGGCACATATTACGGCATGATGGGGTACGGGGCTCCGAGTGGTGACACAGCAAAAACCGCACAACAGCTCGGTCTAAGCACTGCAGGCCAAGACTCAGGTTCATTTATTCCATCATCTGACCTGACTGCCACAATGGATGTGTTGGGGAAAGAAGCCTTTAAAAAGCGCTTAAGGGAACATGGGGGCTCACTCAAGAACCAGCTATACATGACGGGTGGTGAGTTTAATCATGACACCAACAAGAAGGCTCTGATTGATGAGGAGACTGGAGAGAAAGAAGCAGAGCTTACAGGAGAGGAGGTTGTGCTTAACCCAGATCAAACAAACAGCACGATGGAGGCGGTTGATGTGCTGAACAAATTCTTGGAGTCAAATCCAGACGCTCCAGAAGAAGTAAAAAGAGTTGCAGAACTGCTTAATTTCTTGAATTCACCTAACTTTCAGGTTGGACAGAAAGAAATTGAGATTGAAATAGAGTAATGCCAGTAGCGTATACAGCACCGCTTAAGTCTGTGGAGGGGCCAGACATGTCTGGACTTGTCAACAGCCTCAAGGCTCAGCAGGCAGCTCAAGCTGCGCAGAAAAAAGCCATAGTAGATCAGATGAACGCACGCCAAAAGGCTGCGGATAAGATGCTATCTGAGGCTGAGGGTTATGACGTATCAAAGCTTATCCCCCCACTGCGTCAACACTTTAGTGACTACTACAATCAGAAGTTGCAGGACATAAACAACTTCGCTATTGACGATCCTGTCGCTGCACGTAGAGCCGTACAGGACATCGCGAACTGGTTCAACACCTACGCCTCACACAATAGCGATGAGGTTCAGCAGAGCCGAGAGACTTACAACGGCGTTTCCACCGACCCATCGCAAGCGGCTAAGTTTAACGAGCAGCTACCGGTATATCTACAGTCCGCCGCGTCTCCTCAATCTATGATTCAGGCTCAGCAACAATTTGAAGGTAGTGGTATTACCACTCAGATGGGGGCAGACGGGACGGTTGTGTTTAAGTCTGTTGACCCAGAGACTGGGGAACCGACTGGTGATTGGCAGGACATCACTAGCTGGGAATTGTGGGCTAACCCCACTACGTTTACTGTACCCACTCAAGCTCGGTATGGCAAGAGTGCCACTCAGATTGGTGAGGGTACAGTTAGATCTGCAGCCAAGGCGTTTAACAAGGACTCTTGGAATAAAAATGAAGCGTATAGAGTGGCTGAAGGCATAGTGTCTGGCGGTGTAGAGAACGAAGACTCTGCTGCTGCGAGAGCATGGGCTGTAAGCAACCTCTTTACTGATGCCATGAGGGATAATGAAGGGCTTGTTACGGCTTACATTCAGGGTGACATTAACAACCCTGCATATCAGATGCAGTCTCAGTACATATCTGACATAAACAAAGAGCTTGTAAAGCAGATGGCTGAATCTTCTCGCTTTATTGTGGAGGAGGATGAGTCTAAGAAGAGTGTTTCTGAAAGAGAGGCAGATATATTTAAGTCTGACTTTGACAGCAAGCAGTCATTTACTCTCGACGGACTTGAGTACTTGAGGACGGGAGAGCTTATGGAGACAGATGAAGATGGGGTTCTTGTGCCTATCGATCAGTTCGAGATGTACAGTGGGGTAAATGGTAATTCATATGTCTTGTCTTCTTTGGGCAAGAAGAAAGAAACCATTGTTATCGACAACCCCCGCGCTGGCGAAGAGCACAGACAGCTCAGATCTATGGAGGAGAGCTATGACTCTATGAGTGACAAGAACTCAGAAGAGGCCTTGCAGCTCAAGAGAAGAATTGACGAGACTAGATATGCTCTTGGCGATAGCGCCCTTGAACCAGTTCAGTTTGAGATTCAACCAAAAGAGATTGGCTTCTTGTCTAACGGCAAGGTGGTTCTGCTAGACCTCTCAGTAAAGAAGACTGGTTCACAATACGACAAGGTTAAAACTATCGTGCTCGATAAGTGGAGAGATAGAGACTCTGTTCAATCTATCCTTCAAGCGATTAGAAGGGTGTATAAGGACCCAAACATTACTCTTGATGGTTTGCAGTCCGGAATAGTTTATGGGCCAAATGAGCAGGCTAAAAACACCGTTGACGACGCTGTTGGACAGGTCGAGGAGGCAGTAAAGAGCGGCGGTTTGTTTGATGATTATTAATAGGCAATGACTGATCCAACAAAAAAACCTACATTTAGTCAGGCTCACCAGAACCTATACAATGGGTTGAGCGAGCAGGGATTGTACACCAAATCATATGAAGAATTTGCTGTGCAGTTCTCTACGCCTGAGGCTCAGAAGAAGTTGTACGACGGATTGTTGTCTCAAGGCCTGTACACGAAGAGCGCAGACGATTTCTACGCTCAGTTCTTCGACGTAAAAAAAAAAGAAAAAGCCGAACTACCTCCGCAACCAGTCTCGGCGCCAGTTTCGGCCATGGATTCTACGGCGTTTACCTCAGGTACAGCTCAGCCTCAGGCCGTCGAGAGTGGAGATTCGGTTTCTCCTGCAGTAACTACCGCTGACCAAGTAGAGACCCAGTACCTTGACGGATCGTTTGGAGATCTCGTCAATAGTATGGGCGGTATTGGCGATGTCTTTGACGATATGGCCCGCGCTTGGGGTCAGGGTCTCGCAACGGGAGACTTAGTCCCTATCCCATATGCTATGGCCGTTGGAGATATGTCTATATCTGACGAGTCCATAAGACAGTTGGTGTCTAGCGTCAACGAATACGACAACAAGATGCGGGATATAGGGCAGTCTGATGAGACCGCCTCTTTTTATAAGACGATGAGCGACAATGGTGGCGGGGCATGGGGCTGGCTGACAGCAACATACAAGAATCCTCAGGCCATGGCTGAAGTTTTGCTAAGCTCCACCTCTGGCATGCTTAATCAGACGTCGGCTACTAATGCAATGGCAATTATGACTGGCGGCACTGCTGGCGGTGCATTAGCTGGTCTTGGAGGTGGGCCGCTGGCTCCAGTCACCGCTCCAGCTGGTGCCACTATCGGGGCTGCGGCTAGTCTTCCTTTTGCTTTCGGCGCTGCAGGAGCTACAGTAGAGGTTGCCTCTTCGTTTGTGGACTTCCTTAAGGAGGAGCTTGGCGACAAGGAGTTTACGTACGAAAACGTAGGCCCAATTTTACAAGACGAAAACAAGCTTCGCGAAATTCGGAAGCGGTCTGCCATCCGTGGTGGTACGATTGCTGCTGTCGATGCCTTTGGTGGCGCCGCTCTTTCTAGGGGGGCAAAGGTCATGAAGCAAGCTGGCAGATCTGCGTTTGCAACAACTGGAGTTACGGCTGCTGGTGAGGCGGCTACTGGATTTGGTGGTGAGATGGGGGCAAGTCCTATCTGGACAAGAGCCAAGCATTGTAGAGGGTTTGATGGAAGCCGGTCCCGGCGTGGTTCAAACGCCATTTACTCTCGCAAGCGCTAGGGTACAAGACGCAGTAGAAGGTAAGCCTCGTCCAGTTGAGGGTAAGCAAGATCAGCAAGATGTGCTCGATCAGCTCAACACTGAGGCGCCCAAAGGAGAGTACAAAGTAAACGGAGGTGCTGTCACAAGAAAGACTCTAATGGAGTTGCTTAATGATGTGACAGACGAGGAGATGGGGGGTATCAACATAGAGATTAGCAACGACCCAGAGGTTCAAGCTATGCTTGAAGAGCGGGGCCGTAAGTATCAGATTTCCAAGGACATACCATCCGAGTTTTCCGAACAAGACAGGAAGCTATTGGTCAACCTTGAGTACGAAAGACAGCAGCTTGAAGGTAAGGCCACGGCTACAGCTAAGCGCAGACTCAAGAACGTAGAATCTCAGATCGAAACGATCAATGCTAGATATGATGAGCAAGTGACTGCCTCTACTGAGGATGTCGAAGCCCCATCTGTATCCGAGCAGCTTGGCCGCGTAGTGGTCATGGAGGACGGGACTCGCGGTGAGCTTAGGAGGGACACTGAGTTTGGTGACAGGGTTGTAATCGAAACTGATGAGCGTATTATTGATCTCGGCAATGCCGCTGAGGTTATGGACAAACCAATCTCAGAACTTAACCTTGCAGAAGATCAAGCTGGCGTTGAAGTCACTCCTGACGGAACTCTCATATACGGTGGTAATGAGTATGGGATTCAACGTGACATCCCTACTCGCGGTATTGAATACGACGATGACGGGAATGTCACTCGCGTATCGCTTAAGGATGCGGAGGGTAAGACAGTTATGCTTGAGGGTCAGGACGCACAAGACGCTGCATATCAGATCCTTCTTGATCAGGCTCAGACGCCACAACAAGAACAAGCAGTAAACGAAGCGCTAGAGCAAGACGAAGAATTCCAAAGAGAACATGATGAATATGTCAGAAGAAAAGAACAAGAACTCGCTGGCCAACCTACAGAAGCTGCGCCAGTTGCCGAGAAGCAAGCAGCTCAAGTATCTGAGCAAGCACCTACGCAGCCTACCCAAGAGCCAGTCTCCCCAGTAAGAGCTGGCCCTGTTGAAAGTCCATCGGCCCACAGAGAAGCTCTCGAAAAAGAAGGCGTATACGTAAAGGGTAAGGGACTGAAGGATAAGACTGAGGGTTTGCGTCGTAGATTCTTCTCTGCTCGCGGCTTTATGCCGCGCAGCATGTTTCGTGATAGGGAGCAGAGAGAGGCAAATATTGCTAAGTCAGCTAATGTAGCTCAGCAGCATATCCGTGAGTTCAACAGACTGCTTAAGAAGTTTAAGGGTGATGAGGATGTGTTGCTTGCAGACTTCGACGACGCCTTGCGCGGTGGAGAGGGACTGAACCGCTTGCCTGAAGAGTTTGCTGGGTTGTCTCAAGAGATGAGAAATCAGATCGACAAGTTGTCTATCGACCTCATCAATCTTGGCGTGGTGCCTGACTCTGAGATCGACAATGTCATCTCAAACCTTGGTCAGTACTTGACTAGATCTTACGAGGTGTTCACCAACAAGAACTGGAAGGATAAGGTTGGCGAGGAAAGAATCAACGCTGCCAAGAATGTAATCAGAGAAAGAGAGCGTGCTCAGGCAGGCATCGATTACATTGACGCAAGCAAGAACCCACAGGGATTGGATGCAGAAGCATACCTTGAGTCGGTTGTTAATGGGTACATCGATAAGTACCTCAGTCCAGACGACGCAAAGGCCTTTGTTACCGCAGCTAGTGACAGTAAGAATACCAACATCCTCAAAGAGCGTAAGGATATCCCCAAGGAGATTCGTGCTTTGATGGGGGAGTACACTGACCCCGCACAAAACTTCGCCGCTTCTGTACTTAAGATGACGCAGACGGCAGAGTCGGCTAGGTTCCTCAACAAAGTAAAGGAGAACGGCAAGGGTGTATTCTTGTTTGACAAGCCCAATGGCCCATACACTGCGCAGATAGCTTCTGAAAACAGCGAAGCTATGGCTCCGCTAAACGGACTGTACACTACGCCAGAGATAGCGGCAGAGTTCAACAAGTCTGGAGATCAGATGAGTTCATTTATGCAGACCTACATGAAGGCTATAGGTACCGTCAAGTGGGCTAAGACCATTGGGTCTGTTGCAACGCACTCTAAGAACGTTGTAGGTAACCTCGGATTCATGTGGGCTAATGGCCACACTGATCTCACCCAGATGAATACTGCATACCAAGCACTCAAGGCTGACTTAGCCGGAGGGTCTAAAGAATGGCAGGATCGCATGAATAGATATGTGGAGCTTGGTATCGTAAAGCAGAGCGCAGCTGTTGGGGAGATAAGAGATATGTTCAAGGACGCCAACATGGACGAGGCTCTTGCTCGGCGCATGAATGACAAGGGTCTTAGCCTCAAGGACAAGGCGCTAAGAAAGGCACGTGTAGGTGCAAAGAAAATTGAGGACCTGTATCAAGCGGAGGATGACTTCTTCAAGATTGTTGCGTTTGAAAACGAGAGTAACAGATATTCTGAGGCCATGTTCGGCAAGACGCCAGATCAGCTCAACGAACAGGAGAGGGCTGAGCTAGACGGCTATGTGTCTGAGCTCGTTAAGAACACGTACCCTACATACAGCAGGGTTCCTGAAGCCGTGCAGATGATTCGCAGATTCCCGATCATGGGAAACTTTGTATCATTCCAAGCGGAGTCATATAGAGTTGCGTGGAATACTATGGCTCAAGCCAAGGCTGAGCTGGCATCAGACAACCCAAAGATTAGGGCAATCGGCGCTAAGCGCATGGCTGGTGTGACTACATACGTAGGCATGAAGAACGCCGTTACTGGCATGGCTGGAAGCGCTGTTGGTGCTGGGCTGATGGGGGCGGCTGGCGAGCTTCTTGACAATGAACAAGAACAGCAAAGACAGGAGGACCTGAGAATGTTCATGGCCCCTTGGAGCCAGAACTCTAAGATCATACCATACGACCTCAAGGACGGAAAGTTCTCATACATAGACTTCTCATCATCAGATCCTTACGGGCACTTCGACAAGATCGGGAATGCCTTTATGAGAGGGGAGGATGGGATCGAATCATTTGCTACTGGACTGTTCACCATTATAGAGCCATTCGTTGGCGAAGAGATCCTGACCAGAAGACTTGTGAACGTCAGCAGAAACGTAAACGACTACGGCAAGCCCATATACAATCCAGAATCACCACAGGCTCAGCAGATTACGGACGTCATGTCTTATATGTACGAAGTTGTAGAGCCCGGAACGATAACGTCATTGCGTAAGGTGTACGACAGTGGTGCAGATCCAGCTGAGATTGGTGGTCAACTCACTGGATTCAAGCCCTACAACGTTGACGTCAACCAGCAGCTTGGATTCCAGATGGTTAAGTTCAAGGAGAGACTGTCGGATGCTAACTCGCTGAAGTACAGTGACGAGAACCAAGCTTACGAAGCAAACCGATCTATACAAGAAGAGATGCACAAGTATGCTATGTCGGCGAACAGACTTGGTGTGAGCAAGAATGATATCATTGCAACCATGAGGCAGTACGCTAGGGTTAGCGAGCGTCAAGCAGAGGGCATCTTCGCTGGAGTATACAAACCACTAACCCCGCCAAGACCATAAGCATGGAGGAGAAAAAGAAAATCAAGGATACCAACCTAGGCAAATGGCTGAAGGACAAGGCACCCAAGGTTCTCGATACAGTAGGAGAACTGCTTCCTGATAGCGGGGGCCTCGGAGTTGTAAAGAACCTACTCGACATGGACAATAGCGTTGACCCAGCTGAGGCTAAGGCAGTCCTCGATGCTGAGGTACAGTTTCAAAACAATGTAAGCGAGCGGTGGAAGGCTGATATGGGCAGCGACGTAAAGCTTGCTAAGCTTATCAGACCAGTAACCCTGATCGCCTTGATGTCTATGTTCATGGTTACGATGGTGCTGGATAGCATGGATGAGCTCCCCTTTAACGTCAAAGATTCATACGTATCTTTGTTGGAGATATTGATGTTGACTTCGTTCGGTGCATACTTCGCTGGACGAACCATAGAGAAATCTAGAAAGTGAGAACAAGGAAACTACAGGATGGTGGCCGCACTCGCGACCTGCTACGTATGCTTGAGCAAAGCCAAGGCCCAGCCTCTGGAATGACTCAGTACATGCAGCCATCGTCCTTGAGAGTTTCTAGAGATGCGCCTGTTTACACATCAAAGGATGATGCCATGCTTGGACAGAGCAGGGCTGGCATGCAGACATTCTTTGGCGAAGAAAGAAAACCTTTTGACCCAGCTTATGGTCAGGGAATCACCCCAGTATACCCTATTGGTGAGCTTACTGGAGCTGGAGACGTCAAGGGTATATCCGAGTCAGCATCTGAGGGTCGATACGGTGAGGCTGCTGCTCTTGCAGCAGCGGCTTGGGCGCCGATCCCAACAGAGACTCTTCAGAGAATGTTTAAGTACGTCAGGAACAATTTCGGAAACCGTTCCGACAAGATCCTAGACGTTATTAGCTCTATAGAATCTGGGGGAGATGTTACTGAAGGGATTGATAACACTTTCTTCAGAGCAAACTCAGGTCTCTCTGAATCTGAAAGAATGAACATCACTTCTGATGTTGCTGCTGCCACTGAAGAGATGTATGAAGACGGGCTCCTTACTGATGAGATTGCAGATCACATGTACAGTGCTGCTAGGGCCATATCTAAGGGGACTAAGCTGGATGTGAAGATCGACGCACCAGAGTCAATAGGTCTCTTTAAAATTCATCAGTCAGGAGACCCAAATGTTTTGCTGGAGTACAGGACTGATAGTGGTTACGGTGGAGCAGCCCTAAGAAAAAATCCTTCTGGGGATGGCTCATACTCGATAAACATTGTTGGCGAGACGCAGGATGCGTCTAAGTTTTCTCAGGGAAGGCTTATGGGGGAGATGATCAAGGCTGTGCCAGAGGGGGGTATCATAGATATCCCAAACATGAGCACAGACTCATACCCATATATGCTCAAGTACATTGAATCCGGTAAGGCAGAAGTTCTTAACAATAAAACGACGGGTCCATACAAGATTTCATACGGCGATATCAATGACATGGGCAGCAACCCTGACTTGATGGCTAAGATGTTTGGTGTTGATCCTGTGGATATACAGTTGGCGTTTAATCACACGCAAATGGATGAGCCAGCAGAAGAAATTCTGGCGGCATCGAAAAGAATCAAACCGAAGATTGACGCAAAGCTCAAGGAGCTTGGACTTCCAGAAAGCAGACTGATGGATGTTGATGTAGAAGACTTTTATGATGATTCACCGCTACATCTCCCATACCCTGTTGTTAAAAAGAATATACCTACGGGTTCTTACTACATGGGTGGGTCGCTTAGACCCGTAAAGAAAAAGAAATACATAAAAGTAAAATGAGAGTAAGAAGATACCAAGAAGGTGGTAGAACCGCCGACCTCCTTAGAATGCTGGAGCAACAAGAGGTTCAGAAAGAAGCTCAGAGACGCATGCCTTCATCCATGCCTATGGCTACTGAGCCAGCAGCGGCATCATCAACTGCTGTTTCTATGCAGCGCCCAGTGTACACGTCTGCTGCTGACGCTATGCTTGATCAGAGCAGGGCTGGTATGCAAACATTCTTTGGTCAGGACTACCAAGAGTTCGATCCAGCTGCTGGTCAGGGGGTGAGGATGATGGCCCCAGTGGTTGAGGCGCTGTCTCCTGTTGGTGACGTTGCAGCTATGTCAGAGGCTGAAAACCTTCCGCAACTATCTCTTGCTGCAGGCATGGCATTCCTTCCGGGAAACCTCAACATGTTGAAAGACTGGATGGACTGGAACGTATCTCCAGCAAACATGCAGGTTATGAATAAGCTTGTCGATAAGCTCAATACTTCTAAGTCAGCACAACAGGTTGCATCAGATAGCGCGGAACTTCTTCGTATGCCACAGTGGAGAAGAGATGAGCTGGCTTTTGACTTGGAGGATATGTACGGCGAGTACGCCATGCACACGGATCCCGGAGAGCTTGACAGGCTTCGTGATATGGCTGACATTTTGAGGTCTGGAAAAATTCCTAAGGCTAAACCAGACGTCCCAGATATTGGAGACTTTATGGGCGAGACTGATCCAGCTAATGGACTCGTTGTTAGATACGAGAGCTCAAAGAACCCAATGGAGTACATGGATGTCGTGGAGTCCAAGCCAAACAGCAACAAGTACGTAGTAAATATTGTCGCCCCAAAGACAAGCCCCCTTACAAGAGGTAAGCTTATGATGGCGGGACTAGAAAAAGTTCCTGTTGGAGGCAGGGTTGACTTCATTGGAGACTCTTATGGATTGGCCAATAGCATGAGCGCTGATGCCTACCCAATCATGTTTAGGTTTTTTAAAAGAGGCAAGGCCGAACCGATCCTAGACGAGGTTAAGTACGGAGGGCTGAACTCTCTTGGAGAAAACCCAGAGTTGTTTGCAGGAACATTTGGTATTGACGTTGCCGACGCAAAGAGACTAGGACGTCCAGTTCCAGTAGACACTGAAACTCTTAGTAGGGTTGTCCCTAGGATAAACAGTAAGCTTGCTGAATACGGAATACCAGCCGTAAAGCTACAAAACCAAACCAAACAAGGGGCTTATATTCAGTTCCCATACTTTGACATCATGAGAACAGCAGAGGGATTCAAGAACGGTGGCTCTCTTCGTGTACTCAAGATGAAGGGTGGAGGAAAGATGCGCGTAAAGAAGGCATACTAACTCACTGTCAATTAGTTACATAATAAATCTATTGCTTATATTTGCACAAGCAAAAACAAACCAATGAAGCTCGACGAGAAAACAGAACTGACTCTTGATTTAAAGACTATCGCCTTGGTCATATCATTCGTCGTGACAGTATGTGGTATGTGGTTTGCTCTGCAAAGCGAGATTGAGCTAGCAAAGAAACTTCCTGAGCCTGAAGTTTCTAGAACAGAATACGATCTTAAGGACCAGCTTATTAGAGAAACAATAATCTCAACTCAGGAAAAGGTTGAGGAGAATGGGAAGAAGCTTGACATCATTGAGGAGAGACTTTATGAACTGAGCACTAACCAATGAACAAGACCATAGCCATAATAGCTCTTGCTGCAGGGGCCCTCGGTACTGGGGCTGCCATTAAGGTGAATACGGACCTCCCAAAACCAGAGGTGACTGTCATTCAGATCAATGCCGAGTGGAACGAAAAGAACACGAGAAGAGATCTAGAAGACCTAAGGGGTTGTGAGTACAAGTTCGGGTGGCTTGAAGATCAACCAAAGGCTTTGCAAGAATCAGTCACTGCCGTACCCGTAGTCGTTATATATGACGGCGGGAAACCTGCTTGGCAGTACACCGCAGACATAAGCTTCCGGCTTCAGGCTTCCTTCAGGGAGATACAAGACAAGGTATACGACCTACAG
>Ga0208644_1001920_pt1 | contig 16940 bp, 18 predicted proteins | sample VirMetDEL_Nov_18_FD_184517 | JGI IMG/M metagenome (GOLD analysis project Ga0208644, IMG submission 184517) | Aqueous microbial communities from the Delaware River and Bay under freshwater to marine salinity gradient to study organic matter... | ecosystem: Environmental > Aquatic > Marine >... | reverse complement strand
AACAATGGTAATATTAATATCTTTTTGTAATGCTGATAAATAAGTATCTCTAGCTACTTTGTCAGTCCAATTATCTGTTCTTCCTACTCTTAAACTTTTATAACCAGCACTTTCTCCAGCACCTTTGCCTAATCCATGTTCTTGATATTGTTTATAGATTCTTTTAGCCATAACATCATCTATAAATAAATTTGCTAATTGTGCTTTTTCTTTAATGCCAATTTTTTCACCTTTAGCTAATAATTCTATATAATCTAGTATTTTTGATCCGTTTACTAATGAAGCTATGTTTTTTACTCCTGTATTCCATAAATTCATTCCATTTATATAACTAAAATAAAAATTACTAATTTGTCCTGTTGTACGTTCAACAGTATTCATTAATCCAAACATATCAGAAGTATCTGCAAATAATGCAGCTCTAGTTCCTAAATACATATCTGCTGCTTCACCAGCTAATAAAGCATCTTTTTTAGATAGCTTTAACATTCTCCATCCCATATCATTAAAGAAACCTTCGTATAATCTTCCAAAATTTTTAGTAATACCATCTGCCATTACTAATCTAGCAACATCAGGAACTGCTGCTAATATTCCTGATAAATATGTCATAGCAGTTATATTTTTAGCAACTCTAATAGTTCTTGAAATAGCACCTTCTGGATTTGCAGATAACCCATATGTTCCTCTAATCAAACCAACATTAGCTTCTAAATCATCTAATACATCTATCATTTCTCTTTCTATAGCTTCTTTAGCTGATTTTGATTTAGCATTGAAAATTCTATCTGTGTACTCTTTATGTATTTGATTAATGCCTGGTTTAAAACCTCCAGCACCATAATTAATACCTAAAGCTCCAGGATCACCAAATCTTTCTGTTAAAACAATATCTGGCATTATAGATCTATAGTATCCTCTTAATAAACCAAATGTATCAGATTCAATAAAACCACCCTTAATTAATAATTCATCTGCAATATCTAAATTTCTAGCTTTTACATGATCTGAAATACCTGCTGGATTTGTTACATAACCAGTTTCACTATCAATAATTTTTTGCCATTTTTGTATTCTGTAAAAAGGTTGTTGAGTTAATATTTCATCTACTATTTCTTCAGCTTCTGAATACTTTGCATTTCTATTTTTCTTAATTAATGAATCAAAAACAAGTTTTGTAAATTGAGTCTTATTTTTTTTAATAACATCTTTTTTGTAAAATCTAGGTAAATAGTTTTTTCTTAAACCTTTGTTTGCTGAAACAAAATCTAATTTAGATTGTAATTCATCTATTTCTTTTTTAATTCTTAAAGATGAAAAATCTTCATCACCTATTTTAATAGTGTTACTTCCAGATTTTTTTAAAACATCTAATTTACCTTTCCAAAACTCTAATTGTTTTTGAGGCATAATTAAAAACAAACCTGATTCATCAGCTCTATTTCCTATTACATCATAGTAATTTTCTCTAACATTTCTTGCACTTTGTACTATTTCATCAATTTCATGTTTAAAACCATTAGACAAAGCTATAGATATTTCTCTACGAAATTCTGGAAATGATAAAACTCCATCTTTTGAGTATCCAACTTTTTTCATAAACCGAGATACAGTTCCATAATCTTTTCTTAATTCTTTAGACATTCTAGAAAGGTATTTATCATACATATCTTCTACAGATCTCATTGTTGTTATAATTAACGACTTACCTCTAGTAATCTCATTCTCAACACTAATTGTTGTAGCTTCATTAAAAGGTTTAAAATTTTTGTTTTGATATAAAGGTATTTCTAATAACTCTGTTACCATTTCTCTTGCAGATAAAACTTTAGATTGTAAACCTCTAAAAATAGAAGTAAGAGGTGAATTTTCTAAACCTATCATTGTTTTATAAATTTCTTCACCTACCATATCTTCATTATAAGATTTAGGTTGTGCTTTAGGATCTGCTGAAGCTCCACCACTTTTAGCTCCAAACTTTTCATTAGGATCTAAATATCTATAATCTACTTCATCACTATTGTTTAGTTTAGCTGCATTTTTAGAATTAATATTATCAGCTGTTGCTGTATATTTTTCATATCTTCCCATAGATGTTGTAATAGGAAGATTGTTAATTCCATTTAATTTATTAATTAAACCAGGTAATAAAAAACCTGCTCCAGCAATAGCTATTCCTTCATCTAAACTTCTTTCATCATTAATAGATTGTTTTATAGCTTCTTCTGCTGTTAAAGCAGCACCAAACCTAGTAGGGTGCATAAATGTTTTTCCACCTGCTGCAATATCAAATATTTTTTTACCTTTTGTAAACATCAAAATAGATGTTGGATCAGTTAATGCTCCAGTAATTCTTCCAACAATATATAATGGTGCATATATTTCATTAAATTGTTCTCTTTCTAATTTGCTAATCATATGAGCAGTTTCTTCACTAGACTTAGAATCTTCAAAATAATGTAAAAATCCTTCATATTTTTCTAACTGAGGATCAGTAAATCTTGAATACAATTTATCTTCTGGAAAAGATTTTTCTTCTTTAAACATATTTGCCATACTCATAGCAACTACGTTTTCATCAACAAAACCTTTCCCTAGTATAGAAAAAGCATCACCAGGATTATTTATAATAGATTCAAAAAAATATTGTTTAGGTTTTATAACTTTTGTAGGACCTTCAGCAGAAATAGGTTTTATGCCTAAAGATTCTCTAACTATTCCCATTTATTAGTTACTATCTTTACTCATTGTTGTAATATAATCTAATTGAGATTGTTCCATGAACTGGTCATGTAATTCTTTAATAGATTTCCAATCATAATCTTTTTCAACCATATTTGAAATATTCACTCCACCTAATAATTCAAAAATAGGATTTCCTTCTAATTTTTCTTCTACAAATCCTAAAACCGCATCAGATAAACTTCTACTTCCATAAACGCCAAATTGTAAAAATCTATAAATTTCTTTTTGTACTTTAACTGGTAAATTGCTTAACAAATTATCTTGTGAAGCAACATATTTATCTAAATATTTTTCATATACTTGAGGTAATAGTATTGGTGTTTCTCCTGGTCGCATTCCTATATCAGGAGCATCTAAAGTTAAAACTTCATCTCCAAAAGCACCTAAAGGCATTTCATTAAGTAATGAATTAGGACTGTTTGTATATATTTTATACTCTGGTTGATTTTTACCTTCTATTGTTTTGATATTAAATTCATTATTACTTAAAGCCTCCATAATATTTTCTATAGTAGGCAATCTAAATTCACCTTTATCCATATATAAAAATGGCATATTTTCACTTAACCAAACATCTCTATCTAAACCATCAATAACATCTGATTGCTCATAACCTCCTAATAAAGTTTTTATTTGTACTGCTAAATATCTATAACTATCTTCTCCACTATAACCTAATTTAGCTAATTCATTTTCTACTCCAAACTTAACTAATTTACCTTGACCATTTCTATCAGCTAAACTAGATACCGAATATCCCTTGTTAGATAAACTTGTTAAATATTGATAAGTAATTTTAGGTATAGCTTCTGCCATTTGTGTTTTAAATACATCATTATTATCTGAATCTGGATTGTACAATCCTACATCTACATATTGTGGTAATGATGTTTTAATAAATTGTAAAAGATCTGCTTTTACTGTTGGATCAATATCCAAGAAAAAATCTGCAAATTTAGTTTTAAAAAAATCTCCAGGAAGCACAGCATCTGCTACAGTTGCAAATTCTCCTGAAATTCCTAAAATTGCTTTTGTTAATCCACCAAGATCTTCAAAATTTCTTTCACCTTTAGGAACTATATATTCTTTAAAAGGATTTTCTCTTGAAAGATCAGTATTAGGATTTCCATTAAAACTATTCCATAAATCTGTCCATCCAACATTTATTCCTCTAACATTAGCTACATCATCTGCTATTTGAACAGCAAGGTAATCATTTATTCCATTATAAAAATCAGAATCATTTAATATTCCATTAATATATTTTTCATAAGCATCTTTATTGTTTCTTTTTACATCATTATTTTTTTGAAACATTCTTACTAATTCAGGCATACCAATAGCTTCTGTAGTAGGTATTCCTCCTAACGAATCTAAATAAACAAAAAATTCAATATCTTTAACATCAAACTTTCCATTTATATCTGGATTCTCTCCATTGATATATTTATAAAACTGATATTTATCTAATAATATATTAGACTCGTTTTGATCTATTTCAGATTTTGTTGTTATAAATTGAACTTGTTTAAAATCATCTTTAACAAAATCTGGAACTTCACCTTCTTTAAGAACTTCTAAATGAGCTTTTGTTGTATTACTTTGTTCTTCTGGTAATTTTAAATATTCATTAAAAAATGTTTCAGGGGTATAGCTTTCTTCTTTCATATATTCATCTACAATCTCAGCTTTATGAACTTTGTAGTTTTTCATATATGATTTAAACTCATCAATATTTTTAAATGGATTAATTCCTTCTTCTTCTAAAGTACTATATAAAACTCCATAATTAGCTGCATTTAAGTTTCTTCCTTGACCACCTAAAAACTCATACACTTTATTTAAATTTTTGGCTTTTGTTAAAAGTTCATTGTTTTCTGTTTCATATTGTAATTCAAATTGGTCTACTACTTGTGAAGTTAATGTTGATTGAAACGCTATAGACTTACTATTATAACCATTTACTAAATTTTTAAATTTCGTTATTTCATTTTGTTTTTCTAAATTATTATTTCTTTCTGCAAAATCTATTTCTGTTGTTTTTATATTTTTTATGTTTTTTACAATTTCATCACCAACTTCAATAGCATTATTTATTTCTTCTGAAGTCATGTTTTTTTTACTTCTAACAATCTTTCCATCAATATAATCTTGTCTATATTGTCCATATTGTTTTTCAAATAAATCAATAGATTCTTGATCTGACCAATTAACTGACTCAGCTAATGCTTCTATCTGACTTCCATAAAGTAAACTTTCTAGTCCAGATAATAATTTATTAGTTTTTAATTCTTGGTCATATTCACTAAATTCTAAAGGATTTTGTTTTGAATATACTGATAACTGTTTACTATAATCAGTAATGTGAGGTGTTAATGTTGCCATAACAGCTGTTAATGCTATTTGTTTGTTTTCTAATGAAAGACTATCATCATTTAAAATATCTTGAGTTTTTTCAAATGCTAATCCAGTAATTAAATTTTCATTTTTTAAAATATTATCTGATGCTTTTTTATTTAATAACTTTTCTGCATAAGATTTAACTTTATTAAAACTATCTAATGATCTTTGGTCTACATAATTACTAATATAATTGTCAAATCTTTTTGGTGCTTCTTCTAATAGTTTATTCCTATAAGATGTTATTTCTGTTTTCATAGCACTCATATCAGGATTTGGACTATTTAAATATTTTTCGTTTATTTCTGAGTAAAATTTTTCTACATCTGTTTTAAAATTAGTTTTGTATTCCTCATCCATAATTTCAGCTTGAAATTGATTTATTTTAAATGCTGTTTCTCCCATTTTTTGTAAAGCAGCACCAAATTGACTATAAGATGGTTGTACAACTCCTGTGTTTTGATTTAAAAGTGTTGTTCTATTTCCTTTTTCTAAAGCCATTTTTAATCCTTTTTATAATAATCATAATATGCCCATCCATTTAAAGCATACGAACTAGCATCAGCTATTGCACCAAATGTAACTGATTGTCTATCAATTTTTGAATTTACTATTGCTTGGTCATATTTTGATTTTGATAAATTTAAATTTAATCTAATATTACCAATATCTTTAACTGCTTGATTCATTACATCTTCTTGAATTGTCATAAAAGACCTACTGTCATCTAATATACCAGCAGCTCCTGCAATAGCTCTGTTATTAGAAAGTGTAATATTCATTTGTTCCCTTCTCATATTTTCTTCTTGTAAAGCTCTTAACTCAGCTATTTTCTTTTCATCCTCATATCTTTTTGCTTGTTCTGCTAATGCTTGAGATTGTGCTGATGCTTGAGCTAATGTACCTACAGTAGATACACCTGCTGATATCAATAATGCTGTTTCTACGCCCATCCTAATATACTACCTCTAATGCTACACCCAAAACTTTTAAAGGCAAGGGTGCTGTTTGTGTTATCTTTAATGTAGGTTGTCGATCATAACCTAAAAAGAAAAACTCTTTCTTTCCTGTTACTTTATCTACTGCGTTAGCCACATTAAAATCCACTTGTCTTATCACTAAACTTTTAGCAGTATTATCTGCTGCTTGTAAAGCTACATTTAGAGTATCGGACAAATCTATCACAGCTCTAGATATTCTTTTTATCTCACCTGTCAATGGACCTGTATTGACTTCTCTATCTATCGGCATAGTTTCCAGGCTAGGATTGTAGTTAAAACCTAAAATCACACCAGCAGTATGTGCTTCATTAAATGTTACTGTATCACTAGACGTTGTTGTAAACTCTCCTAATGAAAATGTACCATCAACAGCATTAACAGTTTCTTCTGTTAAATGAGCTGGACTGTTATGGACACGACCTGAAGTAATTGTAATTGCAGCATTATCAGCAGGTGAAGAATCTAGTGCCTGGTTTAATACAATCGTATATCCACTAGCTGTAGGTGTAACTGTTTGTATTTCATAACTCCCAGATACTGCATCTATTGTAATAATATCTCCTGTATTAGGAGCAGACGTATATCCATCAACATCTAAACTAGTTCCTGTTTGGCTACCACCATTTACTAAAGGAGTACCTTGTTGATTAACTGTTGTTGTTCCAGAACAATCTAATGTTAAATCATCTTGCTCAGCAAACTTTTCTAATGTGTAGATAGTAGATCCTTCTAATTCTCTTTTACAAACACAGAATAAATTTTCATTTAACGCAGTAATAGATACAAACTCATCATCTGTTCTTGTTGTCCATAATGTCCAACCAGCTATCTTCTCTGCACGTACACTATGAAATAACGCTAGTGTTCCGTCATTGTTAGTAAAAAAAGCAAACTGTTCTGCTCTAGTTGTTGTACCAGTTATCATGGTCATATCTACTGGAGCATTAACTAAATGAGATGCCAAGATAGATATAGATGTAGAAGCATAAGCATTTTCTACATCACTAAATAAATATTCTCTAATCGACTTACCATTCTTCTGTGCATACAATGTCGCACCATCAAAGATAATAGGCTTTGCTCTACTGCAACCATAAGGTGTTTGTCTAAGAAATGTAATGTTAGCTGGTGTAACAGCAGAAGTATCTGTAGATGTAGGAACAAAGTATTCACCACCATCTGTTAGTACTTGTAAGTTTCTTGAAGATACTAAATGTCTAATCTCGTTTACTCTATCACCAGATACAAATACGTTGATAGCTTCATCAGCAAGTCCAGTACCTACATCAAAGTTAAAATATCCACCTACCTGTGATGCTACTACAGCAGCAGGAGCATCTCTAACTCCACCAAAATATAATCTGTTATCATGGAATGTAACAGCTTGAGGATAGCCTCTGACTGTAGATATTAATTCTTCTTCCCAATCTACATGAGGTCCAACACCTCCAGCTACTGTTTCAATAACAGTTCCTATTACTTCTGTAGCAGAATTAAATGCAGTTATTTTAATTTGAGATCCATCTATTTTAATGTAATGACCTACATAACTACTTGTCCATATACCTGTAGATGCAGTTATAGTTCTTCCAGTACCAGTTGCTGAAGTAGATAAAGTTAATGTAACACTTGTATCAGCATATTTATAAAAGGGAGCATGAGTCTTATATGCACCAGATACCACTACATCTTCATCTAATTCAAATGCAAACTCTGTAACTGTAAAGGTACTAGCACTTGTTCTTTTAATCTCTAGTGTGGGATTATCTCTATGTGTCATAAACACCGTATCTCCAAACTGTGCATAATTTAATTCAAATAACTGTGCTTCTGTATAATTTACATTAGCAGTTATATTAGTTTGAATAGCTACTCCATCTGAATCATAAACATCTAATCTTCCATTAGATAAAACAAATACTGCTAATTCATCATTAGAAAAGATAAATGGAATAACTCTAGATTTGCCTGGCAACGTAGCTTTGTAGGTAGTTCCAGGTCTACGCATAATCCCACCTTCATCTAGTAAGTACCAATTACGCAGTGTCTTAGCTCCACTAAAATAAGCTGAAGCATCTGTTCTGGTAATCAATAATGGGTTAAGTTCACCACTTGAAAAGTTAGTGTAAACGGTTCTTAGGGTGTTAGCCATTAGTACCCCCTAGTAGTTAATCTGTTTGTGATAAATCTCTTTGTACTTAGTTTCTTGTTTGTTACTTCTTGGCTATCAGTATTCTTAGCAATTAGTATCTGTCTTTCTGCTAAAGTAGAAAACTGTTGAATCATAGCTGCATCTCTTGCTACTGATCCAGCAAAGATAGAAGCTAGTGTATATTCTAATCCTAATTTAAAATACGCAGGAAACTCTGATTCATCCTGTCTAAATATATAATCAGCAATTAAAGCTGATTGTGAATCATATCCATTGACAAATATTTTATCTCCATACCTAGCATATTCAATAGGTACATCAGCGACTGTAATTGTATTTAACTGTAATAAATCTGGTGAAGTTGGTAATTGATAAGCATATTCATATCTCCCTGTAGGAGCTGCTGCTAATAAAGAAAGTTGTTGTTGTTCAGTAGAGAATCTCCATCTATGTCTGCATAGTATGGATTGAGTAATATTTTCATAAATGTTGGAAGCTACCAATGCTTCTGTTGATCCATCATCAAAAGAAGAAATAGGTTGAGCGCCTATCATAATTAACGCTCTTGCACAAATGTCTACTTTGGTATCTGCCATGATTTAAAGGGGGGAATAAATCCCCCCAATATTGTTATGCAAGTATAACAGTTGTTACTGTAGCTGATGTTGCTGCAGATACAATTAAGATATCTACAACAGCGTTTGAACCACCACTATTAACAATGATTATATCACCAGCGTTTAAATCACCTGTCGCTGATAAAAAATAATCTGCATCATCAATAGTACCGATTGCATCACCATCTGCATAATACCATAGTGAGTTAGAATCTCCCATTTGAGAGATCTTTTTTAGTGGATTAGATGTTTCGTATGCCATTCTCTATCTCCTTATTCCGCACACTTCTGGATTCTTACACCATCACCATCAATTAGGACTGCTCCCATTGACATATATGAAGTTGTAAGGTGTGCTACTTTCTCAGGAATGTAGTTTACTTCAGTTCTTACATCTGAACCTACACCTAAACCTAAAGAAGATTTATGGAAAGCAATAGTGTTTCTGTCGCTAGAAGCGATAGATAAACCACTGAAGCCCATCCACATGAAAGACAACCATCTCTTAGCTGTCATACCACCTTTGTAAGGTAGATCTGCTTCACCGATATATTCAGCTCTTGAGAACTGATCGATATCTAAAAGGTCAGACCACTGTTTTGGACCGACTACCCAGTATCTTTGTCCATCATCTGGCACATCATTGTTACCAAAGATTTCAAAAACATTCTGAGCTTTGTCTAAGTTCATACCAGTAGTTGAACCAGCAGAGTTATTAGCTAGAGCTGTTGCTCCTGCATCAAAAGTATCTGTGATGATTGAGTCAGTCTTACGACCTAAAGCATATGCAGCGTTTTGTGCTACAATGTTTCTCTCATCAATGTTTACTTTTAGTTCGTCTAGTTTGTCTACGTAATCAGCAGCATAAAAGTCTGATAGTGTTGCAGTTACATTTGAGTGAACTGAGTTCATAGCGACAACCTCAGCGTGTCTTGCTTTAGTTGAAGCAGAACCCTTCGCTACTTTTTGGAACTGAACAGTATTTCCTTTTACACCATTGACATTACGCACCATGCTCTTGAGTTTAGAACCCATTCGCTGATAAGCCATGTGAACTTCAGCTTCAAACTGTTTCACAAATGCTTGATCTATTGTTGCTGTCATTGTGTTTTCCTTTTCATTTATTGTTTATTTCCAAGTTGTCGTCATAAACCTTCACTAAGTTATCCATTACTGGGCAAAGTCCAGTTTAAATCGGCTTGTTAGTTGAGATATATTATATTTTTGTGATCTTTACAAGACAAGATGCAGGAAAACTATTGACATCTGCATAGGTATATGAACCATCATCTTCCTTAATATAACTAGCAAATGTCTTAATTACCCTTTTATTTCTTGTATGTATGTATGCTTCAGAGGTAACTAAAGCTGGAGATAAAGATTCCATATCTTTTTCACTATGCCAACCACTATCTCCAGTGGGATCTTCCCATATAATTTTATATTTCTTATAAGGAAACTTAACCATATTTCTTCTGATATAGGTTAGTTACCTTTGCAATATATGCTGGATCTTTCATACCTTCTTTCCAATATCTTGGATCTTTCATCATAGATTGTAGATCTCTTTCATCTAGTTCTACATCTATAACAGTATTCGTATTAGGTAATGGCTTACTTCTAGATAAGCTCATTATTTCTTCTAGAGCTTTAACGCCTTCAGCAGTAGAAGCAAGATTGGCAATAGCATCATAGGCATCAGTAGAAAGATATTTCTTACTCCACAGATCAGCAGCTTCAATGCGTTCTCTTGCGTTATCTCCCAGTTTTGCCATTTCTTCTTGAAGATTCGGTAGACCAGCAATTTCGTTATTAACAAAAGCCGCCACTCCCTGATCGAATACTTCCTGTGATAATCCATTATCTCGACAAATTTGTTGCCAAGACTTAACAAGTTCTTGTTCTGGATCAACTGTGATTTCAACATCTTCTGGTACTTTTGGTAGCCTTACTTCATAAGATTCAGGAACGCTAGATTTTCTTTGGTTCTCATAATCTTCTTGTACTTGTTTGATAAGATCTTCAGTTCGCATACCAAGTTTCTGCTCCAGAGCTTTGTATGATGCACCCAGTTCTTCAACTTTAATTTCATTTCTTTCTGTATCCCAAAATTTTTCTGGAATATATTCTGGTATCTGAACTTCTGAAGTGTTTTCTTGAGATACCTCTTGTGTCGTTTCTTGTAATTGTTCTTCTGTCATTAAACCTCCTTATCAGATTCAATTCTTTTCTTGATGATGAAATATAAATATCTCATTCCTTCAAGATGTCGTAGATGTTCGTTGCTAACATCTCTACCAGCAACGGAATCTACTGTAATGGATTTTAAATAATCCAAAACTTTTTCTCCTATGACAGTACTAAATACTGCTGCCATATCCGAATTAAGTTCTCTTTCTCTTTCTTCTGTACGATAAAATCCATCAATAGATAGATGGCTTCCTTTAGGCTTGTTCTGGAGCTGCTCCCAACTCATTCATTCCTCCTTGTTGTTGTTGCATTACCTGTTGCATCTGCTGAACTACTTGTTGTTGTTCTGCTGCATCTCTAATTAGTTTCTCAGGTAAATTCATTTTCTCTGCTAGGTATCTAGCTACTTCTTCTTGTTTCACAATAAGATTCAATACTTGTGGTCCAAATGTTTGACCTAGTGTTGCATTAAATCTATTGACATCAGCAATATCTTGTTCGTTCTGCGCCCTTGATAATGGTGATTCTGGAATAATTTTGATTTCTTTATTGTTCAATGAAGGTAATTCTATTCTACCTTGCTTCTTTAAAATGTAAATAACCCTTCTAATTAATGGCATAATAAACTCAGACTGTAATCTTCCAAAGGATGATCCAATCTGTCTAGATAGATCTGCCATTCTTTCAGCTACTTCTGTTGCTGACATAGGTGTACCTTTGGTTGGTCCAAGTGTTTCCATATATAGAGCTTTACGAATATTAGCTCTCATATCGTCTAATACTAACTGAGCCACATCAAATCTACCTGCTGAACTAATAGGTACTAATCCTCTAGATCCTGGAGCTACTGGAATAATTGTGCCAGGCACTAATTGAATATTATCTGGATTAATAACTCCGTCATCTTCTAACTGATAAATACCAGAGATATTCATTTGTGCATTTTCTAAGATTAGTTCAATGGTTAAGTTTGTTGTCTTAATAGCTGACATAGCATTAAACACTGGTCCACGACCATACACTTCACCACTTGCTTTGTTCCATCTAAATGTAATAAAGGGATTAGAACCTTGTCCTTCAAACTGATCTTCAAATATTATTTGTTCATGATCTTTGACACAAACAACATAATCATAAACTTCTTTATTTGGATCTTTATAGTTTCTCATTGTACCTTCAATAACAGTACACTTAGCATCTGGCTCATTTAAAATCTTATCTTCTAAAGTATCTAAATCAGCATCTGGATATAAAATTTTAATATCACCTAATCTGATTTGACGTTTTCTAAATACACAATCAATTCTATTATCTGGTCCAGAGTTTAAATAAACATGAGGTAATGGAATAGAATTAAATATAATAGGGTTAGTTGAGTTACCTTCATTCACTAACATCACACCAGTACCAATCGCTAGATCCATAAAAGATTCATGGACTTCTTGATTAAAGTTAGAAGCATGAAGTATCTCAAATATATAATTAGTTATTTCATCTAACTGTTCATCTACTTGGGGAGCTATTTGAGGTGGTATCTCAATACCTGCTTTTAAATTAATCCATCTACCAAAGGTAGGAGTAATACCTGCCTGTAGTCTTGATGCAAATTCTTGAATACCTACAACAGCAGTTTCATCGAAGATTCTATCTGTTCTTTTTTCTCCAGGTGATTCATCATAAAAGGCTTCTCTGCCTGGCATTGTATATTCATAGGCTTCTTCAAACTTAGGAATCCAATGTGTCTTTAACTGTTCTGCATGACTAAATCTTTTTAGAAATGTTTTAGAGTTCATGACTCCTGTATGAGGAGCTGATCTATAGTTAAAACTATACATTAAGCCATTCCACCACTAATTGTTCTGCCTCTAATTTGGAATAAAGATCTTCCTTTTGTTGCTGAACTAACTAATGATCCTGCTAATTTTCTTTTTCTTTCTGCTTCTGCTTCTGATTCTGCAAATTCTTCTGTTGGTTGAGTTGTAGTTGTTGTTTGTTTACTATCATTTCCACTATCACCAAATTGAAAAAAACCAGTTCCTTTTACTGCATTAAATAAAATTGCACCAGGAGTAATTCCTTTTTCTATTATTGTAGGTATTAATCCTTTAACTGGTTCTGGTTGATAACCTTTTTTCAAATAAGGAACAGATGGTGCTGTTCCGCCAAAAGCAGCTCTTTCTATATCTTTTCCAAGTTCTTTTAAGGTAGGAGTACTCGCAACAATTCTTGTTGGATCTAATACTGTAGGAGCTGGTTGAACACCTCTACCATAATTTAATGCTTTTTGAATTTCTGCTTCTCTTGCTTTTGAAGGTTCATCTAATTGTTCTAATCTTCCCATAGTTTCTAAAGAAGTAGCTATTCTTGTTGTAGCTCTTTCTGCTTCACTCATAGGTTTTGTTTGATCAACAGTTTTTGGTTGAGATGATTTAATAATATCTGTTACTTTTTTACTTCCAGAAAATAATCCACCAGTGTTAGTAACACCAGCTACTGTTTTTCCATCTTTAGTTAAAACTGTATCTTTTTTCTCATTTAATTTATAACCAGCTTTTTTTAATTCTGCTTCTTGATTAGCAAATGCACCTGTTGTTGTTTTAGTACTTGCTAAAATAGCTTTTTGTCTTTCAACAGCAGCTGTTCTACCTTCAGGTGTTTTAAAAGATTCGTATGTTTGAACTGGAGTTTTTCGAGCTTTACTTTTGCTTCCACCACCACCAGATGTTGATTTACTAGATCCCATTAATCTACTTGTTCTCCTTCTTGATAAAATCCACGACCACCAGCTCTAGCAAATAAAGATCTTTGACCTAACTTACCAGCTGCAAATCTTTTCTTTCTTTTTTCTTCAGCAGCTTCTTGTTCTTTCTTAATACGTTCTTCTTCTTCACGTTGTTCTTTTAACTGCTTTTCTAGCTCTGGATCTGGTTTATATTTAGGTGTTCTTAAAAATCCCATTGTTCACAACCTTGTTTCTTTAAATATTTATATAACTGATAAGGAGTAATAATCAACCTATTTATTCCTAGTACTCTCATAACCACAGTAACACAAGAATGTTCTCTTAACCATGCTGCTTGAAATAATCTCCATTTATGGCGAAATGTCTTACATTTTAAAACAACACCTTTGTTTTGAATAACATAAGCTAACATTCCATCTACTTCTACACCTTCTAAAATATTTAAATCTAATCTTCTATGAATATGCTCTATCACTAACCATTTATCTTTTTTTGGGTAATAAGCAAATGCTCCACAATGAGCCATCCCTTTTTTTCTAAATCTATGATACCACTCATGATTAGGTGGATCATAAAAAAATACTAACCATTCCTTCGGAAAATATCCCACTTCTTCCTCCTGTTCATGGAACTACGATCAAAGATATTCCAGTTTTTATAAGCATTAGCTACTTGTGGTCTAGCTGGACCTACAGTTAATGATCTACCTTCACCAGCACCTAGCATCAAATATTGTAGTGCATCATGTACATGAGAAAACTTATTCTTGTTGGGTTTATCTTCATATCTTTCTCCAGAAGTTTGGATTCTTCTATAATGATATCCACCTAAGAATCCTTTACGTAAAGACTTACAAGATTTATTTAACAAAAAGCCAGGCTTTCCATCTACCATTCTATTCAATGCAGTTTCTACTGATTCTATTCTGAGTCCTACATCATTGGATGGTGCAGGAAAGGCTTGGATGCCTTGTTGTCTAAGTATCTGAAACGGAGTTGTTTCATCTGTCTGTGCCCTAAAATCTCCAGCAGGATCTCCAAATATTTTTAAATCTTTATCAGCACAATGTTTAATAATCTCATGCTTGAGTAATTCACTAAACTTAACTGTACCTATATCAAAACAAACGAGTTCATGCAGGATTAACCATCTACCATCTGGTAGCTTCTGACCAAAAACAGCAGAAGGTGTAAGACCGAAGTCTAATCCAATATAAACAGTAACGGGTGCAAAAGGTACTTCTTCATCTGCTAAGTGGACATCTTCTCTAAAGGATGGATAAACTAATTTACCATCTTCGATTGTTCCTAATTTATTTAAAACATAAACGTCAATCCAAGACTTAGACTTTCCTCGTATGATATTTGGATAGTAATCTGGTGTAACATTTTGAATATTTTCTGCATCACTGTTAAGTTCATAACCTTTAATTTTATCGTTTTCTTTTTTCTCAATCATACCTGGAGGTTGTACAAAAAATTTCCAGTTGTCTGGTTTGACTAACATAATAGATTCTTCTTGGCTCATATGATCTGGCATAGGAACTTCACCAGACATAATAGACCACCAGTGATCTTCATCAGGTGCGTTAGTATCTGCTATGACACCATACCATGTAGGTCCACCATCTTTCATTGAAGGAAATCTACCAACACGCATTGTACACGCATCCACAATAGATTTAGGAATTTCTCTTGCTTCATTAATCCATACACCAGTTAATTCTAAAGACAATAGTTTCTTGACATCTTCTGGTCTATCTAGTGCTAGGAAGATAACTTCTAGTTCGACATCACCTACATGAATGTTATGGGTAAAAGGAACAGAGTAAGCAAAGTTACCAAATGAATTTTCTGGAAACCAATCTAACCATGTCTTGATGGTCGTTGTCTTTAACTGAGGGTTGGTATTTCTAATGACTGCCCATCTAGATTTACGTTTACCATCTGGACCAGGTTCTTGTTTTAAGGCACGTCTAAATATTTCAATACAACAAGATACAGACTTCCCTGATCCTACTGGACCACGTAATCCTCTAAAGAAGGAATCATCCTTCATAAAGGTTTTAACGATTGTACCTGGAGCTTTATAGTTAAGTTCTGTCAAGCAATACCATTATCTACAGATCTTTTGATTAACTTGTAGATAGTTTCTGGTAAGAGGGAGTCTATAAATTTATCGGCTTCATGGTCCGAGAATCTTAGATCTTTAGGATAGTGTTTGAAATGTTCCTTCTTCACTATCTTACGAAGTCTTTGACGATCCTCGTAAGATAGCTCCTCTGCGTACCTCATGTTTAATTAAATAATATACCTGCAATAATTAATAAAGCAGCACAACAAATAAATATCTTTGCATTTTTGTTGAGTTTATTCCATTGAGTTTTTAACCAATCCATTACTTACCATAACCTTTCTTCATGGTCATTTTCTTGCCAGACTTCTTAGCGTCTTTCTTAGCAGCTGCCATTCCAGCTTTGGTATATGGATATTTTTTCTTTCCTACATTAGGCATTATGAAACCCTCCTAAACGGTTTTACTTTAGCGGCAATAGACTTAGGTTGTTTAACAAATTGTTTCCCACTCTTACTGCCTTTTCTCTTAGCTCTAGTTGTAGCTGCATATTCACTAGCAGTCAATGACTTGATCGCAGCTTCTGGTAAGTAGCGTTCACCAGTTTGACTGGATGGCTTTCCAGATTTGGTTCTCCATTTCTGTTTGGTCCATGCCTTCAAACTTTGTTGTGGCTTCTTCATCGATAGCCACCACCCTTTGCTTTATATTCTTTGGCTAACATCTGAGCCTTTCTAGCAGACCACTGTCCAGGCTTTCCTCCTTTACCTCCAGCTTTAATTCTTTCAAATAAACTCTTTCTCATTCCAGGCTTGGTATAATTACCTGCCTCATTGACTTTACTTACCATTTGACTTTATCTGCCCAATAGGCAGCAGACATATTCCCTCTAGCTATATTTCTGGCATGTCTAGCTTTAAAAGACTTTCGTTTCATTTTCATTCTTTCAGATTCACCAGGTTTCGGTTTACCTGCTGTACTAGCTCCCTGTTCTCCAAATCTAATTGTTTTGACTTTAT
>Ga0208644_1001919_pt1 | contig 16954 bp, 23 predicted proteins | sample VirMetDEL_Nov_18_FD_184517 | JGI IMG/M metagenome (GOLD analysis project Ga0208644, IMG submission 184517) | Aqueous microbial communities from the Delaware River and Bay under freshwater to marine salinity gradient to study organic matter... | ecosystem: Environmental > Aquatic > Marine >... | reverse complement strand
TCCACATCCCATCCATGTGAAATCTACCCCACCAGAGAATAAATTCCTTCAGCTGGTCCCCCGAGTAACAACCTCAAGGGGCTAGGAGGGGGGATGGGGGGTGGTGTCCTGGGTGAACCAGACCTCCAGATTTACTAATAGAAATTCCTCCAGGGACCTTTCTGTAGTATTCATACAGAATTCTCTTGACATCTACTGAAATATATGTTATACTACATGTATATTCCCTTGGAGATACTAAGGGTTATACGAAAGGCACCTTCTAGAATTCCTATAGAATAGACTTAAAGAATTATTTTTGTTGTTATTATCAGTCTATTCAATAACTCCTATACCTTTAGAACCTACTCCCAGTAGTTTCCTATAGAATACCTTAAGGTCCCTTTTCTTTGTCGTCTAACAAGTTCCGCTCTTCAATGAACCAACGTCTCTTGAAGGGCCTTTTTTATGAAACCACCCTCTCAGACAAGTCTACGGTGATCTATACCCTGAAGGATCACGACCACGAGGGTTATCCGTCCCTGTACCGCCTGTACATGGAGACGAACGATCCCACCGAGTGGCGCTTCTCCCAGGAACACCTGGACGGCTGGGAACACTGGGAGATGCTCTGCCAGGCCACCTGGTTCAAGCCTTACGCTGAACGGTGGCGAAAAGAGCTAGACCTCCGTCTGAAATCACAGGCCCTAGTCCGGATTATGTCGGAGGCGAAGACTGGCTCGAAGGAATCCTTTCAGGCCAACAAGTACCTCCTCGAGAAGGGCTGGGAACCTAAGGAGTCATCGGCAGCCAAGAGAGGCCGACCCTCCAAGGATGAGATCGCCAAGGCAGCGAAAGAGATCGCTTCTGCCTCGTCCCGACTCGACGAAGACTTCAATCGACTTAACATCAACAGGATCAACTGACCTTGGCGACTACGCTAACTATTACCCCGATCCCCAGTGCCCCTAATCGGGCCTGGGTAGCCTCCTGGACTCTCGCTAACGCGGAGACTGGTGACGCCTTCCAGAACCCCGGGTCTTCTGACCGGTCTGTCCAGGTCTCAGGGACCTTTGGCACTGGCGGCACTGTCGTGATCGAAGGCTCGAACAACGGCTCGACGTACTCGACCCTTACCGACCCCCAGGGGAACGCCCTGTCCTTTACGTCAGCTAACATCGAGGCTGTCCAGGAGCTGACCCGGTACATCCGCCCTCGAGTCACTGCCGGTGACGGCACGACGTCCCTGACCGTGTCGATCTGCGCTTCTGGGAACCACATAGGCTGAAGATGACTGATTTTAATTCCGCTGCCCAGGACCTCCTGTGGCTCGCCCGCCGCCTCCGTGGTGTCCTTGACCTAGCCCCTGAGCTCGAGAAACTTTCCTCCCTCCAGAACGCCCAGCAGGAGGCCCAGAACAGGGTCGATCTCCTGAAGGCTGAAGGGGACGATCTCTACGAGAAGTCCCTTGGGGCCAAGAACGCTCTAGAAGCCTCTAGGATCGCCGCTGAGGCCCTGGTCCGTGAGGCTGAGGCCCGGGCTGCCGATCTTGAAGCCAAGGCTGTCGTAGACGCCCAGAGGGCCCGTGAAGAGCTCACCCAGGTTGCCTACGCCGAAGTACAGAAGGCTGACGATGACCGGAAGGCTATCCTGAAGCTCATCCAGCGCCACAAGGACAACCTCCAGGGGATCCTGGACCAAACTGTCTTCGCTGAGGAACACCTCGCGAAGATCAAGGCTGAAATCGAATCCCTGAAGGCTAAGTTCTAATGGCGGTCACGTATTCCTCTACGGTCAAGGACAATCGGCTGACTCAGGTCGTAAACGCCATCGATGGTGGTGTCGGTGCTGGTCTTCTTCGGATCTATACCTCGGCCTACGGCACACTCCTGGCTGAGCTCACTCTGAATGACCCCTGCGGCACTGTCTCCAGCGGCGTCCTGACCTTCGACAACACGCCTGAACCAGCCGACTCTTCGGCTAACGCTACAGGTACTGCGGCTATCGCCCGTATCACGGATTCCAGCGGCACGATGGTCGTCGAAGGCCTGACTGTCGGGACGTCTGCCACGGACATCATCATCAACAGTACGTCGATCACGTCTGGTCAGACTGTGACGATGACCTCCGGCACGATCACCCACGCCTGATGTCTGACTACCACGTCCTCACTGGCGGCAACCAAGTCTATCTTGTCGTTGTCCATACGGCTACCCCAGCCGGGAATAACCTCGCTGGTGTCTCGTGGTCTTCCGCTGTCCGGTACTCTGGTCGTAACAGGACCCAGATGACTCCTGGCACTGGTCCAGGACAGATCCTTCAGGCTGAAGCTGACGAGATCGGCCTTGGCACTATCCTTGAAGGGTCTTTCAGCTGGCAACCAGACTCTAACGCGACATCCCAGGAACGTCTCCAAGATCTTGAGGCTCGAGTAGAGAACGCCAAGGCTGACATCATTTCTTCCGTACAAAAAGAACTAGAGCTCTTCGGGCTGACTTCCTGATGACAACAGCTACACCCCTTCTCGGTACTCCGACAGCACTGACGTTAACTCTGGCTTCTCTTGCCAGTGACACGAACCTTGTTGCTGGCCGTGCTAGCACAGCTGTTGACAACTCTTCTGCTGACGCCATTGACTTCATGGTTGGTGGAAAGGTCACGACTGGTACGTCTCCGACTGCCTCCCGTCAGATCGAGATCTGGCTCTACGGCTCCTACGACGGCACGTCGTACTCTGGTGGTGCTACTGGTTCAGACGCTAACCTCACTCCCCAGGCAAAGACGCTTCTGCGTCTTCTTACCGTTATCCCGACCACATCAACCAGTAACCAGCTATACACCTGGGGCCCGTTCTCAGTAGCCCAGGCATTCGGCGGCATCGTCCCGTACGAGTGGGGTGTCTACGTCGTTCATAACACCGGTGTCGCTTTGAACGCTACTGGTGGTAACCACGAAGCTATCTACACCTCAGTGAAGTACGAGTCTGCCTAATGGCAGTTCAGTTTGTCCGCGCCAGCAGCACGTATCTCTACACGACAGATCTTCCTCTCTCCGGAATGCCGTTTGTCTTTGGTAACTGGTACTGGATGAACAGCGTTGGTACGTCAGCGCAAGCCAACATGAGCCTATCAAACGGCAGTTTAACAACGGGTTTTTATTTTCATGGTATTGGCTCAGACGAACGGCTCGTAATAACCGCCAATGACGGTACGTCTACGACTACAAGTGGGACAACAATTTTAACAGCAAACGGTGGTTGGGTTTACCTTTTAACTCGGTTTATCTCGGCTACAAACCGGCGTACTTCAATACTTCTTCCAAGTGGATTGGTCGAAGGAGCTACAAACACAACAAGTCGAAATCCGACAGGAATCACACGACTTGGATTTGGAGCAAACGTCATTAGTACTCCGGCGCTATTTGCAGACGGAAAGGTCGCAGAAGCCTTTGTTGCAACGGGTGACATTGCGTCAAGCGACCAGCCCGTGACACGCGACCAAATGATGCAACTTGCCTACAATGGTCCGTTCTCTATTCCAAACGTTGCCAGCCAAGTCCGTTTCTACGCGTCTTTCAGAGACAGCGTTACAAATGCTTTTATCGCCAACCGTGACAGCAATGGTCTGCTGGTGCCGACTAGCCTTACTACGAGCGCAACGGCCCCATCACTTGTTAACCACCCCCCGCTAGGTTCTGAGTATGAGCGTCCAAGAGAGAACTCTAAACGCCTGCTTTTGATTTAAACTAAACTAAAGGATCTAAAATGCCCTTTGGGCTCATACCATTTCCTTTAGGAGCGTCATCCCCAAGTCTTTCCCTACAGGCGACAGAGGCTTCTGACACCCTAGCCGCAGTAGTCCGCCTTGACCAAAAGCTTTCTATCGCAGCCACAGAAGCGTCAGACACTGCGTCAGTTTCTGTAACCTCTAGACATCGTCTGACACTTTCAGCTACCGAAGCTTCAGACACGATGTCTGCTTCGGTAACCTCAAGATGGCAGGTGACTCTCGCAGCCACTGAAGCAGCAGACACTATGTCTGCCTCAGTGACCTCAAGACACCGGCTGACACTTGCTGCTACAGAGACCGCGGATACTCTGGCAGCCTCTGTGACGGTCGTAGGAACTGATCCGTCCCTCGAGCTTGCCGCTACAGAGTCCCCTGACACTCTGTCGGCAGCGGTTACCTCGAGACACCGTTTCAGTCTTGCTGTTACAGAGTCTCCTGACGTCCTAGCCGCCTCAGTTACCTCAAGGCATCGTCTGAGTCTTGCAGCAACAGAGTCACCTGACACACTAGCTGCCTCGGTTACCTCAAGACACCGACTGAATATCTCAGCAACAGAAGCCCCAGACGTTGTTTCGGTAAGCCTGCTCAGCAAACACCAACTCAGTTTAACAGCTACCGAAAACCCAGACGTCTTTGCCCTGAACCTCGACAACGGTGACATCAGTGGCGGTGGCGGAACAAGTAATTTTCTAAGAATTCGTCGAAGGCAGAGAACTTAAGTGAACGAAGAGACGCAAAAATTCCTTGAGTCCCTGACTGAAGAAGACATCAAGCGTATCAAGTCGTCTCTTCGGACCTATGAGCGAGTTGAGACACTAGCCTGGTGGCTCAAGGGGATCGTGATCACTGGTCTTGCTATCGTCGTGTCCTTGTCGCAGTTCTCTGACGGGTTCAAGGCAATCAAAGAATGGTTTAAGTGACCCAGAAGACCAAACGGGACCTTATCAAGGAACAAGCAGAAGGCGACCTCGAGAGTTTTATCCGACTTATCCATCCGCAGCGTGTCCTAGGCTCGATTCATGGCGAACTGATCCGTTGGTGGACCCGGGATGAGGTGAAGTCCCACCAACTCGTCCTTCTGCCACGAGACCACGGCAAGTCAGCTATGATTGCCTACCGGGTAGCCTGGGAGATCACCCGAGACCCCACTGTCCGTATCCTGTACATTTCCTCTACTGCTAATCTAGCGATCAAGCAGCTTAAATTTATTAAGGACATTCTGACGTCTGACATCTACCGCTTCTATTGGCCTGAAATGGTCAATCTAGAGGAAACGAGGCGGGAGAAGTGGACCGAAACAGAGATCTCAGTTGACCATCCTCTCCGAGCTAAAGAAGCAGTTAGAGACCCGACTGTATTCATTGCTGGTCTCACGACCGGTATCACCGGAATGCACTGCGATGTGGCTGTTCTTGACGATGTTGTCGTTAGAGAGAATGCTTACACAGTAGAAGGCCGAGAGAAGGTCCAGTCCCAGTACTCCCTGCTCTCCAGTATCGAAGGCACTAACGCCCGTGAGTGGGTTGTAGGCACGAGGTACCATCCAAAGGACCTCTACAACGATCTGACCCAGATGGCTGTCGACCAGTACGACGACCAGGGTGAGATCACCGGCTCCGAGTCACTCTACGAGCTCTTTGAGCGCCAGGTAGAGTCCCGTGGGGACGGCACAGGAGAGTTCCTGTGGCCCAGGCAACAGCGATACGACGGCAAGTGGTTCGGGTTTGACTCGAGTATCCTTGCTAAGAAGCGAGCCCAGTATCTAGATCGTGTCCAGTTCCGGGCACAGTACTACAACGATCCAAACGACGCTGACTCAGCAGCGATATCTCGGGAGTACTTCCAGTACTACGACCCGAAATACCTCACCAGACACCAGGGGAAGTGGTTCTACAAGACAGCCCGACTGAACGTCTTTGCAGCTGTCGACTTTGCCTTCTCGCTGCGTAACAAGGCCGACTACACGGCTATCGTGGTCGTAGGTGTCGACGGTGAACAGAACTACTACGTACTCGACATCGAACGGTTCAAGACCGACAAGATCTCCGAGTACTTCCAGAGAATCCTGAAGCTCCACCAGAAGTGGGACTTCCGTAAGCTCCGGGCAGAGGTCACAGCGGCACAGCAAGTGATCGTAAACGACCTCAAGCAGTCGTATATTCGCCAGTACGGTCTTGCCCTGAGTATCGAAGACTACAGACCAACAAGGAACCAGGGATCTAAAGAAGAGCGTGTGGATGCTATTCTTCAGCCTCGTTACAACAACCGACAGATCTGGCACTACCAAGGCGGAAACTGCCAGATCCTGGAAGAAGAACTGGTTCTGACTAATCCACCACATGACGACGTCAAGGACTGCTTAGCCTCCTGCGTTGACGCATGTATCGCCCCAGCCGGGACACATCGAAGCTCACAGCAGTCTTTCGTACCTGGCGTGAACACACATTCCCGCTTTGGCGGTGTTCTCTAACGAAATTTTAATGGCTGGACGCACACTAGACTTAGACTCGATTCTAAACCCCGATCAAATGGGGTCGAGGATCGCCCAGTACTGGATCGAATGGGAAACCTTAAGGCAGCCCAAGGTCAAGGACTGGGAAGAGGTTCGCCAGTACGTCTTTGCGACGGACACCAGGAAGACGGCAAACGCCTCCCTGCCCTGGAAGAACTCTACGACGATCCCGAAGCTGTGTCAGATCCGAGACAACCTCTACGCGAACTACACAGCTGCAATGTTCCCGAAGCGCCACTGGCTGACTTGGGAAGGCAACGACAAAGACTCGAACGCCAAGGCAAAGCGCGAGTCTATCGAGAACTACATGTCCTGGGTCGTCGACCAGAACTGGTTCAAGAAGGAAGTAGACAAGCTCGTCCTCGACTACATCGACTACGGCAACGCCTTTGGCACGATGGAGTGGAAAGACGAGACGCAGCTCCTTGAAGACGGTCGAACCAAGGTCGGCTATGTCGGCCCGGTGCCCAAGAGGATCTCCCCTCTGGACATCGTCTTCAATCCGACTGCCTCAACTTTCGAAGAGGCTCCGAAGATCATTCGATCTCTGGTGTCCCTTGGTGAGGTCAAGGAGCTCCTGGACCGGTTCTCCCAGCCTGACACGGCTGAGCAGTACAAGGCCCTGTGGGAGTACCTCAAGGGCTGTCGTCTCCAGGCGAAGAACTTCACTGGCGTCTCTGAGAAGTCCAAGGACAACCTCTACGCGATCCAAGGCTTTGGAACCTACCGGGACTACCTCTGCTCTGGCTACTGTGAGCTCCTGACGTTCTACGGGGACATCTACGACGAAGAGTCAGACGACTACCTCCGGAACTACTGCGTCGTCGTTGCTGACCGTAACAAGGTCGTCTGGAAGGGTCCGAACCCGTCGTACCTCGGGCATCCCCCGATCTACCACGTAGGCTGGAGAGCCACCCAGGACAACCTCTGGGCCATGGGTCCCCTCGATAACCTCGTCGGTATGCAGTACCGGATCGACCACATCGAGAACATGAAGGCTGACGTCTTCGATCTGATCACCTACCCGCCTCTGAAGATCAAGGGCCACGTCGAGGACTTCGATTGGGGTCCGATGAAGAGGATCTACGTCGGTGACGACGGTGACGTCGAGATGCTTGCCCCGCCGTTCCAGGTCCTGACCGCTAACTCCGAGATCCAGGCTCTAGAGCTGAAGATGGAAGAGATGGCCGGGTCCCCGAAAGAAGCCATGGGCTTCAGGACCCCGGGTGAGAAAACCGCCTACGAAGTCCAGCGAATAGAGAACGCAGCCTCCAGGATCTTCACGAACAAGATCTCCCGCTTTGAGGAACACATGGTCGAGCGGCTCTTGAACGCCATGCTCGAACTGGCCCGAAGGAACTACGGGGATACGTCGATGACCGTGAAGGTCTTTGACGACGAATTCAAGATGACGACGTTCGCGACGTTATCTCCGTCTGACATCGCTGGGAACGGACGTATCCGGCCAGTGGCAGCCAGACACTTTGCCGAGAAGGCAGAGAAGGTCCAGAACCTCAACAATTTCTTCTCAAGTCCGCTGGGCCAAGACCCCAGTGTCACCGTCCATATGTCCGGTCTGAAGACCGCAGAGATGATCGAAGACCTTCTCGATCTCGAGGACTACGACTTGATTACACCATTCGTTCGACTGGCTGAGCAGGCTGACGGACAGCGTCTTGCCCAATCGGCTCAGGAACAGGTCATGGTGGAGTCCCAGACTCCTGCCGGTATTTCCGGTGATGACACAGATCAGGCCTTCGGCACCGGAGGTATGATTGGCTGAACGTAAGCCCCTCTCCCTGACGTGGACTAAACACCTAAAGGGAGAGGAAGAACGTCAGAAGCTCGAACAAACTATCCGGGCTTCTACAACGATTGTCACCCGCCTCCAGCAGATCCTGGAGGATGAGGAAAGAACCCTCGATAAGACATCGACTGATTTCGAAAACCCCTCGTGGGCCTACCGACAGGCTTTTATCCTTGGACAAAAGGACGCCCTTCGGAAGATCAAAGATCTTATCGATTTCATTTAAAGGACCCTGAGTGACCGACTCACTATTTAATGCCGATGACCAAGGCAACGCCGCACCTGATCCGAACAAGAACTATCTTGAAGAACTTGTTGGTGAAGGAAAGAAGTTCAAGACCCCTGAAGAACTTGCACGCGGAAAAGCAGAAGCGGATGCCTTCATAGAACGCTTAAAGCGTGAACAAGAAGCCCTCCGTCAAGAACTGAATACGAAACTAAGCATGGAAGAGTACGTCGACCGACTTCGTACCGGTAACCAGCAAGATAGTCGAAGCGGCAACCCGCCTGAAGAACCGAAGGGCGAAGGTAGCAACGATCACGGTAAGACCCTCAGACCGGAAGACATCGAATCGCTGATTGATCAGCGTGTGTCTGCAAGGGAACGGGCACGTATTCAGGCACAGAACCAAGAGACCGTGAAGCAGTCGCTGATCGCATCTTTTGGGGAAAACTATGTCTCTAAACTCAAGGAAGCGGCTCTCGCTGCCGATCTGTCCCCGGAAGACGTGGACCAGATGGCAAAGGAAAAGCCGAAGGCTCTTTTGAAGCTTCTTGGCGCTGACCAAGCCCAGCCGCAGTCAAAGGGACCGTCTCTGTTTACTCCACCTCCGGGGTCCACAACGCCTCCTAAGGGGCCGAGTGGTGATCGTACGAAGTCGTACTACGACGAGATCAAGCGGACGGATCCTAAGCGTTATTGGACGCCTGCGGTCCAAAACGACCTTCACAAAGACGCTCTTAGACTTGGGGAGAGATTCTTCGACAATTAATAAGGAAACCAAATAATGGCTGGTTTTACCGCCGCTAATAACGAACATCTGATTCGTTCAAATCTCTGGTCGTCCCAGATCAAGGAAGTGCTCGAAGACGAGCTGATGGGCACGAAGTACGTTGACATGATCACGGACTTCCCGGATGGCGACACTGTCAACATCCCGTCTATCGGTCAGGCTGAGGCGTACGACTACGAAGAAGGCCAGGCAGTCCGCTACACCGGCATGGACACCGGTAACTTCACGTTCTCGATCACCGAATACAAGGCGTCGGGCACGTATATCACGAACAAGATGAAGCAGGACTCGTTCTACATGGGTCGTCTGGTTAGCTCGTTCGTTCCGAAGCAGGCCCGTGCTATCGCCTGTGCGATGGAAGCGGATATCCTCGCTATCGGCAACTCGGGCCAGACGGCTTCGTCCCTGAACACGATTAACGGTGCTGCTCACCGCTTTGTCGCTTCGGGTACGAACGACGTCATCACGGTCCAGGACTTTGCTAAGGCGAAGTACGCCCTTCAGGTGGCGAACGTTCCGATGTCGAACCTCGTTGCTATCGTGGACCCCTCCGTGGAGTACACGCTCTCGACGCTGTCGAACCTGACGAACGTCTCGAATAACCCGAAGTGGGAGGGCATCATCCGTGATGGCATGTCGACCGGTATGCGGTTCGTCATGAATATCTACGGCTTCGACGTCTATATGTCGAACTATCTGCCGTCCTCGATCTCCGAGACGATTAACTCGAACTCCGTCACGAACGGTGTTGCGAACTACTTCTTCTCGGCTGCTCCTGACGTTTTGCCGTTCGTCGGTAACGTCCGTCAAGCCCCGAAGGTTGACTCCGAGTATAACAAGGACCTCCAGCGCGAAGAGTATGTGACGACCTGTCGTTACGGCTTCAAGCTCTTCCGCCCTGAGAATCTTGTCACGGTTATCACCGACAAGGTCCAGGCTGTAGCCTAATTATAACTAAGGAGAACATAAATGGCTTGGTACAATTCTGACGGCCTGTACGTCAAGTTTGGTACGGAAACCGACACTGCGGCTAAGGCTGGCGAGTACTCGACGCTTGGCCCGCAGCGTATGGTCGAACTGAAGATTACCGCAATGACCGCCCTTGGCACCGCTGCGGCGATCCAGGACGACACGGTGGTGATTCCGAAGAACGCTCGTATCGAAAAGATCGAGATCGTGACCGAGACGGCGTGTACGTCCGGTGGTTCGGCTACGCTGAACATCGGCCTTATCCGCACGGATCGTACGACGGAACTCGACTACGACGGCTTCGTTGCTGCTCTTGCTCTGGCGTCGTTTAACGCCGCTGGCGAGACGTACACGATCACGAACGGTGCGACGGGTGCTGGTGCGCTTGTTGGTACGACTCTGTCGAACAACGGCTACCTCACTGCTGACTACGACACGGCGGCCTTCACGGCTGGCGCGATCAAGGTCCGCATCTACTTCATCCGTACGTAACAACTTAGGGAGGGACTCTTCGGGGTCCCTCCCCCTTAAGGATCATTCAGTTGCCTGAACATTCGGTTATCACCGATCCCAATATCCACGAACCCAAGGGTGTTGCAACAGCTGCGGCTGGAGAGGTCTACGTCGCTAACGGCTCTGGCTCTGGAGCATGGGACCCAAGGCTGCCCAGTCAGTCTGGGAACTCCGGGAAAGTCCTGAAGACTGACGGCTCTGCTGAGTCCTGGGATTATCCGTATTTCTCTGCTGGTCTGGTTTCATCCGGTGGTACTCTTTCCGCTGGTGTAAATTGCACAGTCACTCGACCCTCTACCGGCATCTACGAAGTGCTCTTTGATACAGCAGCACCTTCAGCTGACTACCGGGTTATGGTGACCTCAGAGACGTCTGGTGCTGCTCGTACAGTTGCAGCGTATTCGAGAGCAACTACCGGCTTTACTGTTGAAACGAGAAACGTCGGCTCGTCTCCAACTGTCTCTAACGGCGCTTTTTCCTTTATAGTATTCCTATGATCAATCGGACCACCTTCTACGCTTACGTAAAACGAGCTCCTTTTGGTGGTCGACTGAGTCCCCAGCAACAGGATGGCCTCGAGCGTATCCTTACCTACTGGGACACGAAATACCCGAAGTCAGATATCCGCTGGCTTGCGTATATCCTTGCTACGGTCTTTCACGAGACTGATGCCACTATCCAACCCGTGAAGGAAAAGGGTGGCGAGAAGTACCTTCGTTCAAAGAAGTACTACCCCTGGTATGGTCGTGGTCTTGTCCAGATCACCTGGGAGGCAAACTACAAGAAGTACGGCATCGTCCACCCTGATGATGCCCTGACCTGGACTAAGTCCCTGTACGTCCTGTTCCACGGGATGATCTACGGAACGTTCACCGGCAAGAAGCTCGGCCACTACTTCACTGAAGGAGTCGAGGATCCCCGTGGGGCGCGTAGGATCATTAACGGCACTGATAAGGCCGGACTGATCGCAGACTACTACCAGAACTTCCTCGGAGCCCTGAATGCTTCACTACAAGAGGAACCACCCGTTGACGCCACGCCGGAACAGGCGGCGGCAGACATCACCCCCTTCTTCAAAGACCCCCAAGCAATCACAGGGACGGCTGGTGGACTTATCGCTACCGTCGTCGCCGCTGTTAACTCGCCCTGGGGAGTGGCCTCCTTGGGCGTTCTCGTAGCTGCTGGGCTTATCCTGGCCTTCCTGTTCCTCAGAAAGAAAGAGAAGTACGTAAAGGGTGTTTAAACTCCTAGTAGACCTCCTGGTAGGTCTGAAAACAAAACTGATCATCGCTGGTCTAGCCCTGATCGCATTTGCTGGCTGGATCATGAAGATCAAGTACCAGGCTAGAAAAGAAGGCGAAGAGCGATACCGCAAGAAAATCGACGCCCAGACTAAGAAAGTTGAAGATGCCTGGACCAAAATTGACCGTACTCCTTCTGATGTCGACGCTGCTCTTAGCAGGCTGCAACGCAGATCGACAGATAGTGGTTATGGTCCCAAGTCTTGACGCACCACCCCCTGGGACAATCAAAGCCCTGGAAAACCAGTGTAAGGTCAAGAAAGACTCCGCTACGTGCCAGTACATCGTAAAGCTGGACAAGCACTACCAGAAGCTAGACACAGTACCTAACGTAGTTCAGAAATGAAGCAGACACTGCTCCAGCTTACCCAGGACATCTTGTCCTCCATGGACGCTGATGAGGTCACCTCGATCTCTGACACGATTGAGTCAGAGCAAGTCGCTACGATCATCAAGCAAGTCTACTACGACATTGTCCACTCACAGCCTATTGCTGAACACAAGGGGTTCTTTACCCTTACAGCGACTTCGGTAGGGACCCCAACAGTCCTGACAAGGCCGTCAGACGTCATGGAGCTCGAGTGGTTCAAGTACAACACTAGGATCAGTACTGACACGACTGATACCTGGGAGTACGTCCACTACCTCTCCCCCGACGAGTTCCTTGACTACGTCCAGGGCTTTGACCAGACCCAGACCTACGTCGACTCGTTTACTCTGACAGAAGACAGCTACAGCACTACGATCTACATCGAGAACGACAGAGCTCCAAAGTTCTGGACCTCGTTCAACGACGAAGAGATCGTCTGTGACGCCTATGACTCTGTGGTCGACACCACAGGCCTGACAGCTGTGAAGACCCAGTGTTTTGGTCGTCTGCTGCCTTCTTGGACCCATGCTGACGGCGCAACACCTGACCTGGACGCCGAGCAGTTCCGTCTTCTCTATAACGAAGCTAAGGCTCTCGCCTGGGCTGAGATGAAGCAGACTGTCCACGCTAAGGCTGAAAAGAAGGTCAGGGAACAGAAGATCCACCTGACACGCAAACAGCAGGACCTCCCCGGTAAGGACTCTACCTGGAACCGATCCCTGCCTAATTACGGAAGAAAATAATGCTTGATGATTTCCTTGGCGCTAATGACATCACGTCTGTCCGAGAGATCCCCCTAGACACCGGTAACACTCTCTACGCCAAGCGTACTGACCCGTACGGATTCATCCACTTCTCTCTTGCTAAAGGTAACCTCCCAGACTGGATGAAAGGCAATTACACATCCTGGACTGAGGCACAAAAAGCAGTTCAACAGTACCTGTTGGCACGGAACCTAGAAAAGAACGAAATCCAGTTACCGTCCGCTAAGGCAGATCCAAAGAAAGACACGAAGACTTAATGCCCCGTAGTGCTGCCGTAACCATTGAGAACAACTTCGTCAATGGCCTTGTAACAGAAGCAACCGCTCTAAACTTCCCGGAGGCAGCAGCTACCGATACCTATAATTGCGTCTTCAACCAGGACGGCTCCTTTGAGCGCCGTCTTGGTTTGGACTTTGAGACCGGATACACGGAGCTCTCCAAGGATCGTTCTGGCAATGCCATGGCGACCTACTACTGGAAGGCTGCCGCTGGATCCGGTCTTTATAATTTTGTCGTCCTGCAAATCGGGATGACCCTGTACTTCTATGCGACTGACGATGTCTCTTTGTCGGCTGGCAGGAACACTGATACCGTTGACCTGTCTACTAACCTTGTTTCTGGTGTCTCGGTAGGCTCAAGCCCCTACCCCGAGAGGTTCGAGTGTGAATTCTCTGCCGGTAAGGGGTACCTCTTTGTCACCCATCCGTACATCGATCCTGTGTACGTCACGTATAACACCGGGACAGATAACTTCGATTCTGCTGAGATCACTGTAAAGATCCGGGACATCGACGGCATCACTGATACTGACGCTGTTGACAAGCGTCCAACGACGATGACGGACAACAAGAAGTACAACCTTTATAACCAAGGTTGGGCTCCGTTTGAGACAGGTGGCGACAACGATCCTCGACCTACTGGTGGCACTACGGTCACGAACGCCGCAGTGAACCTTCCAACCAGCTACCTTGCTGGTGATCCGTACTCTACGTGGGACTCTAACAGGACGGACTTCCCGTCTAACGCCGACCAATGGTGGCTCTTCAAGGACGCCCAGGACGTCTTCCAGCCTAAGCTGGCTTCTTCTCGACTGGAAGGGAACGCTCCTGCTCCAAAGGGCCACTTTATCCTTGACGCCTTTTACCAGGACCGATCTGCTGCTGTAGCGGCTATTGGCACGATTGACACCGGTTCAGGGAACGTCACGCCGACTATTACTGGTCTGACTGTCGTCTCCGCTGGTACCTCGAGGCCTAAGGCTGTGGCCTTCTTTGCTGGCCGTGTTTGGTACGCTGGTGTAGACGCTCTTGGCTTCAGCAACCGCCTGTACTTCTCCCAGATCGTTCAGGGGACAGACTCCTTCGGTAAGTGTTACCAGACGAACGATCCGACTGCCGAGAACAAGAACGACATCCTGGCCTCTGACGGTGGTACGATCCAGATCCTGGACATAGGCTCTGTCGTGAAGCTTTTCTCGATGCAGTCGACGCTTCTGGTCTTTGCCACTAATGGCGTCTGGTCAATTACCGGTTCTACCGGCACAGGCTTTACCCCGACTGACTTCACTGTGTCGAAGGTCTCTTCGATGCCTACCCTGTCTGCGTCGTCCTTCGTCGATGTTGCAGGCTATCCGATGTGGTGGACCCAGGACGGCATCTATGTGATCTCCACGGACCAGATGGGGGCCTCGAAGCTGACCTCCCTGAGCGAGAAGAAGCTCAAGGGGTTCTACGAAGACGAGATCCCTGCGTTGAGCCGTCGCTACGCCAAGGGGTACTTCAATCCGATCACCAAGATCATCTACTGGTGCTACCGGTCTACAGAACCGGAGACAGTTGCCCAGCGATACGAATACGACCGGGTCATGAACTTCAACACTGTGACCCAGGCGTTTTACCCGTGGTCAATACCGTCTGATGGCTCCGTGAAGATCAATGGCGTTGTAGTCATCCAAGGTAATACCTCGACGTCGTCTACAAGTAACGTCACAGTCTCCGCTTCAGCAGTCACGGTCTCCTCAGTGAACGTCACCCTGACCTCTTACACTGAAACAGAAATTGCAGGACTGACTAAGTTCTTGGTGTCGTACCTAGACGGATCGACCCATAAGGTCACTTTTGCTAACGAGGACGACCAAGACCTCAGGGACTTCACGACCTACGACACAGTCGGCTCGGACTACGATTCCTACGCTGTCTCAGGCTACAAGGTCCGCGGTGACGCCCAGAAGAGATTCCAGACGAACTACGTCTACCTCTTTATGGACCAGGAAGAAAACGAGGAGTTCGACTTCCAGTCTGTCTGGGACTACTGGACGGATACAACGAACAAAGAGTTCGGTTCTACACAGAACATCGACACAACGACGGATACTGGTAGGAAGTACCGCTTCAGACGCCTCAAGATCAGAGGCTCGGGTATCTCCGTGCAATTCAAGATCACTTCGGTGTCTGGTCGTCAGTTTAAGATCGTTGGTTGGTCGACCTTCGATACAGCAAATACAGCGGTATAGTGGATTTAAAGATAGCAGGAACAGAAGACTACATCGCAGTCCAGGACATGGTTATCAGATTCTTCGAAGAGTCCCCTTACAAGGACCTACCATTAGACGAGTCGAAGATCTCAAGCGTTGTCCTGGACTTCTTGTCTAACCCATCAGAGAAGATCGTGATCCTTGCACTGGAAGACAACGAACCAGTCGGGATGATCTCAGGAATGGCTAGCGAACACCTCTTCTCCCGCGAGAAGACAGCATTCGAAACAGTCTGGTGGGTGTACCCTGAGAAACGTGGCCTGAGGTCCTCATTGAAGCTGTTTGAGGCTTTTGAGTACTGGGCCAAGAAAGTAGGCTGCAAGTACGTCCAATTCGGAGCAGCCCAAGGGACTCCCTACAGCGACAAGGTAGACCAGCTGTATAAACGTCGTGGCTACCAGAAAACAGAATCTAACTACCTAAAGGTAATATAATGTGTATTTCAGCAGTTGTTGCAGCAATCGGTGTGGCCGCTACTGTAGCCTCAACCGGCGTGGCTATGTACTCGGCAAATCAACAGGCCGAGTCCCAGAAGGACGCACAGGCTGAGATGAAGAAGCAGGAGGCTCTGCGTCAACAGCAGATGAACCTCGAGGCTATGCGGAGAAAACGCGAGATCATCCGTCAGTCTCAGTTGGCCCAGGCTACCTCGCTGTCGACTGCCACCAATCAGGGTGGTGCTGAGTCTTCTGGCTTTGCTGGGGCTCTGAGCTCTGTATCCGGTGCTGCTGGTCGTTCTGGACTGGCTACGGACCAGAACCAGGAGCTGGGTAACGCGATGTTCGAATCGAACAAGCGCCTGGCTGACATCTACGGAACTGGTGCTGGCTGGGGTGGTGTTGCCTCGATGGCTTCTGGCCTCGGCTCCCTTGGCGGAGCTCTGACCAAGAACGCCTCGACTATCGCTCAGATCGGCACGTACTTCACCGCACCGAAGCCCGCTTAATGGCATTAGACCCGAACGCTCCGGTCCAGGAAGCTCCCCCGATGTTTGGCGGGATGCTTCCTGAGCTCACGAATGTCAACGTCCCCGAAGACCAACAGATCTCCATTGAGGAGTCACCGGTCCAGGAGGATCAGGGTGTCTCTATCGTACCCGAGGGAGAAGCCCGTCCAGGCGTGGGCGGTAAGGCCGCAGAACGTAGAGCCGCTAAGGTTCACTTTGCCCTTGGCCAGGACTCCCCTGGCTTCATGAGTATCCTGAACTCGGTTTCTAACGGGACCGAGGACTCCCTGCGTGCCAAGATCGCACAGTCACAGGACCTCAAGGACCGTGAGACAAAACTCAAACTGATCCGGGAGAAGGCTGCCAGCGGCAACCAGATCACCCCAGAGGACGTTGCCTTCGTCTCTGGGCTGGCTCAGTACGACCCTAAGAACTCCCCTGATGCTGTGATCGAGAGGC
>Ga0208644_1001918_pt1 | contig 16956 bp, 24 predicted proteins | sample VirMetDEL_Nov_18_FD_184517 | JGI IMG/M metagenome (GOLD analysis project Ga0208644, IMG submission 184517) | Aqueous microbial communities from the Delaware River and Bay under freshwater to marine salinity gradient to study organic matter... | ecosystem: Environmental > Aquatic > Marine >... | reverse complement strand
TCAATCATCAGATAGCCTTCTTTGGAACGCTTACTACTCATACCTATTCTATCTCTACAATGGCGCTGCCAGTACCAGCTGCGGGGAAGTTGATTGTAAATGTACCAACGGAAACAGTTTTTGTCGAACCAAAGTTCAAGACCGCGACGGACTTGTTGCCATTAGTACTGTTATAGATTAGCGCGCCATCGGCGCTGAACGTAGCTCCGGTCCAAGAGACGTCCGCAAAATCGATATACGCAGTGGTGGTAGGAGTGCCGGTAGTTGTCGGCGTCTGAGTGACCGTAAGAGTCTGGCCGCCCGCCGTGTATCCGGTTCCAGTAATCTCACCAACCGTAGTGTAAACCGTAGTCGTCGCATCCAGCGAAGCCGTAGCCGCTGAATACAGCGCGATCTTGAACACATCTTGCCCAGTGATATTTCTGATCAAGGCGCTGAAATTATGCTGCGCGCTCAGGACTTCTGCTTTGAATGACGATGTCATGCATTGAGTGATGCTCATGAAACAGGCACTCTATTCTGTCCACTACGGTATACATCTCTACGATTTTTGCCTTCGCCCAACCCTTTCAGAAGCGCAATACCTTCCTGATACTTCTGCTCATATTGAGCGACCATATCATCTTCGCCCTTCATATAAATGTATGCTTCGCGCAACGTGCCGTAAAGCAGGACGTTCTGCATATTAGACCCAAGCCACGACGTACCAGCTGTAACGATGGAGGCTGGGTAATAGTAATAGGCCAACTGCACCGGATAATTCTGGTCAGGGGTCGGCCCAAGCGTCAAGGTATTCTGATCGAACTGCCCGTAATGAGTAGGTTGTCCGGTCACAGTAGGATCAGGGAACGCCTCGCGCATGTACTCAGCATCTTTGTTGAGTAGAAATGTGCCGACACTGCCGGGATAGACTATCTGCAGAGAAAATGTTCCGAGCCAATCCGCCGGGAGGGTAAGGAACTGGTTATTAACGGTCAATGTACCCGTCGCGGCCTTGCGCAAATCCGGGATCTGCACGGTATTAAATATGCGTTCTTCAGCCGTCTGCACGAATACAGGTATGTACGAGACGAACGAAGACTCAGTGTTCTCCGTATAGTCCTGTACCATCTGCCAAAGATTAGTCGGAGAGTTGACTCCGACAGCATACGTAATGGCCATTAGCGGTTAGTCTTGCCCGGATTAGTCAGAAACTTCCTACCTTTGGTAGCCGCGCCGTACCCACGCATATCAGCGTGTTCTTTCATGCCGGTACCGGCAATCCAGCGTCCCTTGATAAGTACGCCTGCCTTATTAATGTCAGTCTGCGGGTACCCCGCGCCTTCAGCGACCACAATCGGCACTTTCTTATTAGGTGTGTCAGCCATTTCAACCTCTACGATATCGTGACAGTAACGGTCCCAACACTGCCAATGCCAACAAGCGGATTATATACGCCGGGCAGTGCTACGTATCCAACTGGGTTCCAGCCCCAGTAAATCTGCCGACTACCGCCAGCTCCATTATTGCCCGGTGCGTAGTAGCTCGTATCAGGACGCGGGCTTTCTACAGCCTGCGGATCATCTACAGGATACATCCCCAGTTGCAGCTGCGGATGGTCTTGCTCCCAACACTCCGGGCATACCTTAATGTTGACGTTCTTGGTCTTGATGACCAACGTCTTCAATTCGCCGAGTTTATACCGAAATCCGCATCGGTCACACTCAGCTATCGCGTTCTTACCGGAAGTGTATCTGCTACCAGCCATCTGGAGTTACCTCAAGAAAGACTGACGCGGCACCAACCGGAGAGCTGACTTATCTCGGTCTTCTTCTGAAGCAAGCTGCCACTGCTCGTCATACATCTGCTTGAGCATCGGAAGTCGCGCTTCAGCGCCGGGAATCTTCATAGCCAACTGATACGCCAGACCAGCTACCAGAGCAGGCAACATACGGAAGGGTACATCCTGCCCGTTGATCCCATCACCAGCATCCTGCATACGGCGAAGCCGCCAGTAGACGAGAGTGTAAGTAGCGGTATTATCTGGTACGGGCCAGAGAACAAACTGAGGGTACTGGACCACATTAGCCGAATCCGTCGCGCCACTCTGACGGTTTACCCATACTTGAAGTGGGCGACCGTTGGCGTTCTTATTCGGGATCGCGGAGTACACACTACCGGAGATGCGGGTAGCGTTGATATCAACCTGATTCTGCCCAGTCCCAGTCCGTACAACGTGATCCAACAGATCGACCGTATCCACGGGCAGATTATAAGTAGACTGGTTGTAGGTAAGAACCTGCTGGCCCTGCTCTACAGTCCAGAGATTGATGCCGCGATTAGCCCACTCCATAAGCAGAAGGTTAAGACTACGGCGAGCAGTTCGCAGATCATAGCCAGAATGCAGTTCCGCGCCACAGCGTTCAAATGCCTCTTCGACAATGGTATTGAGGTCAAGATTGAAGTCGCTAGTGGCGGCGGTCTTATACGTCGGCATCGCGCCCTCGTTTACTTACCCTGATGCCTATAGGCACGGGTCTTCTGGCTTATCTTCTTGGGCTGGGCCACAAACTGTTTGCCAGCGGCCTTGCCTTTGCGCTTCGCTTTAGTGGTCGCTGCGTACTCAGCGGGAGACAGCGCCTTGATGGCAGCCTCGGGAAGATACCGCTCTCCGGTCTCGCTCGACGGCTTACCAGACTTAGTGCGCCACTTCTGCTGTGTCCACGCTTTGAGCGACTTCTGCGGGGCTTTCAATCTCGATACCCCCCGCCTTTTTCCTTGTATCGCTTAGCTAGCAACTGCGCCTTTCTGGCGCTCCACTGTCCTGCAGCAGTGCCTTGCACTGCGCTACCTTTGATCTGCTCAAAAAGCGCCTTGCGCATGCCGGGCTTGGTGTAGTTACCAGCCTGATTCACCTTGGACTTGACCTTGCCGCCAGCGGCAAAAGCCTTGGGGCGCTTCGATTTAGCGATAGCGCCCATTCCACGTGATGGCAACATTACCGCATCTTGCACTTAGTCTTGCCGTGCGAACAGCAGCCATCCGCCTTCGCAGAGCGATATACCGAACCGCCTTTTGCCATTTTCATCATCGGCTCGCGCTTCTTCGACATCATGCCGCCTTCCGAATACTTCATCGCCTTCATGTCACCATCTCCTTTGAAACGTCGGCCCTTATCAGCCGTCATGAAATCCTTGCCAACTGAAACGGGGATACCAACCTTCTTAGCAAACTTTGGGTTATTGGCAACCGCCGCCATGAGGCGGTGTTGCGCTGCGCTTTTACTCGGCATCTTTACTGCCCGCACGCCCAAATAGTTTCTGTATGGTGCTAGTCTCGTATATACGAATACCTGTCCATACTATTGTAAACAAAGCCGCTATTTCAGGCAGCATATCCGTCAACGCCCCAACTACCGTCGCAACCGAAAGAGCGTCAACAGTATACTTTACACCATCGACATATTCTGAGCGCATGTTAGCAATTCCACGCACGCAAAGATTTATTAATACGGCTATTTGGATCTTTAGCTGTCTTGGCGGACGTGAGTTTCTTCTTCATGCCTTCCATGCGAGAGCAGAAGGACTTGCGCCGCTTTGCATCTTTTTCGGTCTTAGGGTTGGGTGCAGGAGCCTTTAGGCCCGGCTTGCCGGGATTGGCTTTGTTATAAGAGGCGCGGCCTTTTGCATTCAGGCCGCCCTTCGGGTTCTTTCCTTCGCTACGTTGCCATACCGGCGTCTTAGCCATTTTATGCCTGCGCCTCTTTCCAGTTGATACGGGCAAGAATAGTCGATGCAGTAGCAGATAGGGGTGTTGCCACCACATACAGGATATCTGGGCCGTCAGGGTAAAACCCTGCTTGCGTGGTAGGCAGTGTGTTAGTCGTGCCGCCGCCAAGAATAGAATTACCGAGGTCGCGAACACTCGCAAGACTGGAGGTCGTAACTCCAGTGGGGTTGGTATAGAAAGCATATACCGACTCGCCGCCCGTTACCGTGATAGCCGCTGTATTCAACGCGATCTGTGCCAACGATGAAGTAACACCGTTAGCTTGCTGAATTGGGGCCACAAAGCCCGCCGAAAAACCCGCGCCGCTCGCAAATCCGTTCAGTACGAGGTTAATTAGATAGCCGGTGCCAGTTGTATACAAGCCCAGCGAGTCCAGTGTGAGCTGCATACGGTTAATAATTTCTTTGTTACCCAACAACCCAGTAGTGCCGTTATCTACCGCTGGCGCGATACGAATAGCCATAAGAGTGATCGGCGTCGTAGAAGACGTACTAACCGCCGTAGTCATACCGTAGTTGAACACGAGCGATTTATCATCGTCAAACCGACCATCCATAATCACCGATGAACCCCAATGCGCAAGGGGCGCTGTAGTATCCGGCGACACGAATTCAACTTGGGTCGGTGCAGTAGCGGAGTACGTAAACGTCTGCGCTGCAGCTTGTCCTCCAGTCTGCGCTCTTCCTGAAATAACGAGCGTAGAACCAGTCTTAGAGGAATAGTTAATATACTCAATGACGCCGTTAGCGCCGGGGGCAGTTATTTTTATAGTGCCAGATGGCGCAAAAGTGGCGGTACTGTCTACGCGAATTGCCGTCCCGACACCGCTAGTATTCAGAAGAGTAGCCGTCAAAAAAGTCTTAGGCGACGTACCATTAGACTCATAATGCGCCGCCATGTTTCCGGAGCGCATATATGCTTCAAATTGGAGGTTATTATTAGTTTGCTGGTATACGTACGTAATTTGACCGTTCGTAGTACGAAGGCCCCATCGAGCAAAACCCGCTCCATACCAAGAATACTCGATATAGAACATTTGCATTCTGGTCAGGTCAAGCCGATAACCAGACGGGCCAGTACCATCCAATCTATCGAGCCACTGCGACTGAGGAACACGGGTATCTACGGTTTTAGATATAAGGCAACCGCCTTGTGTCAAAGTAGTACCGCGATATTCCGGCGTAATGAGCATAGACGTATCACTACTAATCGACTGGACGCGATAACTCTGCCCACGTATTACAACCCAATCACCGGGTTTTAGTTGACTACTAAACTGGGTGCCCGTACCTGTTACGGTACTAGATCCATTAGTGACAGTAGATGTGCCACTTATCTGGACAACGCTATTTCGCCATACCGCATATAAATCTTGACCATCGTATTCAAAGAACAGACCGTTTTGGAGGTCAAACATGCCTATTCTGTTAGAAGACCCATACCAAGTATTTGGAGTGACGCGAATAGGGAATCCGGTTGCGGTAACACCACCGGCGGTTGAATTCATCGTATAAGTAAAAGTGGTCGGGGTAGGGGTAGTTACAACAGTATAAGTTCCGTTGTACTGACCCGGATCACAACCTTGCACAATTACAGTAGCGCCTACGCCCATATTATGAGCGAACCGCGTAGTAACCGTCGCTGTAGTACCTACTGAAGTAATCGACGTTACAAACAGTGTAGGTTTAAGAGACGTACCGGTTGAGAATTGTAGCCCCTTACCAGATTGATACCTGAAATACCGTCTAGATTGCCGGATAGTCTGTTGGTTTGGAGCAATAGCGCCCGCTGCAAAAGCTACACCGCCGTCAAATGAACGCGATTCTACAAATCCGGCTGGACGAGCGTACAAAGTAAGATTGTTCGCTACGTTACTAAGAGTACCAAACGGAGCTACAGACGTAGTGTACGTCAGGGTACTCGCAGTCGGAACAGTGGCAACCACCCACGCGCCATTGCCGGTATTCGCAGGTGCAGTAGAGGTCAACGTAATTGCCACAGGCGCGCCGATAGTGCCGACCGTCTGAGAGTTGTTGACTGTATAGTTGGTGCCAGTCACAGCTACGCCAGTAGCGTTAGTAGCCGCTGCGCTCAGAGTAAATGTAGGATCTGCACCAGAAGCAATGTACGTGCCGGGGGTAATACCACTACCGGCCAACTGCATACCAACGGACGGGACCGTACCAGCGGTGCGCGTAAGAGTCGTACCGCCAGTAATATCTGCGGTGAAACTTACGTTATTAACAGCGGAAAGAGTAGTGTTGGCGCTAACGCCCGCACCGGTAACAGAATACCCAGTGCGAAGCGCAAGGCCCGCGCCCGGCTGTGCGTTGAAACTGAGGGTCGTGCCGCTAATCCAGCCGTTAACGGCATTGGCTGCTGTAGAGGTAATACCGCGAACGTAGATATATGAATTAGCATCAAGTCCGTGCGCCGACGAAGTAGTGACGCTAACCGTCGTGCCCGCATTGGTGAAGGCGTTGGTAACGCCGAGCGGAATACCGCATGCGGAGTAAAAATACCCCGGATATACGAACGTCAAAGCAGCATTGAGTTGGTTACCGGATGCTACGTTACCTACGGCGGTATAAGTAACACTTACGTTTGTACTAAGTGCTTCTACGTAGTACCAGCCGTTGGCGTTATTATCCAGACTGTTTTGCACAAAGATAGGAGAGCCAATAGCAAAGTTAGCCGTGCTGGTCATAGCGACTACAACGGTGCGGGTACCGTTACCGGTAACCGCCGTAACCGGCGCGGCCTGTTGGGGCAGGTAATACATACTCTGCCGATTATTCTGCAGAGAAATGGACTCCCACTTCGTGGGCTGCTGCCCATACTCAAAGTCAGTATCGATTAGCGACTGCGGAGAAGAAATACGCATTTTGCCAACGGGGTCTTGCGACCCCGGAGACGGCGTAATATACCCAGCTTGCTCAGCGCCAGAACCAGTCCACGGAAGAGACTTGTTCGTATTACGATCAACTATAGTCCATCCGGACATGGTATCCCCCTACAAATTACGGGATCGGAGCGTACGAACCGTTCGCATTACGAACGATATAGCTGATAACCAGCGTAATACTCGCTCCAGCACCAGTCGGGCCAGTCATCGCATAAGTAACCAGCTCGTCAGTAGTACCAACGATGGCGGCGGCGGAACTAGTCGTAGTGGTAGTAACAGCGGTAATACCGAGAGCGGTAGGCAGCGTTACACCGTTTGCGTAAACCGTGCCTCCGATGCTGATCACAATTGTGCCAGCCGTAAACGCCGTATTAGTAAAGAACTGCATGCCGGTAACCAGAGCGCCAGCGGGGAGCGAGGCGGCGGTAATAGTGGCAGTGCCGTCAGCGAGGACGATTTCCTTGGTCTGAACAACTTGCGTCGCGCCAAGGTTACGAATAGTGCCAGCGGTGGTGCCAGTAGTGTCTTTTACCGTACCAAGCAGCCACGGACCTAAATGAGTTGCAACGGCCATAATTATGCTTCCTTATGCACAAGTCGCCGTATCATTGGTGCATCATCTGTCTAGGAAGCTGATACGGCTGTTGTTACCTAGAATAGTTCCAGATATACGCCTGTAAAAGCCTTCAGTCAAGAAAAAAGGGGGGCCGAAGCCCCCCTTTCCACATCAGCTCACCGATCAGGACGCGCCTGCGGAGCCGAAGATACCCAGCGGGTCCGACCAGCCGAAGCTGTAACGCTCGCGGCTCTTGTAACGGACGTTGCCAGTATCGAAGTCCCCGTCCATGCTGTTCTGCAGCGGGGTGCGGACAAAGTGCTTCAGGCCGTTCGGCACGTCCGTCAGGAGGAACCAAGCATTGGTATCCGTCAGGAAGTGGTTAACGGAGAAGCCGCCGCTGATCGCGCCCATAGCCCGCAGTGCGTTGATGTCGTTGTCGCTGGTGCCGACACGGAGTTCCGTATCCAGCAGGCGCTTAGCAACGAACATCAGAGCAGGCGGAACGATCAGCTTGCGGCCCTTGGCAGCGATCAGCAGACCACGCTCGTCGGTCCAGCCAGCGATCTGGATGATAGCCGCTTCAAGCGACGTCTCATTCAGGTCAGACTGAGTGGCGAAGGTGTTGCTGTTCGTACCGCCCGACACGAGCGGATGCGCCGTGTTGCAGAGCGATACCCCATCACCGCCGGTAACACCGGCAGCGAACGCTTGGTTAAGAACCGAAGCGGCCTTAACTTGCTTCGTGTATGCCATAGCACGAGCCAGCGCCTTGGTATAACGCTTGCTGAGCGAGTCATACAGGTTGTCTTCAACCGCTTCTTCCGTGATGGAGAAGCCGAGAGCAATCGTCTCGTGGTTGTACCGCGAGGTCCATGCTTCCTGCGCATTGTCATACGCAATCGCCGTACCTTCCGCCTTAACCGGAGCAGCCGAGAAGCCCGACAGCTTAGTTTCTTCTTCAAAAGAGCGTTCCGAGGTCTCTACTTCGTAGAGTTCTTTGTGCTCTTCACCATACGAGCTGTACTCCATCCCAAACAGAGCGTTCAGGCCGGGGAGCAGCTCCTTCAGCAGTTGCGCGCGTGAAATAGCCATTCTTCACTGCTCCTTATTAAGCAACGTAGTAACGGTGAGCGCCAAAGTTCAGTTTTACCAGAACTTCAGGCGACTGTACGAGTACGACGGTACCAGCTGCTACTGCGGTCTGAACAGCCGTAATCGTCAGCGTAGTACTACCAGTCGTAGTTACCGTCGAGGACGACGACAGCGTGCTACCCGTGTATTGCAGCTGACCGCTTACGAGGTTATACACGTCCGTACCAACCGGCAGGACTTGGCCAACCGTCAGGCCAGAAACTACCACCGAAGTAGCCGCTGCAGCACCGCCAGACACATACGTGCAAGACGTACGAATCTGTGTATCCGGCACCAGACCGAGAACGCGGAAACCGGCGCTGGCGGTGTTAGCACTAGCTGCTACTACACCAGATACACCGTTACCGGTTACGGTCGAACCAGAAGTCGTCAGCGTCGTACCAGCCAAATTCGACCCAATCAGAAGCGCCGAACCAGAACCGATACCTGTCAGAGCTGCGCCAGTCGTAACCGCGCACTGGAGGACAACGTCCGGATCGTCCGCAACATACGCAACAGCGTCACCAGCAGTGGTGTTCGCGGGCCAATACTGCGAAAACACTTTCTGCTTGGTAGACGGGTTGGTAAAGCTACAGCCCAGAAAAATACCGACGATGGTATTGGTCGTATTTACAGCGCCAGCCTGCGTCACAATACCGCCAACGGTCGTTGCCGCTGCGGTTTGGATCGTTACCGGATCACCATAAAACAAGTTTACGCTGTATGCATACGGGATAGGGTATTGCCGGGTACCACCTGCAAATACCTGTCCACCGATCAGGTTGACCGGCTTGTAACCATACGGCTTATCAATCGTAGGGTATGCCATGAGTTACTCCAAAATTTAAGATCTATTCCCACGTCCAAACGACACGTTAGACTTACGCTCATTAAAGAGCGGCATACGCTCGTCATTGGTACGCATGAAGTTGTTGTCCACGGCTTCCATCTGGGACGACGCTTGACGGCTGTAATATGCATTACGCTGCCGCACCATCTCTTCAGGGGCCTTGCACAGAATCAACCCACCATTCTCAACGTTCCCACTAGCATTGCCGGGGATATTGAGTTCGGGATGGTCTACGGCTTTCACCGGAATCCAGCCCTCGCGGAACTTTGCAGACGTATTCGTGGGGTCAGGTGCCCCCATCAGGTGAGTCCGAATCCACCTAAACTCCCAGCCCGGTTGTGGCTTGGGAGTAGCAAGAGTTTCCGGCGGACGCCACATTTGTTCACGTTGCTCAGCCTGCCTACTCTCTACCTCACGATTAAGTCGATTCTCAGCCATTGTCGTTCTCCAGCTTAATAAGTTCTCTTGCGTACGCCTCGTTGGTCAAACCAAGCCTTTTGGCTATCGCAACTTGCGACGGTGTCAGGCGGACCTGACGCGGCGCGGTACCCCGCGTTACTGGAGCTACAACTGTAGCTGCCTTGCGTGCAGGAGCTTTAGGGCTTCGCACGGGTTCGGCGTCCTCAAATCGCTCTGGGAAGCGCCGACGAATCGTCTCATCAATACGGCGGTAATAGTCATCACTGCGTGGATCGACACCCGACCGGACCAATTTTTCATGCAGGCCGTACGCGAGGGCGGTCATCTCCTCGTCCGCACCGAACCACTCATTCCGCTGTCTCCACTCTTCAGCCTTTTGATCGACTACACGAGAAGGTGCGGGTGGCGGTGCTTGTACCTGATTAGTATTTTGTACACTCGTATTATCACTTTGTAAAGTGGGCTGAAATCTTTCTACTTCTTTAATACGGAGTTTCGCGTCGGTCAGGGCTTCCTGCGCGTCCGTAATAAGTTCTGCGTCGCCAGATTCGTACGCCTGCTTCAGCTTTTCTTTTGCTGCAGCCAGCTCCAAATTGGCGGCCTTAGCCACTTCACCGATAAAGATCTGTTCGCCAGCGCCAAGCTGCTGACGCAGCTGCTTGTTTTCCTCATAAGCCTGCTGCGCAAAACGCAACGCTTCCTCACGTTCACGGGATACGCGCTCCTTTTCACGACGCTCGTCGTGCCAGACCTTTTTCATCTGGCTGAGACGCTTCTTTACCTTTTCGGAATATTCCTCAAGGTCATCGTTATCCAACTCTTCAACGATATTCTTCGGCAGCGGGACACGGCCACGGTCTTCTTCTGGCGTGTCGTCTACGATCTCGACCTCAATATCGTTTTCAGGCTCAGTAGCGTTCTCAAGCTCATCAGGAAATCGAAACTGTTCATTAGCCATGATTACTCCTTATGCGCGGCTCAAGCCACGTGGATCTTCGACTACAGCTTCCACCGTATCGTCGTTGATAATGCGCCACTCAGTTCCGTGCAATTTGATCCGCGTACCGGAGTACGGGCGCACGAGAACGAAGTCGCCTTCTTTGCACCAAGGGCCAGTGGGGAACCGGGACTCATCCTTGTAGGCCATATCACCCAGCTTCACGACAAACAGAACCGTAGTGGTCTGCTCTTCGACGCGCTTGGTTTCTTCGACCTTGATGATGCCGCTCTCATATTCAGATTCCATTTTCGGAACCATGCACAGAATACGAAAGCCTTTGGGATCAGGGAGTTGCTTGGCTTTTTTCTCAGCTGTATCAACTGTTTCAGAGACAGAAATATCACTCATCTGCGTCATCCTCTAGACGTTTTGCAAGGTCACTTACGGTTAGCATTGCGAAATCGAGACCCTGAACGATTCCACAAAGGCGTTGATAATCTGCGTAGTCCTTGACGCTGTTGCCTCGCGCCATGTACTCCGTTATCGAAACGCGCTCATCTTTCAACTTGGAGACCAAGTAATCGAGAGCGTTGCTGTAGGACATTAGGTAGCTTCTTCCTCATCTTCGTTAGGTTCTGGCTCTTCAGCCGGTTGCATAGCAGCCATCTGCTGCTGTTTCAGACCAACCTCGGCTTCACGAATGGCACCTTGGTCAGCCATGTTTGCGGCATCAAGTTGAAGCCGTACGGCGTTCAGCTGTTGCTGTAGTTCCTTAACCCTGACAGCGTCCGCCATGTCAGCGGCCTCGATCTGCAAGCGAAGTGCTTCCAGCTGTGTCTGGGCACGTGCCTGCGCCTCTCTCAGGTTCAGGTCATCTGCGCGGTTAGCCGCGTCGGTAACGTTCTTGGTACGTTCATTCTCGATCCGTGCTTGGACCTCTCTTGCTCGCAGCTCCAACTCCGCTTGCTTGATCTGGGAGTCAATCTGCAATTCTTGCGCCTTGATGTCGGCGAGTTGTTTCTTGATCTGCAGGTCCATCTGCTGCATCTGCACGAGCGGGTCCTGCATCTGCTCTTGAGCTTGTTGGGCCTGTACTTCAGCCTGATCCTTCTGCAGGAGGCGGGCAGCGGCTTGTGCTGCCATCTGCGACAGCTGTACCTCGATCTCCGGAGGCAGACGACCAACATCGTCATCCTCACCTTCAAAGTCCGGCGGCGGGGGCAATGCCGCGCCCAGCTGCTTCTCAATCTCTTTGCGGTACTGGAACGCCACGTGCTCCATGATGTGAGCCGCAGCAGCTGCCTGAATAGCCTGAGCCTGCGGGTTCTGGCCTACCATCGCCGCGATCTTCGGGTCCTGCATAGCCGACATATGGACTTGCAGATGAGCCTCGTGATCTTGGTAGAGGAACGCCTTGACCGGCTTGCCCATCAGGACCGCCATGTTCTCGGACACAGGGTCCATCGGCTTCATGTCGTCGTTAGTCGGTACCAACTTGTCGGCATTCTTGATGCCCAGCGTCTCGATCATCTGTCGATGGAGGAGAGGCAAGTTATAAATCTGAGGAGCGGACTGCGCGAGCTGCATCACCGCTTGGTACTGCACGACACGCTGAGCCAGCGTGGATGCATTGGGGTCCGACACAGGAATGACGTCTACCTGATCGTAGTCAGACTGCTTGGCTGCGGCCTGCCCGATATCCGGCTGGTAGTCATAGGAAACCGGTGTGTTGTCCCGGATGATCCCTGCGAGGAGCTTGAACTCCTGCTTCATCGTGTAGTGGACGCGGGCCTGTACAGCAGACATCACCTTGAGCGCACGATATCCGGCTGGTAGTCATAGGAAACCGGCGTGTTGTCCCGGATGATCCCTGCGAGGAGCTTGAACTCCTGCTTCATCGTGTAGTGGACGCGGGCCTGTACAGCAGACATCACCTTGAGCGCACGCTCAAGGATCGCCAACGTAGTGCCTACCGGCGCTTGCGCCGACATATCCGAGATCTTGATGTCAGACGCGGCAGCGAACTGCTTGCCCTCGTTGACGATCCTGTCCATGAGCTGCGCAAGCGTCTGGCTAGGCTCTTTATATGGAAGCGGCAGGATGTTGTCCCTGATCGCACCGGACGGCAGATCTACATCACGGAACTCGCCGGGGGCGATAGGGGTATCGTCGTTCTTGACCCGCATGCCACGGGCCTTGAGGCCACCGGGGAGGTTAGACAGCGTGCCCGCATCTACAAGCTGACGCAGCAACGAAGTAGCTGCCTGCGTATGGCCGCCAATCAGATGGATCAGGCCAAAGTAGTAGAACCCGAAGCCCGGAATGTAGCCGTAATGAACGAAGTGTTGCCGACGCTGCTTGATATCGTCATCTTCAAGCCAATTCCGACGTACAGCCAGAACAGTAGAAGAGCCTTTCTCAATAGTGACGACGTAGGGTAGGGCGATCCCAGTTGGACGACCGTCTTCATCCTTGTCTTCATAGCCTTCCAGATCGAGATCAACGTGCATCTCCAAGATCTGGAAACGGTCATCCAAGGAAGCCGAGAAGCCTTGGTCAATGGCTTTCTGCTTCTCCACTTCGTCCATGACGCGCTGGGGATCGCCCAAATCGACATCACGGTAGAAGCCCGCAACCTGCAACTTACGCAGGTCATTCCTAGTCTTACGCATGCGGTGTGTAACGCGCTCCGCAGACTCTAGGTTCGCCGCCCCGTAAGGGACAATGATGTCCTCTGCACTAATGAACAGGGCCGTCTGGCGCTGCATGGCAGGGTCATAATAGATCTTCTTGAAGGCGTTGCCTGACAGACACAAGCTCATCAGCATGCGCTCGTGCTCGGGGCGATACTCCTGCATCACCTCGGTCAGCTGATAGTTCATGTCCTCCTGCACGCGCTGTGCAGCGGCGGCCTTCTCCGGCGTCTCTCTACCAATGATCTTGGTCCGCACCGGCCCAGCTGCCGGGAACGTCTCCATGATCGTCTCGGACTGGAACTTGATCGCGCTCTCCATGAGCAGTGGGTGGTATACCCCACATGCACCGGGCCACGGCTCGCTGCGCTCCTCATACTTGAGGCCCAGCAGCTTCAGTCCTTTTACATAGGTGTCGAGCCAATCCTTACGCGACGCCAGATCGTCTTCGTAGTCCCCAAGCAGATCACTCGCGAGCATGGCCAACGCCTGCTCGTCCATCTCTTCTGCGAGGTTGGAGTCAAAGTTCTCTTCGTCCTCGTCTTCCTTCTCCATATGGAAAGAGAAGCCCGGACCCTCGATGCTCAGCTCTTCGGGATCGACAATCTCAATCTCGATCTCTTCCATGTCATCTGGGAGAGATGCTAAACCCATGGGGGCCGCGTACAGGGCTTTATCGACAGCCATTACCGTCTCCTCAACCGCGCCGTATTCTTGGCAGGGTCATACTTATACTCGGATGGACGCCTACCGGAGCGTTTTGCCGCGCGGTCTATCGCCCGCTCTTCGGCTGTCATCGCATCACGCTTGCGTCCCTCAGCCGTCAATTTCCCAGACTCGGTCATGTGGCCACGAGAGATGAGGATGGCTCTAGCCTTGCCCTCATCTCCAACCTGCGCGGTTAGCCGCTTCAGCAAGCTGTGGCGGCCCATGTGCTTCTGTGTCGTCATAGGCGATCTTAGTAATAAGCCCGCGACCTAGCGCGGGCGGATTTGAACCACTGTATCGGCTCCGGCTCGTCTGTCGGCAGGCGTATAAACCCGCCTTGCCTGAATCTGAGCAGTGCCAATGTTGTAGAGTCTACCAAGTCATCGTTACGCCCGGCGGGGAAATCGTTGCACTCTTCTATGACTTCTCTAGCCCAACGACGATCCGGTGCCCAGACGAGTCCCGCTGCGAACAGATCTGTCACTGCATTTACGCGCGAGATCTTGTCCTGACCTTTACCGGGAGTGAACTCCGTCAACGGTACGCCCATACGCCGCATCTCTTGATACAACGCCGCACCGTTAGACTTCTTCTCTACGATGAAACTATCAGGTTCCCACTCCGTGTACTCTTCCAATACTAAGGCTTTTAACTCTGGAAACTCCAGCCGTTCCTTTATAGCATTGAGCAGGATGATGTTATACGCACCCGTATGCTCATTCATAAACACGCCCCACGTTGTGAGGGCGTTATAGTCAGCTCGGGTGTTTTTCTCCTGCGCGGCGTCAAGCGCCATGATGATGAACTCGCAGTCGGGCGGAGAGTCCTCCTCCCATACCTGCCACCACTCTCTTTTTATCAGCGCCCCTTCTTCCGCTGTCGGCTCCTGCATGTACTGCGCTTGCCAGTAGCGGGGGTCCATCGACGCTTTCTTAGCCAACAACTCGTCCAGTGACCAGAAGTCGGGCCACAGAGGCTTATCGTTGAGAATGGCCGGAAACTCGATGATCTCCCACTGATCGGAGTCATCGTTCTTGGTCATGTGGTCGATAATCTGCCCCGTAATCTGTCCTGTTAAGTCCAGCTTCGACCAGCGAGTCATCACGACGATGATGGCACCGCCCGGCATCAACCGCTGCACAGGGCCTGACTGGAACCACTCCCACGCAGGGTTGAACACATCCGCACGCCCCTGCTTGGCCTCCTGTTCGGAGTGTGGGTCGTCAATAATGAACAGATCCGCGCCTCGTCCTGCTAGCGCACCGCCAACACCGATAGCGAAATACTCACCGTTATAGTTCGTTCCCCAGCGCGAGGCCGATTTACTGTCAGCCTGCAGCTCTACCTGCGGGAAAATGTCGTGGTAGAGGTCTGATCCGACTAGGTTTCTGACTCTGCGACCGAAATTCACCGCCAGATCGGCGGTGTGCGAGGCCATAATGACCTTTTTCTGTGGGTACTTGCCCAAGAACCACGCCGGAGCGAGGTAAGAGATCATTTCCGACTTGCCATGACGCGGGGCGATATTGACAATCACCCGCTTTTTAACCCCAGCGGCAATATCTTCAAAGATCTTGGCTAGTTTCTTATGGTGTGGACCCACCATATAGCCGGGATAGACGTGCTGGATGAAATCCAGAAAGGATTCTTTGCCTTTTAGCTGCGTAAGCTGCGTCGTATACTGCTTTAGAAGCTCCGCAACCTGTCGTTTCTGCTTATCTGGCAGTGTCGGCAGTGCTTTTTGCAGTGCAGCAATATGCGCAGGGGTTAATTTAGGTGATTTGGTGGATTGCGGCGCTACTACGGCGTTCATACCCCGTCCGATACCCCATTTTGAGGCTCCACAACGGTATATTCCGCGTAATCTGCGTCATCAACGCTAATTCGCAGGGCTTCAAGCGTGGAAAGTAGCTCTTTTTCCACCTCTTCCATGGGTTTTACGACGTGCGTCACCTCAGATCGACGCTTAAAGGCATCCACGCCGTCAATATCGCCCAGTTTAGAGAGGGCATTAATCCTATCTTTGGCGCTAGTGGCGGTCTCAACCTCGTTGATCAGCCTATTCACCACGTACATTTTAAGTTCAGACAGCTCATCGACCAGCTGAACCTTATGCTGGGTAACCATCCCAGCCAAATATGCCATTGTCTCGTCGTTATATTTAGCAAAATCCGGACGAATAGCCGGATCTTGCATCATTTCCTTAGCTATAGACATGGCTGCATCCTGATCTGCTTCAGTCGGCACGAGAACTTGGCCGGTAGCATCTGATAGGAGCTTTATAGTCCTAGCCCGCATAGCGAGTTCTTCTGCCGGAGAAAGTTCCGGCATGGCAATCGTAGCGGACGGAGGAAGCGGTACTGCATCCTCTATATCCGGAATCAGATAGCTCATGACTCTATGTTCTTCAGCTGCTCTTCTGCCTGCAGTTTGAGCTTAATAAGCACGGGGTAGATCCCCGTCTTGGTCGGCAGCTCCCCCAGCAGGTTCAGAACTGCGTTCAGCTCGTCCAAGGATAGAGTTAGGATGACGTCATTGCCCATATCACTACCAAGGCAGCGGCGACGAGATGATGGGCGGGTTTATTGCAGCGTCAAGTTGCTGCTGTGCGGAGGCCTCCAACGCGGCCTTATCTACGCCATTAGCCCAAGCCCAGCTAAGTACATCAGCCTCAGTCAGATCTTCGTACGGAATGAAGGGGTCGCCGGGGCCGCCAAACGACGCGCTAGTAGTAATAGAAGAGTCTTGGCCGTTATCACTGGCAGTGACGCGGAGTCCAGCTTCCACCACGCACAGCGGCGGTACAGCAATAGATGAAGTAGTGTTCAACCACTCAACAGTCCATACAGTGCTCATAATCAGGCTCCTATAGATTTAGTGCAGGTCCGTCCAGACGCCGCCAGCATACACTCTCAGTTTATTGGTAGTCGAGTCATAGTATACGTCTCCGTTCTCAGCACCGGATGGGGCTGCGGCCAGAGG
>Ga0208644_1001917_pt1 | contig 16961 bp, 24 predicted proteins | sample VirMetDEL_Nov_18_FD_184517 | JGI IMG/M metagenome (GOLD analysis project Ga0208644, IMG submission 184517) | Aqueous microbial communities from the Delaware River and Bay under freshwater to marine salinity gradient to study organic matter... | ecosystem: Environmental > Aquatic > Marine >... | reverse complement strand
TGGTGTCCGGCCTGTCACACCCTCTATGCCCAACTATTTCGGGTCCAGCGGCGGGAAGGCATCTGGGAACATGAAACCGAACCGGCCTCCTTTCCGCATGTCTGTACGCGGTGTGAAACCATTGTGGAGCGACGCCCATGCCGGTAGATCCATTATGGGAACGGACCTTACAGGAGTATCCCGCATTGTCTAATCTTGGACTGCATTTTACCTATACACCGAAAGAGAAGGCGGGATATTTAGAATGGTGGCCGTCTGGAGAACCAGGAACGACGAAGAATCCGCGTCCCTCTACAATTCCTTTACAAGGTATGGGCGTTGAGGTGTATGCCCCATCCACTCGTCCGATTGATATTGCAGGCGATGTGGTGAGTCATCATCTTGTCAATACTGATCCACGATTCAAAGATATTTATACCCAATTTGAACAGTCATTACAACCGTGGCAAAGAGACATCTTGAAAAAACAATATCAATACGCCGTTAAAAACGAAGAGGAAACTCGACCCTACGAACAGTGGTATGGAGCGAGTGGATTACCAGGATATTTTCGTGGGTATCCCTTCCAGCAATGGGACGATCCTTCGTATTACACCTATGACCAACGACGGCTTCTCGATACTATCATCCCTCTCTTACAACAGTCTGTGAGGACTCCTCATGCCGGTCACTGAAGCGGATTGGCACGCCTTTCAAAAAGAGCAGACGAAAGGATCATCGGGACGCTCGACGCTGACGATGGAGCATTGGCTCAAGCAAACGGCGATTGAAGCCTCGATGCTCACCAATGATCCGAAATGGGACCGCTATCTCCAACGAGTGCAAACACTGGTCATCGATGCACAGCGGCAACGGGATGCGTGGCAGGATGCGCTGAACCGGGCCTTTGAGGAGCGGCACCGGACCCATGCCCAAGTGGAACTGCATCGACAACTCGCGGTGCTCGATGTTCTACAACAGGTCATGACTTTTCCCAAGGAGATACTCCGCGATGCCGCCCAAGCTGGACATACAACTCATTCCCACGGATGAGATTATTGAAGAATTAGGCAATCGGTTCGCGGCGATGGCGTTTACCGCCGTCGATCACGATGATGAAGTGTCCACCTATTTACACGGGTCAGCACTCGTCTGTAGTGGGTTGCTGACCAACGCTCAGAATGAAATTCAGTGGGCCTCATTCAAGGAGCGTCTGTCGTAAGGTGCCCCTGCGGGATCATCCCCCCATACGTGGATGCGCGGCACCGTCCGCATAAGAAACGAGGTCAGGATGGAAGAAGGAGTCACTCATGAGAATACGGCAACCCAAGTCCTTGAGACGGAACCGCAAGACGCGGCTCTCCCTCCCCAAAATGAGCCAGGGGACGTTGTTCCGCACGACACGCCCCTCCATGATGCGTCTGAACCGTCAGGGACGCCGCACCCGTTAGAACCGGGTGGGGACCGATTCAAGCAGGTCTATGCACGGGCGAAGGAAGCCGAACAACGCCTGCAAGCGGAACGGGAAGCGCGGGCACGGGCAGAAGGTGAACTGGAGGCGATTCGCAACATGCGCGAGTCCACACCTGCCACACCATCCGTGCCGGAGTATTCCTGGTCCCAACTGCAAGGGTACATCGATGAAGGCAAAATCTCGATGGCTCAAGCCTTGGAATACCGCGAAGCGCAGATGCGTCGGGAGGCCGAGCGAAAAGCGGAAGAAAAAGTCAAATCCTATCTGGAGACGACCCGGCGGCACGATGCCGTCCAGCAGGAACTCGCCAAATACAAAGAGGCGATACCGGAAGCGATCCAGGTGGGGACTCCTGAACGGCAACGGCTGGAACAGGAATTCCGCTATCTTGTGGGATTGGGCTATGACAGCCAAGATCCGAAAACGGAAATTCTGGCGGCTCGCGCCGCTTTTGGCGATCCGTCCACGATCAAACAGCGAAAGTCATCGCAAACCATTCCACTTGAACGAGGCACCATGCAAGACACTCATGCTCCAGGGAAGCCGAAACCCTCAGAGAAAGACCCGCTGACCACCTTGACGCCCGATCAGAAAAAACATTATCAGCGCATGATTGATCGCGGGGTCTATCCGAACGGATGGGCCGATGTAAAGAATGAACTCACGTGGAGGCCCGGTACATGAGTACGATTCTCATTCGACACGATTGGACACCAGATAAACTCCTCGCGGATGGCGAGGCCGGTGGGAAAAAACGGGGTCGAGTGGCCGGGGGATGGCTGGCGGATATTGCGGCCCAGAAAAAGGTCATTACGCTCTGCCAAGCCTGTAAACACAAGTTCAATCCTGCACGGGTCGGCTATCGGAAGGAAAAGGAGTTTCCGTGGTGTCAGGCCAAATGCGACGGGTGTTCCACGTGGGATGCTCGGTGTAATTGGTACATCTACGATGAACTCTATACCACGGTTCGGAGCACGGCGGAGGAACGCCGCGCCTTGGCCCGGTCACGCGCACAACGTATTTCACGCGGATACCTCTAACGGGCAGCAAACGACATGCCCTAGATGTGTCGCTAAGGAGTCACCATGCAATATGCAGGCAACATCGGCGGAAACGCCCCAGTTATTAAACGCTATAAAGCGTCTGCCGCACAAGCGGTGGGAACCATTGTGATTAAGTCGGCGGCAAACGATCCTGGTCAGATGACCACATCGGCCACCAATTCGATTGCGAATGCCCTCGGATTGATAATTGACAATGCGAACAAGGCAGGAGAAGCCACCTCCTACAGTGCCACTCAGGGCGCAGAAGAAGCGGTCTGGGGTGTCATTGTCAACCCGGATCAGATTCTTCGCATGAAGATGGTGACTGGCGCAACCGGCACCGCCATTACCGGCGATACCGTGGCGACGGCGGCCTCCAACGGCTTGACCGTCGTGGTGGGCAGTTCGGTGGCCTCGCCCAGTATGGACGAGGGCATCATCTGGTACACCAGTGGATCGAATGTCGGGAAGTCACGAAAAGTGACCTCCGTGTCCGGCACGACGGCCACAGTCATTGTGCCGTTTGCCGCGAATGCGGTGGGCGATACGGTCTGCTACGCCGGATTGAATATCGGACTCCAAGGCATGACGTTGACCACAGACCTAAAGAATGTCCGAACCGATATTGCGGTGGGAACCGGTGGGACATTTACTATTTTTGATTTGGAATTGAACGGTGTGAACGATTCGTACCTGAGTGCGACCCTCGGAGGCAACGCCTGGGTACAAGTCCACGCCTAACCGTGAATGTGAAGGAGTAACGAACGATGCCAGTACCGCATGCAACAGGGAGTTTTGGTGATCTCATTGATAAGCGCGTCACCAAACTCTTTCATGATGAAGTGAAGCAGTTACCGGATTACATCAAAACGCTTTTTAGCGTGATGTCGTCCAGCGATGCCTATGAAATTTCCAGTGAAGTAGGGGCCTTGGATGACTTTGCCGAATTTACCGGCACCGTCACCTACGGGTCACAGAACCAGGGCTACGATGTGCGGGCGAATCACCTGGAGTTTACCAAGGGGATTCAGATTGAACGCAAACTCTATGACGATGATCGTCATGGCGTGTGGCAGCGTCGGCCCGTGGAATTGGCGAATGCCGCCGTGCGGACTCGCCAGAAACATGCCGCTCGACTGCTGAACAATGCCTTCTCGGTGGACAATATGTTCTATACGCACAGTGAAGGCGTGGCGATGTGTTCGGATTCCCATACGACGACATCGGGCGCATCCACCGCCGTCGGATTTGACAACCTCGTCACCTCCAGTCTGAGTGCGGTGGCCCTCACCTCGGCTCGCATTCAGATGCAGGGGTTCGTCGATGACATCGGGAATAAATACTACTCGATGCCGGATGAACTCTGGATTCCGATTGATCTGTACGAGCGGGCAGCGGAAATTATCCAGTCCAGCGGACAGGTCGATACGGCGAACAACAATATCAACGTCCATAAGGGCCAGTTCAAAATCATGCCCTCTTCGGATGGCTGGAACTACCTGACGGATACGAACAACTGGTTCCTGACCGATAGCCGTCTGCGGAAACGGTTCTGCACCTGGTACGAGCGCGTGCCGTTGGAATTTGCGATGGCCGAAGAACTCGATACCTTGATTGCCAAATGGCGTGCCTACATGCGGTATTCGCATATGTGGCAGAACTGGCGCTTTATCCTGGGTGCCCAGGTTTCCTAATGCCAAAGGCATTTGATCGGTGCGTGAAACAGGTCAAGGCGAAGGGGAAAGTGACTAACCCCTACGCCGTGTGCCGCGCCTCGATGGGCACCGACGAGGACATTCAGCAACGTAAGAAACGAAAGAAGAAGCGATGAAGAAGAAAAAGAAACGAGGGTGCTAATGGCGAATCGAAATTGGACCTCCAACCCTGATCGCAAAATCACTTCTGTTGGTGGAACGAGAACACACGGTCCTGGGAAACCAGGATCGGTCACCGTGAAGCAAGCCTTTACGTCCATGGGACTGCCTGGGAAAGCCTCAATGAATTTTGCGAAGGCCAAAAAAGGGTATCGCAAAGTGGATGGACTGGCGTCGTGTAAAGGTCTCTAAGACAACGCTCAGAACACACCACCACGGGGCTGCGCGTGGACTGGTGCATCATTTATCGTAGCAAGGAGAAAATATGGGGTACCTTACGAAGTATGGCTCGTTCTGGGGCATGATCCCGCAGACGAGCGGACGAATCTTTTGGGTAGCGCCCTCGGCCTCGTATGTGGTCGAAGGGCGGACCTATTCCGCCAGTGATAATAACGACGGCCTCTCGCCGGAGCGGGCCGTGCTGACCTTGAACCGCTGTTTCGACAGCGGCTATGTGACAGCCAGTGTGGGCGATGTGGTCGTCCTCTTACCTGGTTCACATAGTTGGTCTGCGACGCAGACGATTGATGTGGCGGGTGTAACGATTACCGGCATTCCGTCCACGGTCCCGTTGAAGCAGGACCGGATGAATGGGGGGAGTGTGCGGCAACGGACGCAGGTGGCGACTTCTGCCGCCACGACCGCAGCGATCACAGTCACCGCTGCCGATGTGGAAATTGCCTATCTGCACTTTGCGCCCGTAGCCGGGGGATCAGGCGTGAGTGCCAGTAATGCAGCAGATCGACTCTATGTGCATGATTGTACCTTTGCCATGACGACCGCCGCGAACACGGCGACGTTCGGGGTCGAGTTTCCGTTGGGCACGGGGACAGCCGTCAGTAACGATGATTCCGTGATTCGGAACTGTTACTTCTATGTGACGGATAACCAGGGTCCGGCGGTACGTGCCGCAGGGACCGTGACTGGGCTAACGATTGAACAGAGCACGATCACCCTCGCGGGAGCAACCGCTTGGGATGATGCAGTCGAAGTGACGCTCGCGGGATCAACCGGCGTGACGGTGCGGGATGTGGACTTTATTCAAGCCGCAGCCGGAACCGTCATTACGGATTGTATCGAAGTGACCGGCGTCACCACGGATGGGGCGACGACGGTGTATCGCTGTTATGCCCCCGTCGGGTCCGATCTGGTTCAGGCATCTAATACCGCTGATGCTCAATGTGCCGAGTGCTATCTCGCGTCACAGACCGGAGCGATCACGGGGAGCGTGTAAGGATGCAGATCATCCACGACTCAGGCCATCCACCCGGCACGATTATTCTCGCGGCGGCGATGCACCCACGGTACTACGAGTTTACAACCTCGATGGATCGGCTCGAAGTGCCCGCAGGCTCCAAGTATCTCATTGAGCGAAGTTGCGATATTACGCAGAACTTCAATCAAGGCTTAAAAAAGATGAGTGGAGAGTGGGTGTGGTTCATGGGCGATGACCATGCCTTTCCGCCTGAGACGTTGATGCGGTTACTCGCTCACAACAAGGATGTGGTCGTGCCGCTGACCCCGTGTAAGGTCGCGGCATGGCCGCCTTGTATTATCCATGGTCCCAAAGAAGGCGAAAAGATTTGGGACGAACGGATGAATCTCTACCGATGGGATGAATTGTCAGACCCCGGCATTTTCAAATTACCAATGGGCGATTTTATCGGCCAAGCCGGGATGCTGGTTCGTAAGCGCGTGATTGATGCGATTGGCTACCCATGGTTCAAGTGCGGGCAGTTTGATCCAGGGCGGTTACAGGAAGATATGTATTTCTGCCGGGAGTTGCAGCAAAAAGGATTTGATGTCTGGGTGGACCGTGACATCGTGATGGAACATTACTTCACGATTGGCATTGGCGTGCGAAAGCACGAAGGCAAATATGCCCCAGCCTTGCAATCAGGCGGGACTACGGTGGTGCTTCCTGATGCCGTGGATTTACCGCGACGGATGCCGGATATTGGCGAACCGCAACGGCCTCCGGTGTGGCGTCATTATACGCAAGTTGAACAACCCCATGAGCCAGCTCCCGTTCACGAATAACCCGACGTTTTACGGGACGGTCATGGTGTCCGCCTCGGCCACGTTTGGCGAGAACTGTACCGTGTGGCAATACGCCACGATCTGCGACGAGGCCGTGTTAGGAGAAGGCGTGGTCGTGGGGAGTGGCGCGTGGGTTGGACGCGGAGCCACGATAGGCCACTTCACGCGAATTCAACATGGCGCGTTTATTCCGAACCATACCGTCATTGGCCGTTCGGTCTTTATTGGACCGAATGCCACTTTGACGGATGATAAACGACCGAAGGCGGGCTATTTCTACAAGGCCAATCCGCCGATCCTTGAGGATGAGTGCTCGTTAGGAGCAGGGTGTGTGATTCTCCCCGGCGTCCGCATTGGGCGTGGCGCAATGGTGGGAGCCGGTGCGGTGGTCGATCAGGACGTCCCACCGTTTACGACAGTTGTTGGTGTTCCTGCGCGTACTCTGCCGCATGATGCAGAGAAGGAGAAATGATGAACGTACTCGTCCCCTCACAAACCGATCAAGTCCCTCCGGCTCTGAATGATCCGAAATTGAATCTCTTGCGCCCGACGCAAGTGGCAGAGCATCAGCAGGATATTCGGAGCGCGGAAGCGCAACTCAATGATCCACGGGTTCAGGATAAAGGCGCGGTGCGGAAACGCCTCGCCGATTTGAAGCGTCAAACCGACTTACAGGCTCCGCGTCCCATTACCGATGGAGCATTGAAGGATAAGATTCAAAAAGAATCCGATCAGCTTCTCTCCGAAATTACAGTTGGGATGCTCTCGCAGGAAGAAATGCGGAAGAATCCCGCCGGAGCTGTGGATCGGCATATGAAGTGGGAACGAGCCAACAAGAAAAAGATTTTACGCTGGAAGAAACTCGCGCTCGCCCTCAACGCCGATCAGAGTGATCCATATACGTGGGATCGGGATGCGGCGAATCTGGAGCGGTTTCGTCCGGTCGGCGCACAAGACCGGATGCGGCTCGATGCTCAGATTCCTGGGTCGATGGCCTATACCGGCGTGCCGGAAGAAAACTGGAAAGAGGCGTTTGGCTCGACGCACCCAGAAAACAGTGCGCTCAACCAGGCCAAAAAAGCCCAGACGCAGAAGGGCAAGGAGTAAGTCATGGCGTTTCCATTTCTCTATGAAAGTAATTTTGAACAGGGCACGAATGCAGAATGGGATTCCGAATCGGATACCGGCTCATTATTAGATTTCCCTCATTACTCCACGCTGGCGACGATTCCTGGGGCTCCCGTCCCGTATCGTGGCGCGTATTGTATGCGGGTCCAGATGGGCGATACGAATGACCATACATTGATTGAAGGGGATATTGATATTGCGGATACGGCGACTGGTTATACGCGATTTTATCTTTTTGCCCACAATGATGTGACCGCCACGGCTGACGATACGTTCAATATCTACGAATTGCAGCAAGCGGGAGGCACGGTGGAATCCAGTCTAGGGATGCGAATTACGGCGGCGACGAATGCGCTTGAAATTGGCATTGGCGATGGCACGGCCCCGACCTCCTTTGTGACGTTCCCCCGTGGCAAATGGGTCTGCGTGGAACTCCTCGCTACGATTTCCACTGGTGGAGCCGGGGTGCTGACGCTGTTTCTTAATGAACTGCAAGTGGCGACGCTCACGACACTCACGAATGCAGCGGCAGTCGGGCGTGGCGTGCTCGGCACCCAAGACACCTTGGCGACCACGACCGGATCACTCTTCTTCGATCAATTTATCTTTGATTCAGAACAAATTTACGGTATCCCGATTCGCTATCCCGAAGAACTCTACATGACGAAAACCGGCCATGCGTTTGTCGGCTCCGGCACGATCTTGAATGCCACGCTGTTGACGGGTGGGAATGACAATACACTGGAAATTTACGATACGGATGTGAACAACACGAATCATCAGGGCCGACGTAAATTAATTCTCCAAAGTCCGACGAACCCTGAAGTGGTCGATCCCGCCGGAGTGCCGGTGTCTGTCCAGCGGGGCGCGTATGTGGTCTTAAGTGGTACCGCCACAGCGGGAGGTCCGCTGGCGATGCTGAAAATTGGCAATGCCCAAGGCTATTTTAGCGATGGGCGCATTAAACAACACGGTGCGAAGCGAGTAGCCTCGCCTGGAAACTGGTAACGGAGGGACAATGACGGCAACCGTCGTGGGGATGCAAGGGCAGCAACCGCAAGTCGAAATCGGCAAAGCGAATCCGGAAGGCGCGAAATATCGCAAACTCTGGGACCAGTCGGCGTATCGCGCCGTGTCACCTGGGGAACGCGGCCTTCCGCGTCTCTTGGCCCACATGCCACTGACCGCCGATTCACAGGTCATTGATTTCGGGTGCGGGACGGGACGCGCCGCACTCAAGCTGTTTCAGCAGAAGGGGTGTGCGGTCACGATGGTCGATTTCGCTCGCAACTGTCTTGACCCTGATGTCAAGACGGCTCTCACCGAGCATCCGACCAAACTCTCCTTCCGTCAGCATGATCTCGAAACGCCCTTTCCCATGACGGCAGGCTATGGCCTCTGCACGGATGTCATGGAGCATATCCCTCCAGACAAAGTGAACCGTGTCCTGGCCAACATTCTCCAGGCAGCCAATCGGGTCTGGTTTCAGATCAGTACCGTCCCTGATGAATTGGGATCGCTCATTGGCGAACCGCTCCATCTCTCCGTGCATTCCTATAGCTGGTGGATGGAACAATTTATGAAGCTCGGATGCACGATTTATTATGCGGAGCAATTTCCTGCCCACATTCTCATTTATGCGTCGGCGTGGACGCCCGTGGAAGAAGTGATGGCCCGTGGGCATGTCAATATCGAACACGAGGTCAAACGGGAACAGATCGCGCACAATATCGCGCAAGGGTGGAAGACCATCGAACCCTGCCAGGTGCAAGAACACGAAGAAGTGATTCTGGTGGGCGGAGGCTGGAGCCTGGACAGTCAACTCGACACGATCCGTCGTTTACGAGCGGACGGCAAGAAACTGGTCACGCTCAACAACGCCTATCACTGGTGCCTCAACCATGGCCTCACGCCGTCCGCCACAGTGGTCATGGATGGTCGGGCCTTTAATGCGCGATTTGTCACGCCCGTCGTCGAGGGGTGCAAATACTTGATTTGTTCGCAAGTCCATCCCTCGGTGTTTGAAGGCTTACCCAAGGACCGGACGTTTATCTGGCACGATGCGGATACGAGGACGTTTGATCTCTTAAATGCGCAATACGGGGAAGGGCAGTATTTTGCCATCCCTGGCGGATCGACGAGCTTCTTACGCGCCTTGCCGTTGCTTCGGATGTTGGGCTATCAGAAATTTCATGTCTTTGGTGCGGACAGTTGTCTGTCACCGGACAAGCAGCATCATCATGCCTATGCACAACCCGAAAACGATCATAATTGGATTTTCCCGGTGACGGTCAATCAGGGCAAAGTGTTTTATTGCCAACCGTGGATGTTTTGTCAGGCCCGTGAATTTCATCACATGATTAATGAAATGGGCCACCTCTTTGAATTAGAACTCTATGGCGACGGACTCCTCCGGCACATGCTGGAAACCGCCGCCTCACTCCCACTCACTGTTGTAGAAGAAGGAGGTTTCGAGTATGGCACCAGGCACATGGACACTGTATCAGTCAGCGAAGGGACGCATGGGGATGCAGGGGGGTAATTCCCTCAATCTGGATTCCGGCAATTTTCGCATGGCGCTCTATACCACGGCAGTCTCGGCGTCGATTGTGGACACGGCTCTCTCGCTCTATTCCGGGCTCGGCACCACGAACCAAGTGGCACAATCCGGAGGCTACGTGACGGGTGGCAAATCCTTGGCGGGGATTGATTGGACCCTCTCCGGGAACAATTACAAATTCACCTATACCGCTGATGGCGTGGTGTGGACGGGCACGATGACGAATGTACGTTATGCGCTCATCTATCTCTCGCTGTCAGTAGGGGGAGGGCCCGTCGTGTGTTATTGCGCCCTCTCCACCACACAGTTCACGGTTGCGTCGGGCAATACCTTGACCGTGAAACCGAATGCCGCAGGGGTCTTTACGTTGGCGTAATGCCCACCATTACCTTGCCACAACGGAATTATAACGCCACGCAGGCATTCGGGCCGGTGGCGTTAGCCAATGGCTTGCAGGGATTCTCGATGCTGGTCAAGTTGCATACGACCGCCGATCCGATCAACTTTGCGGATCCTGCCCAGGAGTTGCTGGTCGTCATTGAGCGTTCGTATGACGGAGGGAATACCTGGGAAGCGCCGTTGAAGTGGAATCAAGTGGGTGGGATTCATCTGGATCGTGACGGGCAGGAACAAACGCATGCCTACTTTGCGGCGACGTGCATCCCCTCTCCCACGCACCTCAAAGGGGAATTACAGATTCTCAATGGACCCTTGACCACTCAACTCACGGTGGAGTATCAATAATGGCGTTTCGGTCCGTCGATCATCAAGTACGAAGCACCAATGGCACCTTGACCTGCTCACCGGCAGGGATGGCCGCAGATGACTATGTTGCTGCACAACTGGTCAGTGACAATAGTGGGGCCACCTACAGTTACACCACCAGTGGGTTGACCGAACGGATTAATAACGACCAGGACGCACCGGACACGCAAACGCAGCGGTACGCCGACAAGATCGCCACGGGCAGCGATGATCTGACGGTCGATTTTACGGCGGGGAACTACCACCACTTCATCTGCGCGGCCTTCAGCGGGAGGAACACCTCGGCACCACGCACCGCAACGCAACCCACCTCGAACACATCGAGCAATTCCACGCCGGTCTCAGCCTCGGCGACGGGAGTCACCGCAGCCAGTGGGGATGACATCTTTGTCTGTTGGCAATGCGACCAACAGGCATCGGGGGATGATTGGTCGAGTGACAGTTATCCCGCAGGCTATACCGAAGCCAGTGATCGAGCCGATACAAACTGGGTCAGTAGCGGATGTTTTTATCAAAACAACGTAGGGGCAGGTGCCACGGGGTCGATTGGGTGGACGATCACACGAGATGCAGGAACAGGGAACACAGGATATGGAGCGATAGTCGTGGCGATTGCGTCTGGTGGAGCGGCGGAAGAAACCACTGGGTTGAACGCCCAGGTACACGCCTTGCGTCCGCGACATTTTGCGCCAGGGCTGGCACGATAAGGAGACATTATGAGTCGTCAATTTTGGCAGGAAACACTGGCATGGGCGACCGCCGATGGCACGCCGATTGCGAACTCGGTCACCGAAACCATCATCATGCCGAACGTCACGATCCCCGCCAATTACATGGCTGATGGGCGGCTATTGGAATTGATTTGTCGGGGGAAATTCTCGACGACGACCGGCCCGCCGACGCTCCGGTTTCGCTTACGCTGGAATGGCGTCTCCGGCACCGTGCTCGCTGACAGTGGCACGATGACCACGATTGCCTCCGTCACCAACGCCATGTTTGAGATTATTGTACATTGTCAAGTGCGCTCCAACGGCGCGACGGGGACCATCCTTGCGATGGGCAAGGCCCTGCTCTTTGGCGCAGTCGCCCCGACAGTGGGAAGTGCAACAGGAGCCCCAGCGATTGCGGCGATGTCTGCGGGAGGGATCACGGCACCGGCAGCCACGACGGTTGATTTGACGGCGGATACCCCGCTGTCCATTACCGCCACCTGGAGTGCCGCGAGTGCGTCGAATACCTTAACCGGCATGGAGTATATCCTCAAAGCCTTAAACTAATGGCACGGTGGTATATCCGACATGGGTCCTGGTGGATGCTGCAATGGGTTTGGCCTGCGTGGTGGTGGTCGCTCGGCATCCATATTGACCCGCGTGTCACGGGACGCACGGAACAGGGGAAGCCGTTTGGTCCGTACCTGGATCTGCATGTGTGGATGTTCATTCTCAGTCTTGGACGGAACCCCGTCTATACACACGGGGACACCTATCGCGGGACCGCCTCACGCGGCGGGGTGCTAGGATCGGAATGTACGACGGAGCCTCATGTCTCAAGTCACTAAATATACACGCGGGCAAGTGGGGACGAACAACTGGACGAACCCGAACAATGCCACCGCCGAAGATGACACCAATTACGCGACCTGCGCCCCGTCGAAAAATAATAGTGTGATCGGTGACTGGGATTTCGCCGCATTCAGCGATGCGGAGGTGCCAGTGGGGGCCACCATCAATTCCGTGACCTGCCGTTGCAACTATCGCGTCAATGTGACCAGTTCGATTGCGTCTCTCGGTATTAACAATGGCAACAATGGCTCATTCGATGGAGAAACGACCGATACCAGCGAACCCACAACCGATACGGATTTCGACGATGCCTATGCCACCGCGCCCTCAGAAACCGATCTCAAAACCGCTGGACGACTGGTCTCCCGCATTCGCGGGATTCGTGGCAATAGTAACAACGCCGTCACGTTCTCTCTGGATTCCATCGCACTGATTGTGGATTACACATACACGCCTCCGGCTGCCCTGTCCTTCCCTGAAAATCGTCTCTATGTCCGTGTGGGGGATGGCATGAGTACCAATGAGAGGGTGAAATGAGTTTTCGTCAGACGCGCAGCCCGTATTTCCCGTTTGCGCGAGTCGAACCTGCTGCCGGGTCGGAAACAACGATGACCCCGACAGCCGGGACGCTCGCGGTGACGGGATTTGCGGCGGTGGTCGTCATCGCCTCTCTCATCACCCCGACCGTGGGAGCCGCCTCACTGACGGGGTATGCCCCCAGTGTGGTGCAAGGAGAGAGTGTCACTCCCTCGACAGGCACGGCCACCCTGACTGGGCTCGCCCCGACTGTCAATGAGGGCGCGAATCTCACGCCGAGTCTTGGCACGGCCACCCTGACTGGGCTGGCCCCCACCGTCCAAGAAGCGTGGACCCTCACGCCGTCCACAGGCACCGCGACCCTGACGGGTCTCTCACCCACCGTCCAAGAAGCGTGGACCCTCACGCCCAGTGCTGGCAGTCTCACCCTCACCGGCCTTCAACCCACGGTCAGTGACGGGACGGTTCTGACGCCTAGTGCCGGTTCGCTCTCGCTGACCGGCTTCGCTCCCACCCTGACGGAAGCCTGGTCGGTGACGCCGTCTGTTGGCACACTCTCGCTGACCGGCTTGGCCCCGACGGTGCAAGAAGCCTGGACGATCACGCCTGCCATCGGGTCACTGACCCTGACGGGCCTCTCTCCGACGGTTGAACTGACACAATCCGTCACGCCGTCTCTCGGCAGTCTCACACTCACGGGCACCGCCCCGACCGTGCAGGAAGCCTGGTCGGTGACGCCGTCTGTTGGCACGCTCACCCTGACCGGGTTGGCCCCCACGGTCCAAGAAGCCTGGACGCTGACTCCCTCAAACGGGTCACTGAGTGTGACCGGTTCGGCTCCCACCGTGGTCAGTGGCACGGTCATCACGCCGACGGTGGGGACGCTCACGGGCACGGGCTCTACCCCCACCATCACGGAAGCCTGGACCGTCACCCCATCGACCGGCTCGCTCACGCTCACGGGATTGACCCCGACGGTGCAGGAAGCGTGGACGGTGACGCCTTCGGCGGGCACCCTCACGCTCACGGGTCTGACCCCAGATGTCTCATCCACCACAGGAGAACTTGTCACCCCCACCGCAGGGGCTCTCTCGCTGACTGGGTTCGCCCCGACGGTGACAGAACAGGTGTTCCTCACCCCGACAAGTGGCGCATTGACCCTCACGGGCACCGCGCCGACCGTGCAGGAAGCCTGGTCGGTGACGCCATCGAGCGGCACGGCGACCCTGACCGGCGTTGCCCCGACGGTCACAGAAGCCTGGACCGTCACCCCATCGACGGGGAGTCTGACGCTCACCGGATGGACGCCAACCGTTCCGAGTGATGCGATCCTCACGCCGTCAGTCGGCAGTCTCATTCTCACGGGGTCTGCCCCGACGGTCCAAGAAGCCTGGTCGATCACGCCTGCCACGGGTTCCCTCACACTCACAGGGCTCGCACCGACGGTCAGTGAGGGGACACTTCTCACGCCGTCTGTTGGCACGCTCACGCTCACGGGAACGGCTCCCACGGTGCAGGAAGCCTGGAGTGTGACCCCGGCAACAGGGACGCTCACCCTGACGGGATTCGCGCCGACACTGGAATTGTCGTTTACGATCACCCCGTCGAGTGGCGGACTGACCCTCACGGGATTGACGCCGACGGTGCAGGAAGCGTGGAGTCTGACGCCCTCACCCGGCACGGCGACCCTGACTGGATTTGCGCCGACCGTCAGTGAAGGGACAGTCCTCACGCCCGATGCAGGGAGTCTGACTCTCACGGGATTGGCTCCAACCCTCGTTGAAGCGATCTTCTGTACCCCGACCAGCGGCACCGTCACCCTGACCGGATTGGTTCCGACCGTGGAAACCGAAATTGTGATTACGAATGGTCCTCCGTTGATTGTGAATCTCACCCCGTTACGGTGGTGAAGAAGGAGACAGCCTATGCCTCGTTATAGTGCAGCCGGTCGTGCGACAGGGGCCGGAGATACCTCGCTCCCCTCATTTGCGATTGCGGCTTCTGCTTCGGTGGGATGTCGTGTACGAGAAATTGGCATTTATAATACCACAACCACGGCAGCCGCGTTTGCCATTGTGCGACTGACTACCGCCGGGACGCCTGGTACGGCGCTGACAGAAGTGGCTCATGCGATCAATGCGCCGACTGCCTCATGCCAGGTGGCGAATACCTATTCCTCGACAGGTCCTACGCTCAGTGCGCCCCTCTATCAATGCGTCTTGGGAGCCGCCGCCGGAGCCGGGATGGTCTGGACCTTTGGGGATACCGGACTGGAAATTGATGCGGGAACCGCGAATGGGGTCGGGGTCGTTGTCGCCACCGGCACCGGGCAAGTCATTGACTTTTACGTGGTCTGGGACGAATGAACGTGAACCGGATGAGACACACACACTAACATGGCCGCCCCAACCTTTCATGGCGTCTCGTCGGTGCCCGTTGACGGTCCCACCTCGTCACTCACCGAACCGCAAACGGATCTGGCGATCACCCCACCAAGCTCGATGCTGGCGGGCGATCTCGTCGTGGTCTGTCTCTACAACGAGAACGGCTCGGCAGGCGACGGCCTCCAGATCAACGGGACCGGCGGGCAGACCTGGACTTCGGACACGACGAGCGGATCGTATTCCTACAGCGGCACGGCGGCGGGCCATCGCTTGTATTGGTGTACGTTCAACGGCACCTGGAGTGCCGACCCGACGTTTGACTTTCCCGCAAAATCGGGCACCCGTGGCTGCGGCATGCAAATGCTGGTGTTTCGGCCTGACTCCACCTCGAAAGTCTGGGCGATTGATACCGCGCCCTCGTGGGCGGGCTTTAGTGCCCCTTCGACCCCATTCACCGTCACGATCACCGGCCTGACCCCGACCAACAGCGATACGGTCACGCTGGCGCGGTGGTGTTCGGACGACGATAATACGTGGGCTTCATTACAAGGGACCGGATGGAGCAATCCTGGTCTGACGTTTCAATACCGCAACATCGGTGGCAGCGATCTCTCGACATCCTACGCCTACAATCTGCAAGGGTCGCCCAGCGCGACCACTGATGTCAGCAAAAATCAGAACACGCTCGGTGGTGATGCAGGATCGACGGTCATTGTCTCATTCTATGCCGCCACGCCAGGGTCCACGATCACGCCCTCGAAAGGCAGCGCCACCCTGACCGGACTCGTTCCTGCGTTAGCCATCGCCACGACCTTGACGGCAGGGGCATTGTCTCTGACCGGCTATGCCCCATCAGTCTTTGTCGGGAGCGACCGGACCCCGACCGCAGCCACGCTGACGCTCTCTGGTACGACACCCACGGTGCAAGAAGCCTGGACCGTCATGCCGTCGAGCGGCACCGGCACCCTCACCGGCACCACGCCCACCGTGCAAGAAGCGTGGACGGTGACGACCGAGAGCGGGAATCCGGTCACGCTGGATGGGTATGCCCCGACGGTGAGTGAAGGCGACGTTCGCACGCCGAGTCTCGGCACCGCCACACTCACCGGCTCTGCCCCGACTGTCCAAGAAACGGGAGGGACCGTCACGATTCCCATTCCCGTCATGGCCCCGTATGCGCCCGCAGGATGGGGGCCGCTCTAACGTATGGCACTCTACGGCGTTCCACGCTCAGAACCAGGACGGCGGAAATCCTCACAGGGGATTTTCTTTGCCACGCCAGATCAGAATACCACGATTACGCCATCCGTCGGCACCCTGACGGCGGTCGGACTCGCGGTGGCCGTCACGGTGGCCTCCTTCGTCACCCCGTCAGCGGGTGCGGCCACACTCACGGGATTGACACCAACCGTCGAAGTCGGGGCCGTCCAGACACCGGATACCGGCACGCTGACCCTGACCGGCGCAGCCCCGACGGTGTCCGAGGCGTGGACGGTCACGCCGTCAACAGGGTCGCTCTCCCTGACGGGGTTAATCCCCACGGTCGAAGAAGCCTGGACGGTGACCCCGAACCTCGGCTCCCTCACCGTGACAGGGACGACGCCGACTGTTTCCG
>Ga0208644_1001915_pt1 | contig 16970 bp, 23 predicted proteins | sample VirMetDEL_Nov_18_FD_184517 | JGI IMG/M metagenome (GOLD analysis project Ga0208644, IMG submission 184517) | Aqueous microbial communities from the Delaware River and Bay under freshwater to marine salinity gradient to study organic matter... | ecosystem: Environmental > Aquatic > Marine >... | reverse complement strand
CGTGTGTTCCGAGCATTGGGGATCTGATGGCGACTCCGGCGAAGCGTTCGAGGAAGCCGGCGCATGGGCGTAATCGGCAGGCCGTGGAGGACATGGTTGCGGCGTTGCGTGCGAAGGGTCAGATGGATGCGGTCGATTCGGCGAGGCTGGTTGCAGCCCAGGCACTCGCTGATGCGGTCGATAGTGAGCCGACGAATGCGTCGTTGTGGCGTGAGTACCGGGCTGCTTTGGAAACTCTGAGACAGGCTGGGGATCATGGGACGGACGACTTCGCGGCACTCATCGCTGGACTGTCTGCCGAGGTGGGCGACGCCCCGCAACCTCGAGCGGCCAAGTCTCGGCCCTGAGGTCGCTGCGATTGCCCGGCAGCTCGGGCATGAGTTGATGCCGTGGCAGCGGTTGGTCGCTGATGTCGGTCTCGAGTTGGATCCGGTGACGGGTCTCCCGGCGTATCGGGAGGTCGTGGTGACGGTGCCTCGCCAGTCCGGGAAGACGACGCTCGTCCTGGGGTGGGAGTTGCAGCGGGTGTTGCGGTGGGCTCAGGCGCAGCGGTGTGCGTACACGGCTCAGACCGGGTGGGATGCCCGTCGGAAACTGATTGACGATCAGGCTCCGATGATTATGGCGAGCCCGGTGCGGGTGGCTGTGGAGCGAGTGTTTCGGGGTGCTGCGAACGAGGCGATCACGTTCAAGAACGGGTCGAGGATTGACGTGCTCGCTACGTCGGAGTCGGCCGGTCACGGTCGGACCATTGACCTCGGGATCATTGACGAGGCGTTCGCTGATGCGGATGACCGACGGGAGCAGGCCCTGTTGCCGGCGATGGCGACCCGGGCGGCCGCTCAGATCCTCGTGGTCTCGACCGCTGGGACGGAGGCGTCGATCTATCTGAATCGGAAGGTGCAGGCCGGTCGGGCGGCGTCGGCTGCGGGCGAGCAGACGGGGATTGCCTACTTCGAATGGTCGGCGAGTGAGGATCAGGACATCGACGATCCGGGCACCTGGTGGTCGTGTATGCCGGCGCTCGGTCACACGATCACTGAGGAGGTGGTGCGTCATGCTCGAGCGACGATGTCGGAGGGTGATTTTCGACGGTCGTGGTTGAATCAGCAGACGACATCGGATGAGCGGGTGATTCCGGTGGCTGTGTGGGATCGGGTGTGTGATCCGTTGGTGAAGCCGGAGGGCCGGTTCGTGTTCGCTGTGGATGTGACTCCGGATCGGTCGGCTGCGTCGATCGCGGTCGCTGATACGGATGGCCGGTGCGAGGTGGTGGATCATCGGCCTGGTGTCTCGTGGACGGTGGACCGTTTGCGGGAGTTGGCGTTGAAGTGGGATGCCCCGATCGTTCTCGACGGGTATGGGCCGGCCGGCTCGTTGATGGACGCGTTGGATGGTGGCGGTGTCCGGGTGGAGCGTTTGTTGACGCGACAGGTCGCGAATGCGTGCGGCGTGTTCTACGATGCAGTATCGGATCGGAAGATCCAGATCCGACGTTCCGAACTGCTTGACGCGGCGATCGCTGCGGCCAGGCGTCGCTCGGCGGGTGACGCGTGGGCTTGGGCTCGGTCGGATACGTCGGTGGACATCAGCCCGCTGATGGCGGTCACGCTCGCATACGATCGTGCTCTATCGGCAGCCAATGCACGTTCGAATGAAGTGTGGGTCGCGTGGGATTGAGGAAGATGACTCTGGCAACGATCCTCGAGGTCATCGGCGGACTCGCTGTCGCATTCGGTGTCGGGATGCTGGCCCTGTGGGCTGGGATCGTTGTTGCTGGCGTTCTGCTGGTCCTGTTCGGTCTGGCACTCGAAAGGTTCGACGCGTGATGGATGGTGAGGGCTAATGCTCGGACGGTTGATCTCGCGTGGGTCTGAGTCGCGTGGCCTGTCGATGACCGAGTATCAGGACTTGTTCACTCGGTTCGGGTTCAACGGGATCCAGTACGTCGCCCCGTCTGGGTCGATTCCGGAACTCACTGCGCTCGAGGGTGCTCGGAATCCGATCGTCGCAGCGTGCATCCATGCTCGGATGCTGGTGTTCTCGGAGGCCCGGTTCACGTTCCAGCGGTATTCGGCGAGCCGGCCGGGCGAGATGTTCGGCACTCCGGATCTGACGATCCTCGAGCGTCCGTGGCCGTCGGCTACGACCGGTGACCTGTTGGCTCGGATGGAAGCCGATGCGAGCTTGTTCGGAAACTCCTACTGGATTCGGGCGAACAATGAACTGATCCGGTTGGATCCGGCCAAGATCATCATCGTCACCGGTGATGTGGAGGATCGGATCACTGCGAACACTGTCGGGAAACGGCTCGTCGGATACAGCCTGGTCGATGACCAGCACGAGGAGCTCGCGTTCTTCGAGCCGTCGCAGATCTGCCACTACAAGCCGCTCGCCTCCCCGTTGTCCCCGTACCTCGGCCAGTCCTGGCTGTCGGCGGTGATTCAGGATGTGCAGGTCGATGGTCAGTTGACTGACTACAAGTCGGCGTTCATGTCGAACGCAGCAACCCCGAACATGGTCGTCTCGTTCGATCCGTCGATCAGTAAGGAAGCGTTCGACAAGTTCCGAGAGGGCATGGAGGCCCGGCACCGTGGGATCGGCAACGCCTACAAGACCCTGTACCTGGGTGGTGGGGCGGATGCGAAGATCGTCGGATCGAACTTCGAGCAGATCGCGATGAAGGCCGTGCAGGGTGCTGGAGAAACTCGGATCGCTGCGGCCGCTGGTGTGCCGGCCTCGATCGTCGGTATCAGTGAGGGTCTCGCCGGGTCGGCGTTGAACGCTGGGAACTACACGGCGACGCGTCGCCGATTCGCCGATGGGACTCTCCGACCCTTGTGGCGAGCAGCCTGTGGCGCTCTCCAGAATCTCGTGCCGCCGCCCGACGGTGGAGCCCGACTCTGGTTCGATGATCGAGATGTCCTGTTCCTCCAGGAGGACGTGAAGGATGCGGCCGACATTCAGTCTCGGAATGCGTTGACGATCGAGGCTCTGATCCGTGGCGGGTTCGTGCCTGACTCGGCAGTGCGGGCCGTGACGACCGGCGACTTCACCGTGCTCGAGCACACCGGCCTCTACTCGGTCCAGTTGCAGCCGCCGGCCCCCGACCAGGTCATCGTTCCGGACACTGCGGTCTAATGCCCTGGCACATCGAGTCCGACCAGCCCGGCTGCGACGGGTATGCCGTCGTCAAGGACGACACCGACGAGATCGTCCCGGGCGGTTGTCATGTCACGCTCGCCGAAGCCGAGGACCATCTGACGGCCCTGAACATTGCCGAGTACGGGACGCGCGCGGTGAACCTCGATGTCCCCCAATACATTCGGGATGCGGCTGCGCGCGGTCTCGAGTTGCGGGCCGAAGGGTACGGCGGGGACGGCCTCGTCGACCGGACGATCCGAGAGGCCCGACTGATGGCCGATGGTCAGATCAGTGAGGACAAGGTGATTCGGGCGAACGCCTGGGCCGCTCGTCACGCGATCGACCTCGAGGCCGACCAGAACACTGATCCGGATGCGGACGGATGGCCCGGTAACGGTGCAGTCGCGCACTATCTTTGGGGCATCGACCCGACGGATCCCGAACCGGCTCGCAACTGGTTCGAGTCGAAGAGTGCTGCTATCGCGGCCGACACCGAGGACGAACGAATGGACGATCTGGACATCATCACCGAGATCGACACCGACACTGTGCCGACGCTGACTCGCGAGAACCTGTCGCGTACCGTCGAGTTCCGGGCCGCCCCGTCCGAGGACGGTCTGACCCTTACCGGGTATGCGGCCGTGTTCAACGAGTGGACCGAGATCGACTCGTGGGAAGGCACGTTCCGTGAGCGGATCGCGCCGGGTGCGTTCAAGCGGACCCTCGGGCAGCGGATGCCGGTCCTCCAGTTCGATCACGGCTCACACCCCCTGATCGGCAGCATCCCCCTCGGTCGGATCACCAGCATCGTGGAGGACGAGCGTGGCCTCAAGGTCAAGGCCCGACTCTCCGACAACTGGCTCGTCGAACCCGTCCGGGACGCGATCCGTGACGGTGCCATCGACGGAATGTCCTTCCGGTTCTCGGTGCCGGCCAACGGAGACAAGGTCGTCCGCGGGAAGGACGGTGTCCTCGAGCGGACCATCAACGAGGTCGCCCTCTACGAGGTCGGTCCCGTCGTGTTCCCTGCCTACGAACAGACGACCGTGGGTGTACGCTCACGGCAGGCACTCGATGCCCTCCAAGACCCCGAGGTGCGGAGCGAGATCGCTCGGCTCCTCACCAATGGCACCGACCTCGCGTCGCTCGCCACAGACCCCGACCCGGTCACCGACCACTCGGGATCCACTGCTACCGACTCGGACCCGGTCCACTCGGAGCCGTCCCCCAGATCCCGAGCCCAGCGCGAAGCGCTCGTGGCTCTCTACCTCGACTGAGGAGAACCCCATGAACCTGCACGAACTCCGTGCCCAGGTCGAGGAGATCCGGTCCACCGTGGTCCGGCTCTCGGAGATCGACGACATCACCCCCGAGGACGACGAGGAGCTCACCGCGGCCCTCGAGTCGTTCGAGGCCCGCAAGGCTGAGCTCGTGGAGCTCGAGGCCCGTGCGGCCCGGATCGAGGCGGCGAAGGCCGCTGCGACCGAGCGTCACGCTGGCATCGACAGCCCGACGATCCTCAAGCGTGTCGAGCCCGCCGCGCTGGACCTCCGCACCGCCACCCGTGGCGAGCTGCGGGACGCTGCCCTCAAGGTCCTCGAGACCGAGGGTCGTGGCCTCGCCGCCCACCAGGAGGACCACGTCGATGGTCTCCTCCGGACGAAGAACGCCTACACCGACGGCGGCCTGATCGCCAAGCGGATGCTCATCACCGAGTCCGACGCCTACCGGTCCGCGTTCGCCAAGGCGATCAGCCAGCCGGTGCCGGCGTTCGACGCGGACGAGGTCCGTGCGATCAACGAGTTCCGTGCGGCGAGCGAGGGCGTGGACACTGCCGGTGGCTTCGGCGTGCCGGTCCTGATCGACCCCTCGATCATCCTCACGTCGGGTGCGGCGGCGGCCCCGGTCCTCAACCTGGCCCGGGTCATCACCATCACCACCGACGAGTGGAAGGGCGTGTCCTCGGCGGGCGTGTCCTGGTCCTACGACGGTGAGGGTGTCGAGGTCTCGGACGACGCTCCGACCCTCGCCCAGCCGACCGTCCCGGTCTACACGGCCCGCGGGTTCATCCCGTTCTCGGCCGAACTCGGTGCCGACTACGTCGGCTTCGCTGCCGAGATGCGTGCCCTCCTCGACCAGGGCTACATCAACCTCGTGGCGGACAAGACCATCAACGGGACCGGCTCGTCCCAGCCGACCGGCATCTTCGTGGCGGCTTCGAACGCCACGTCGCAGGTCGTGGTCACCACCGACGGCCAGTTCGGCGCGGTCGACCTCCTCAAGATCTGGAAGGCTCTGCCCGAGCGTTACAAGGGCAACGCCGCCTGGATCATGTCCCCGGACATGGAGAACGAGATCCGCATCCTCGGGAACAGCAACGAGGCCTACTACACGGTGAACCTCGCCGCGGGTGGCATCGGCACGCTGTTCGGTCGTCCGATCTACACGACGGACTACGCCCCCGAGTTCACCGGTACGACCGGTGTGGCCGGCCTCACCGTCGTCGGTGACTTCAGCAACTTCGTGGTCGCACAGCGTGCGGGCATGAGCGTCGAGCTCATCCCCCACCTGTTCGGCACCACGAACGCGCTGCCGACGAACCAGCGTGGGTTCTTCGCCACGGCCCGTCACGGCTTCGACAGCGTGAACGACAACGCGTTCCGTCTCCTCCAGAACACCTGATCCGGAGACAGCAACTGACGGTGACGGGGACCGGGCCTGACGGCCTGGTCCCCTGAACCGTTCGCAAGTGTGCAGCCAGCAGCCCACTCCTTTCGGTCGCCCCGACTGCTGGCTGCCAGTCGGGGCGACCGGATACCCGGAGGCAATCCATGACCGTGCCGATCGTGTTCTGTCAGGAACAAGGCCGAACCATCGACCCGGCGACCGGACTGACCGTGACGCTTGTGCCTGGTGAGGCATGGGCGGCGGACGACCCGTTCGTCAAGGCTCATCCCGAGAAGTTCGCTCTCGAACCGCCGAGGATCCGTCGGACTGTGGCCCGTCAGGTCATCGAGCAGGCATCGAAGGCTCCCGGCGAGAAGCGGGCCACGAAGCGTGGCTAAGCCGAGCCGGCGAGCGAGAACCGCAGCCACACCGAAGAAGCCCGTCAAGGTTGCCGTCGCCTATGTGCATGGCAACGAGGTCGCCCATTCGTGGCATCAGTCGATGCAGGCCCTCGTCGCCTACGACATCGCGAACAATCAGCACGTCATCAACGGCGGTTGGTTCGCTACCCGATACGGGACCGGCGGAATCATTCAGGCCCGGAACGATACGGTCCACGCGTTCCTGACCCAGTGCGACGCCGACTGGCTGTTCTGGGTCGATACCGACATGGGGTTCGCTCCGGACAGTGTTGACCGGCTCCTCGCCGCGGCGGACCCGGTGGAGCGTCCGATCATGGGCGGCCTGTGTTTCGCGAACCGTGAGATCGGAATCGACGGGATCGGCGGCTACCTGGTACAGCCGGCTCCGACGATCTTCGACTGGGTGAAGATGGAGAACGGTCAGCAGGGGTTCTACACGCGTACTGATTGGGAACGTGGCGAGGTCGTCCAGTGTGCTGGGACCGGTTCGGCGTTCCTCATCATTCACCGGTCCGTGTTCGAGAAGATCGCCGCCGAGTACGGGAACTCCTGGTACTCGCCGGTCTGGAACAAGACGCTGAACACTTCGATCAGTGAGGACCTGTCGTTCTGCTCGAGGGCTGGGGCGTTGAGCATTCCCGTCCACATTCACACGGGTGTGAGCACGTCCCACCTGAAGTCGGCGTGGATTGACGAACGCTTCTACGACCGGCTGGCACGGCTCGGGATCGCAGAGAATGACCCGCCGGCTGGGACCTGACGCCCACCGGTACCTGCTGGCCGGCGACGGTCAACCGGTAACCCGTCCGTTTCATCTGCGGTGGTTCCTGCCGTGGATCTGCGGGACGAACCTTCGAGCATGGTGGACCGTGTATGTCGGCTCATGGATCGTGCTCGCGTGCGGCATGAGCTGGTGGGCGTGGGCCTCTGATCTCGAGACCGCCCAGATCGTCCTCGCCGTTGGACTCCTCCTCGGGTTGCCGGGGATTCTGGGTCCGTCCGTCAGCATTCCGGTGCAGGTCGACCTACCGGCTACCGCCCTCACGGTCCTCGCGGTCCCGGCCATAACCTCAGGCGAGCCGGTAGGGGTCCTGTGTGGCGTTCTGCTGGTTCTGATCGGGGCGAACGTCCGAGAGACCGTCCCGATCGTCACGGCCCTCCTAGCGTGGTCCTGGCTGCCTCTGATCGGACTGATCGTTCCGGTGATCGTCTGGCTCGTGAGGACCCCGGCGACCTCGAGCGGGGTTCCCGAATGGGATCGGATCCTCAACCATCCGGTCGCCACGTCCCTCGAGTATCACGCCGGCCGATGGCGAGACGCCCGACTGATGGTCCTCCCTTGGGGCGTCTGCCTTGTCGGCCTGTATCAGGCGGACTGGAGGCTCGTACTCATCATCGTCATCGCCTACGCTCAACTGTTGGTAGCGACCGATACCGTTCGCCTCTACCAGCACACGGCCGGACCGGCACTCGCACGCAGCAGCCTCAATCATCCCGACCCCGTGGGTACCATTGGCACTCGCAGCACACTGGTTCTGGCTCACCACCCCGGAGCGAATCTGACATGGCAATAAGCAACGGTCTCTGCACCCTCTCCGATGTGAAGGGTGCTCTCCGCATCGCCGACTCGATGGACGACACTCGAATCGAAATGGCGATCGAGGCTGCCAGCCGACTCATCGAGAAGGAATGCCAGCGGACGTTCAGCCAGGACGCGAACGCTTCGGCCCGGATCTACGTTGCGGACCACAGTTTCCTGACGCTCGTCGACGACATCTCGACCACCAGCGGTCTCATCATCAAGACCGACAGTGCTGCGACCGGCACGTTCGATCAGACGTGGACGAGCAGCGACTATCAACTCGAGCCCCTGAACGGCCGGCTCCAGGGCGAGTCCTGGCCGTACACGCAGATCCGAGCGATCCGGAGCCTCTACTTCCCGCGGGACGGCGGGCAGGCCCTCGTGCAGGTCACGGCCCGCTGGGGCTGGGCCAGCATCCCGACGGCCATCAAGCTCGCCACGATCCTCCAGGCCGAGGCCCTGTTCAAGGCATACGACACCCCGTTCGGGGCGACCGCCATCGCCGACACCGGGATCATGTCGCTGCGTGCCCTGCACCCGTCGGCCGTGGCCCTCATCAAGCCCTATCGCAAAGAGGCCGTCCTCGTCGCATGAGCACCGTCAGCGAAATCACCGAGGCCCTCAAGAACGCGCTCACCGTCGTCCCCGGATTGCGGGTGTACGACTACCTGCCCGACCAGATCAACCCGCCCGTCGCCTACGTCGGGATCGAAACCGTCGATTACCACGGGGCATTCTCCGGTGGGAACCCGGTCCATTCGTACACGGTGACGGTTATCATCGGACGCACATCCGATCGCACGTCCCAGCGAGCCATCGACGACTTCCTGTCCTACGACTCTGACCGCAGCATTCGTGCAGCGATCGAGGCGGACCGGACCCTCGACGGCATCGTCCAAACGTGCATCGTCACTCGTGGAGGGAACCTCGCGAGCGTCAATGCTGGGGACGTTCAATACGTCACCATCGACTTCAGCGTGACCGTCTACCCGTAGGATGACGATGAAGACCTACAAGATCACCGGCGGGTTCAATGTCGCCGGCAAGCAGCCAGGCGACACCGTCACCGAGGATGACCTCGGTGATGTCAACATTCCGGTCCTCATCGAGGCCGGATGCATCACCCCCATCAAGGCCGCAAAGGCCGATCCTGAGGAGCACTGAGACATGGCCAAGATGGTCCTCGTCAACCCGGTCATCACCGTCAACGCGGTGGACCTGTCCGACCACATCGCGTCGGTGACGATCACTCGCAACATCAACGAGGTCGAGACGACCGCGTTCACGACCGGCACCAGTGCCGGCGTGACCCGGGTCGGCGGGCTCGAGAACAACGAGATCAGCCTGGCGTTCCACCAGGACTTCGCGACCGGCTCCAACGTGGAGGCGATCATCTACCCCCTCATCGGTGGGACGACGACCGTCACCATCAAGCCGGTGAACTCGACGACGACCAGCACGAACCCGTCGTACTCGGCGACGGTGCTCTGCACCTCGTGGACGCCGGTCAACGGTGCGGTCGGCGAGCTCGTCACTGCTGACGTGACGTGGCCCGTCTCGGGTCTCATCACCAAGGCAACCGCCTGATGCAGGGGTGGTCGGTCAAGGTCGTCAAGACTGACGGCTCGGAGGCCACGTTTCCGGTCACCCCGAAGGTCCTCGTCGAGTTCGAACGGTTCTACAAGGTCGGAGTCGGCAAGGCGTTTCAGGACGAACAGCGGCTCGAGCACGTCTACTGGCTCGCATGGAAGGCGGCTCACGCTGCCGGCGAACAGGTGACGGTGTTCGACACCTGGCTGGACACGATCGCCAGCGTCGATCTCGACACGGAGTCAGTCCCTTTCGACGGGAATCCCTGACGTATGTGATCGCGTCGATGGCGGTCGAGACCGGCATCGCTCCGCAACATCTGATGGATGCTCCTCCGGGGATGCTTGAGGCGATGCACGATTACATGGTCCGACGGGCTCAAGAGGCGGCGAAGAACTGATGGCGTCCTCGTTCAAGGATGTGCAGCGGATCGGCGGCAAGCAGATCGGTGTGCGCGGTCTGGACGAGTTCCGTCGGGAACTGCTGAAGGTCCAGCGGGAGGGCGGCCCTCGAGGCTACGACCTCCTGAAGAAGCACAACTACGAGGTCGCCGAGTTCGTTCGGAAGAAGGCCGTCACTCGTGCGAACAGTGTCGGCCGGCAGCAAGCTCGAGCAGCGAAAAGCCTGATCTCTCGCAAGAGCGGGATCCGTGCCGAACTCATCGGTGGGAACGATCGGCGGAAGCCGAAGGCGGGTGGTCTCGGGGCTTCGATGCCGTTCTTCGGTGGTGCCGAGTTCGGTGCCGACCATGATGTGCCCAGGCAGGTATCGACTCGCCGTGCCAAGTCCGGCAGTGTCCTCGGATGGAATCAGTTCCTGACCTGGAAGGAACCGGGCCGAGGGCAGACGGGTTACTTCCTGTTCCCGACGATGCGGGACTACTCCGACGAGATCAAGGAAATGTACGCTCAGGGCCTCGACCGCATCATGCGTGACGTTTTCCCGGACTAGGAGCGACGATGGCAAAGACCCGGAAACTTGTCGTCGAAGTCCTCGCTGACGCGTCCCGTCTCGCAAAGACCTTCGGCCAGATCAGCGGCCAAACGGAAACGCTCGGCAAGCAGTTTCAGAACCTCGGGAAGCGAGTGGGTCTGGGTGTCGGCGCGGCCGTCGGTGCGGCCGGTGTGTTCGCTGCGACCTCGCTGAAGGCCGCTGAGGAAGCCGAGCAGGTCCAGAAGCGGGTCGCTCAGGTCATCAAGGCGACCGGTGGTGCTGCCGGCGTTACGGCCTCCCAGATCGACAAGTTCGCTGCGAAGCAGCAGTACCTCGTCGGTGTTGACGATGAGGTCCTCAAGAAGTCCTACGGGATCCTCCTCACGTTCAAGAACGTCCGGAACGAAGCCGGCAAGGGCAACGACGTTTTCAACCGGACCGCGAAGTCTCTGGCGGACCTGTCGGCTGCTGGGTTCGGTAGTACCGACTCGGCAGCGAAGGCAATGGGTAAGGCCCTCCAAGACCCGATCAAGGGTGTGACCGCCCTGTCCCGGGCAGGAGTGACGTTCAGCCAGGCTCAGAAGGATCAGATCAAGAACTTCGTGGAGACCGGCGATCTCCTGTCCGCCCAGAAGTTGATCCTCGGTGAGGTCGAGTCGCAGGTCGGTGGTGTCGCTGCGGCCGGTACCACTGCCTCCGAGAAACTGTCCCTGATGTTCCAGGACCTGCAGGAGAACATCGGTGCCGCCCTGTTGCCGATCTTCCAGCGGCTCGTCGGATTCCTGTCGGAGAAGGTCATCCCGGCCGTGAAGGAACTGGCCGAGAAGTACGGGCCGAAACTGCGGGAGGCATTCGATCGGATTCGGGAACGGCTCGAGCCGCTGGTCCGGATGCTGGCTGAGAAACTGGTCGGAGCGTTCCGGAAGGTCGCCGAGTTTGCGAGCGAGAACAAGGAAGCGGTCGTCGCGTTCATTGCTGTCCTGGCGGGTGCTGCTGCGATCGCCGGGATCGTGGCATTGGGTGCGGCGATCGCCGGCCTGTTCAACCCGGTCAGTCTCATCATCGTTGGCATCGCTGCCCTCGTTGCCGGGATCGTCTACGCCTACAACCACTTCGAGGGGTTCCGCAAGGTCGTCGAGTCCGTCATCGAATACTTCAAGGCTGCATGGCCCGACGTGCAGAAGGTGATCGAGACCGTCTTCGCAGCGGTCAGCGGACTGTTCGACTTCTTCATTGGTTACGTCAAGTGGGCGTGGAGCACGTTCGGTGATGATCTGCTGAAGGTCGTGACCGGCGTATTCAACGTTCTCAAGGGAATCTTCGACTTCTTCCTCGGACTGTTCTCCGGGAACTGGGGGCGAATGCTCGACGGGCTGGTCACCGCGGTGCGTGGTATCGGCGGGATCCTTGCTGGTGCGTTCGGTGCTGCGTTCGAGCTCGTGAAGACGGTCGTCGTCGGTGCGATCCAAGGCATCTGGTGGGCGATCAAGGGTGTGATGAACCTCATCATCGGTGGTTGGGAATCGCTCATCAACAGTTTCGTGCGGGGCGTCAACCTGATGATCCGGGGCGTCAACCTGTTGCCCGGTCCTGACCTGCCTCAGATCGCCGGTGTCAACCTGCCTCGCCTCGCTGAGGGTGGGATCGTGACCCGACCGACGATCGCGATGATCGGTGAAGCCGGCCCCGAAGCCATCATCCCCCTGTCCAGGCAGAACAGCATGGGCGGCAACATCACCATCAACGTCCAGGCCTCGCCTCTCTCGAGCCCGGCTGACGTGGGTGCTGCCGTCGTCGATGCGTTGAAGGCATACGAACGGCGGAACGGGACGTTGCCGTTGAAGGTGGCCTGATGCCGATCTCCACGATGCCGACCGTCACGGTCGAGATCGCATTCGCCTCGGACGCGTTGGACACGACCCCAACATGGACCGACATCTCGGCTTACGTCCGGTCCGGACACATCAAGTTCGGACGATCCAACGAGTTCGACGAGTATCAGGCCGGACGGGCGTCCCTTGTCATTGACAATCGGGACCGCCGGTTCGATCCCCTCTACGCGTCGGGTCCGTACTACGGGCAACTGTTGGCACGAAAGCAGGTGCGGATCCGGACCGTCTGGTCAAGCACGACACGCACCCAGTTCACCGGGTTCGTATCCGGATGGGGACTCGCTCCCGAAGTCGGGGGCGACAGTGTCTGGGACATTGAGGCCTATGACGGGCTCGGCTATCTGGCCGGCATCGACCTTCCGGACTATGCGTGGTACAAGACGACGAGCTCCGTCGCCTACGGGGATCTCCTCGCCTACTGGCCCCTCGGCGAGACCGGGGTTATCGCTACGGACCGGCAGGGCACCTACGGGTACACCTTCACGACGGCCGACACGAAGACCGGCACGAACCCGAAGTACCTGTCCGGATCGTCGCAGGTATTCGATGGCACCTACGGGGCGATCGGTCCGATCGTGGACTCGAGCAGTAACTACACCTGGACGGTCACGTTCATGGTGAAAACTGCGACGGCCGGTCCGGCCGGCGGGTTCAACCCGATCGTGGCGGCAGCATCCGCAACCGACCCGTTCACGATCGGAATCGACGAGTACGGGCGACTCGCCTACAAGCGAGGATCCGGGAATACCTCGCACTCCGGATTCGCGATCACCGATGACATCTGGCATCACGTTGCGGTCGTCGGTGACTCCACCGGAGCCGAGATCTACGTTGACGGGGCTCTCCTGTCTGCCGGGAACACGACGGGCAACGGTGGCAGTGGTGACGGAATCCAACTGATCGGGATGAGTACGACGGCGGCGGACGCTGACTACTTCACCGGCGAACTGTCGAACCTCGCCTACTGGGACTACTCGTTCTCCGCCACGATGGTCGGGGACCTTGCGTATGCGTCAGTGTTCGGCACCCCCTACGGGGCCACCACCACGGACGAATGGATCACCGAGGTTCTTGACGCTGCCGAATGGCCCAACACCTGGCGGGACATTGAGACCGGAACCGTTACTCCCGGCGGGATGGTGTGGGCCGGCAGTACGGCCCTCCAGATGTTGCAGAAACTCGCTCAGACCGACAGTGGTCGGATCCTTGTGAAGCGTGACGGGTATGTCGCGTTCTACTCGGGGAGCCACGACTACACGGACACGGCCAGCATCACAAGCCAGACGACCTACTCGGACTCGGGTGGGGCATCGGTCGTCCCGTACTCGGCGATCGGTCGCATCGTCTACAGCGACGAGTTCCTCGTCAACCGGATCACGATCAAGACCGTGGACGGGACGGCCTACACGGCGGACGATGTGACGAGCCAGGGGATCTACGGGGTCAGGGCTCGAGAGGTTGAGACGCTGATCGGGGATGGTGCGACGGCTCAGAGTGTGGCGGACGCGTTCGTGTCTCGCTATGGGACTCCGACGTTGCGAATCGACGATTGGACCGTACTGCCACAGACCAAGCCTTCTACCTCATACCCGGAGGTTCTACCCACAGACCTCGCGGACCGGGTCACGGTGGAGATCCTGCCGAATAACGTGGGGAGTCGCATCAGTCAGCAGGTGCTCGTCGAGTCCATCGACCATCAGTTCACGCCCGAACAGTGGACGACGGTGTTCTCGGGGTCGCCGGCTGTGCAGGTGTGGCTCCTCGAGGATGCGACCTACGGGCTCCTCGAGTCCACGACCGTTCTAGGATAAGGACCTATGGCCTCGTTCACCTCCCCCTCGACGCGTTCCTCGGGATACAAGGTCCTCGCCTCGGACTGGAACCTGTTGGTCTCGGACATCATTTACCTCGGGTCCGGTACTGCATCGGCCGGCCGACCGGCCGTGATGGCAACGAGCACGGCCACGGATGCCCTCACGCAGGACAACTGGATCGGTGCGATCGCATTCGCCGGTGCGGACGAGTACGACACCGACGGCATGCATAACCCCGCTAGTCAGAACACGCGGCTGCTCGCTACGGCGGCCGGCCTGTACCACATCACCGCCGAGGTCTACGCGTCAGATCACACGCAGGTAGAGCCGATCCACCTCCAGATTCGGAAGAACGCAGCAGGTGCTGTCGGTTCGGGCACGTTCCTCGTACAAGCCACCAGCTCGTTCTCTACGAATGGAGCAGTGGTCACTGCTGCCCAGGTGCAGACGACGGTCCGGCTCGCAGCCAACGACTACGTCGAACTGTTCGTCATGTCCGAAGCCAGTGGCGAGTCACTGGTCGGTACGACGCAGGCCCACCGGTTCGGCATGATCTGGCAGACGGCGTGACCGATGCTGATCGTCGGGGAGGTCACCGCAGCAGGTATCGGCACGATCATGGCCGGCCTCGTCGGTGTCGCTGCCCTCATCGAGTCCGTCCGCAAGTGGGTCGTCCGGAATAACCAAGCATCGGTGCGAACCCTCGAGGTCGTGGAAGAGATCACGTCAAGCCTGAACCATCTTGACGAGCCTCTCGGCCAGCATCCGACGATCGGCCAGATGATCGGCCGGATCGACGCTCGCGTCGACCGGGTCGAAACGAAGATCGACGGACTGCACGATGATGTGCGGTCCCTGTCGAACGCGATGCTTGCCCACATCACCGATGAGGGACATCGCACTCACACCCTCGAGGAGAAAGTCCATCGCCTCGAGCAAGCCCTACCGGAGGCACCCAATGGGCAAGGCATCACTCACTGACTTTGCCGAACAGCACCCTCGGCAGAAGACCGGCTACCGAGCGTGGATCGAAACGATCCCCGAATGGCCGGAAGTGTTGAACGGTTGGCAGTCCGGGATCTCCCAGTCGCAGATCCAGAAGTGGCTCATCAACGAGTGCGGATACACGCCGGCCGAAGCCACTCGGACTCGGATCGCTCACCTGTCGAAGAAGTATCCGAGGACGACCGATGGGTGAGAACCGGAAACCCCTAGCCGAGTTCGCCCCCGAGATCGTCGTCACCGACGAACTGGAGCAGACGGCCCGTCGCCTGGCGACCCAACTGGCTCGCGAGAAACTGCGGACCGAACAGTTGGTCGATGCGGTCTATCGGGCTGCGAAGGATGCTGCGATCGCTCGAGGCCGAATCCAGATTCCGGCACCGGTAAAGGACCGACGGAAACCAGCCGGCCAAGTCGCTCTCGTTCACACGACCGACTGGCAAGTCGGGAAGGTCTCCGACTCGTATGACCTGGACATCGCTCAGGCACGGATCCAGACTCTCGCCCAGAAGGTGATCCACATCGCTGGGATTCAGAGGAACGCTCATCCGGTCAAGCACTGTGCGATCCTCCTGGGTGGGGACATGGTGGAGGGTGTCGGCATCTTCCCCGGTCAGGTGTATGAGATCGGTGCCCACCTGTACGAGCAACTGTTCGCCGTCGCCAACATCGTCGAGCAGCTCGTCGCTACCCTGTGTGCCGAGTTCGAAACGGTCACGGTCTGGGACATTCACGGGAACCATGGCCGGTTGGGTCGCCGCGGTGAGAACCCTCGGAACGACAACATCGACCGGGTCGCGTATGCGATCGCCCGGGACCGGCTCGGTCATGCGAAGAACCTGACGTGGCATCATGCCGAAACGTGGCATCAGATCGTGGAGATCGGGAACTACACGGCCCTCCTCGTCCACGGTGACCAGGTCAAGTCATTCGGCGGGAACCTGCCGGCCTACGGCATCCTCCGAAAGACGAACGCCTGGGCCGCCGGTGTGCTGCCCCAGTTCCGGGACGCCTACTTCGGGCACTTCCACACCCATCAGACTCTGGCTGGGGCGGACGGGCGGCAAGTGTTCATGACCGGCAGTCCCGAATCCGGAAACGAGTTCGCCCGCGAGTTCGTGGCCGCCACCGGCACCCCGTCGCAACGACTCCACTTCATTGACCCCGACAAGGGTCGAGTCACGTCGGAATGGAGGATCGAACTTGCCTGACGAGCCGACCTCCGAACCTGCTAGCGAACAGGCCCTCCCCGATCTGAGGGTCGTGAGCGTCATTCACGATGCCGATAACGATCGGTTGGGTCTCGCCTACGATGACGACCTGGACCCATTCCATGCCCTCGGACTGCTGATGGCTGGCTGGTTCCGTCAACTACAGGACTGCGCGGACGCCCTCGATCTTGAGGATGCGTTCGACGAACCCGAGGATGACGCGTGATTCGTTGTCCTCATTGTGCGACGATGGTGAAGATCATCGCCGGGTGCTGCCATAACTGTGGCTGCCTGATTGGAGAGATGCCTCATGTCGGTCTTCGGAAAGTTGCTGCTCGAGCGGTGCGTCCGAGCATTCGCTGCTGCGTTCCTCGCCACGCTCGCGGCTGGGATCCAGTCGGCTGACCTGTCCGTCCAGGGCGGCAAGGCCCTGATCGTTGGCGCGATCGCATCGGGCGTGTCCGCCTGCATCAGCCTCATCACTCAGTTCGTCGGGGACCCGAACAGCACCTCGTTCACAAAGGTCACCGTGGAGGCTCCGAAGTGAGTCACGCCGAAACGGATCCAAAGGTCACGATCACCGCGGTCATCACCCGGGCTGACGGGACCGTCGAGGATCTCGGGGTCGTTGCCTCGAACACCACGACCGGCTCGAAGGGTCTGGTCATTCTGAAGAAGATCATGAAGGGACGAACCAATGCCGGCTAGCACTG
>Ga0208644_1001912_pt1 | contig 16983 bp, 33 predicted proteins | sample VirMetDEL_Nov_18_FD_184517 | JGI IMG/M metagenome (GOLD analysis project Ga0208644, IMG submission 184517) | Aqueous microbial communities from the Delaware River and Bay under freshwater to marine salinity gradient to study organic matter... | ecosystem: Environmental > Aquatic > Marine >... | reverse complement strand
GTGGATAGTCTGCATATGTTTGTTTGGTGCTCAATAGATAATCTACTTTTGCCCAATCAAAATCCTGCTTAATATTGATTTGCTGAACTTCCTCCATCTTAGGCTCAATGGATTTCATTATTGCAAGATCAACTAAACGAGAATTTAAGTATTTTAATTTCATTTCAAGATTGTACATTCTCTCATCTGTACCTCTCCCATTTATTAATGCCTTTGTTACTACGTCAATTTCCTTTGTAAGTTTCTCCAATGCTGTTACCTTATCTTCACTCTTTCCAACGCTTAAAACCTCTGTATATTCGTTTGCTCCAAATGTAACTGCTGATCCTTCAAAGAGTTTTACTTCATCAATCTGATAGTATCCTTTTTCTCCATTCTCAATCCACTTCACATTATCACTCATGTACTGGAATCCAATGGAATGCTCCTTGATGATTCCTTCCTCATAATCTCTCAATGCATCCTCTCCTTTTGTGGATGTGCTCAACTTTGCAACTGCAAATAATCCTTTTTGATCCTCCTCTAACTTTAAGAACTTTCCAATAGGATGTTGCCAATCATGGTATCTCAAAAATGCAATGTTTCTGTTTGAATTACTCTGTGGCCCTCTTTCCTTAATGCTTTTTTCAAATGCTCCAGATACAATCATATCATTATCTGAATCAATCACATCGAATTTTGAAAGGTACATTGCAACCTCTCTTTTTCCCAATGAAATATCCTTGATGGAGTTATTGAATGACTTAATTGAGTATTGATTAAAATTCTTTTTCATTATATTAACCATTTTATAAATCTCTGCATTATAAGGATTTTATTTTTAAAATTAACTATTTTTGACGTTATTGATGTAAATTTTATATTTTTTTTGTATGCAAAACAATTTTTGGACTAACTTATTCGGATGGACAAGCGGTAAAAATGATAACCTTATCAAAATGCTGACTCGTCAACACAACCAATTTTGGGGTAATACAAAACCAACTTGGATTGATACAAATAAACCATATGAACTCTACATCCAGATACCTGAATTAAGAACAGTAATCAATAAACGGGCCATCATGATGTCAAGTGGTGTTCCTGTTCTTTGTGATCTTGATGGTAATCCTGTGGAATCTCATTGGATGTTGGATCTCATCAATAAACCTAATCCAACCCAATCATGGTCTGATGTAGTATTCTCACTTGCTGTTAATGATGGATTATTTAATAATTCTTTTGCCTATTGTCCAAAACGTTCATTCGATATACGGAATCTGTTTATTCCTTTACCATCAAATCAGATTAAGGTTGTTGGAACTGGAAAGTATTTGGATCAAATTGATACGGATGGATTAATAAAGGAATTCCAATTCTGGTATGATACAGAAAAAATGGAAATCATACAGGTTGATGATATGGTGTATCTCAATACTCCTGATGGAATTAACCTTCTTAATCCTGTGAATCGCATTGATACTCTTAAATATCCTTTGAGTAATATCATGGCCCAATACAACAAAAGGAATGTGATTCTGGAAAACATGGGTGCAATTGGAATCCTATCATCCAAAAAAAGTGATATGGGTGGAGCATTGCCAATGACTCCAGAGGAAAGGGATGAAATACAAAAGGATTGGTTAAAACGTAGCAAAGATAAACTTGTAATGACAGAGGCTGATGTTGATTGGACTCCAATGTCTTATCCAACAAAGGATCTAATGTTATTTGAGGAGCTAACAGAGGATAAAATGGCAATCATTGATGCTTATGGATTATCTTATTATTTGTTCTCTCAATCCAACGGTGCTACATTTACCAATGTTAAGGAGGGAATGAGAATGAGTTATCAGGATACCATTATACCTGAAACCAATCAAATGTATGAAACCATCTCCCAACAATTAGGACTGTATGATGATGGTGTATATCTTAAGGCTGACTTTTCACATATACCTGTTTTGCAGGATGATCTAAATCAGGAGGCCTCAACTATGAATCTACGTGCTGATGCTGTGAATAAGATAATTAATGCAGGAGTTGAATTATCGGATGAAGAAAAAAGATCCTTGTTAGGATTATAACATCCTTATAAAACACAAGGGCCCTTTATTGGGCCTCTGGCAGTCAACTTTGTTTATAAGGTAATTATAATTAACAATTTATATTTCTATAAACTTTAGTGTAATGCTTTATTCCTTTAAAGGATATTTTTCTTTTTAACAGGTACTCAAAGTAAGAGTCTGGTATTTCTTTTAACTTTTTTCCTTTGTATTTACCAAACCATATTTTAGTTTCGTGAGTTAAATTATTCTTTTTATGATTCATATAAATTAATAATTATAACACGTAGTAAAAACAACTACGCAGATTTTTACTTATACCGTTATAAGTAATAAATCAACTACTTAATGTTCCAAATCCATTACAAGTTGGACATCCGTTACCTTGACAATTAGGGCAATCGTATTCTTCTTTACTACTTATAACATTAGGTAAAATATCATTATTCTTTTCAGCTTCATGCTCTAAAAATGTAATTCCCCAATATTTAGCTTGTTCAAAGTCAACCTTTCCACCAGCCTCAGCAACAAACTGTATAAATTCATCAATTATTTTTTCCTTTTGTGTCATATCTATAAATTCAATAATAACAATATTTACCTATATCATTATTTCTTTATTAATCTCCTTCCAACTATCAATATAATTGAAAGTATCAAAAATATCTTAACCATCATTTTCTCTCTGGATCTGGATTGCACTTCTCACAATTACACATTAGATCATCCTGCCCATACCAACCAACTCCACAACATTCCTCACATATCTCCTCCTGATTTGTCATTTCAAAATGGAAATAATGTGCATAATCTTTAACCCATTGGTTAATGATATTCCAACTTCCAATGCTCATCTCAATATCAAAAAGTTCTTTTAACTTCTTTTCTCTTGCAAATTCAATAGGATTCTTCATTGCTCTTTTCATAATCCACAGTATCCAGAATCACAATCATTGAAATCGGACTCAAATAGCTGTGTTTGTTTAAAACTTCTTTTTATTTTATCGTAGGTTATTCCATTTTTAAATGTCCTTCTTCCATATCCATTCTGCTCTGCATTAATAAACCAATCAAATTTGTTTGGATGTTTATCTGACATAAATTTTAACAATGCAGGACTCCTATGGAAACAACCAACACAATTATTCATGTATGCAAATCTCACTGGCTTATCCTTCCAATACTCCTCAATATGATCCTTAAAAATACCGTTTTCAATTAGTGGAAAGGATGGCTTTTGCCATTCAGTCAACTTCCACTTGTTTTGTTTCCCGTTTTTTGTTTTTCCAACAATATGCTTATTTTCTAAATATCCGAATTTATTTGTTTTATCAATCATTGTTTTTGCTCTTGACATCTCATTTGCCCTGAATCCAATACGCATCTCAACAGGATCATTAATTTTATTAAGCCACCATTCAAATATTGGCTCTAATTTCATCATCTCTGTGCAAAATCTTTGAGTAACATTAGGAAGATATTTTTTGTCCTTACGTATAATAATCTCATCAAATGTTTTCCCTGTTACCCATTCAATTCTCTGCCCAATAAACTGCTCCAAATCAAGCACTGTATAAATTATGGCATCTTCCTCCAACGTTCCAATAAACTCCTCTCCAATCCTGTCTGATACTTCCTGCCTTATCTTATCATCTGGAAACTTACAGCCCTTATCGCTTGTTCGAACTAATGCAAACACATTATGATTTGCAGGAAAGTTCTTTGCAATGTATGAGGATGTTTTCCCTCCACTTAAACTATTAACCGTCTGCATATTAATCTAATTTTCCATAATGTCCTGCACTCATCATCTCTGCATATCCTCTGCTCTTTTCGGATGATAGCTTGATGTAAAATGGATCATTCTCTCCACCTTTGCCATAGTAGCTCAATAGATAGAACTTGTCAACCTTTCCAAAGTATTCCTCCTGATCCATAGCCTGTTCAATTATCTGTTTGACTTGTTTGTATAGATCCTTGCTCCAATTAAGTTTCTGGATACTTGGATTAAAGTGTACCAATTCGGACTGTACCTCTAATGATTTGATTGTATTAGGCAATCTTTTAACTGCTCTTAATAACTCCTTAAGATTTGTGCATTCTGCTGAATAACCGTTGTAAACTATCATTTGTTATGTTTTAAATTGTTGTAATGAAATATAATTAAAAAAAGTATGTAATATGATAAGAGTTTAATTAACTCTCCACATTCTTTGATCTTCATAAAGCCAATATATTTTCAAGTTTCTCAATTCCTTCTCTACTCAAATATTCCTTATTCTCAATCAATATCTCTGCATCTCTTTGGGCCTTCTCAATCAATACCCTCTTATCCAATCGGAGGCCATCAATGACAATATATGCAACATTGTGTGCCTTCAATAGGCTCTCTGGAATCTGTGATAAAAACTTAATACTTTCCATAATCCTAATTTTCTGCTGTTACTTCATTGCTCCACTTTAACCAAAGAGAATATCCAATCTTTCCCTGCCATAGATTATTGAAATCATATACCTCTGTACTCCAATATCCATGCTCTATTATTAAATGCCTTAACTGATCCTTAAATGCTTGTTTCATGATGTTATGTTTAAATGTTTCCTCTAATATATAAATTTACTTTATATAATAAAAGAACAGAGTAAAAATACTTATTAACTCTTTGATGTTTATTTGTGAGGATAGAAATTGAGGATATTATGTAAGGATCTTTCTGCCTCGCTTAATACATCCTCCAGATACTCTGTGGCCTGTGGATCATCCTTGCATTGTTCCCTTAATTGATCTCTATACATGAATGCATAATAAGGTTTGAAACTGCTTTTATTAGATATTAATTTGGTGTATGATTCAACCTGTAATCTAATTAATTTGGATGCCATGTTTTTTTGGTTTCCTAATATAAAAATATTTCCCTAATATTCTTTGAAATTTTGTTGGAATAATCCTCTAATGAATATAGATAAACCTGCAATGCAATCAGGTGCATCATCATTCTTATTCTTTCCCTCCTTGCTGAATGACTCAATATTTTGTACAAATTGATAGTATTCCTGTGTGTTATTTTCAATAAAGTTTAATTGACTCAATATGAATGCAGACTCCATGATGATCCTTGTTATCTTATTCTTTGTGTTATGGACTTGCAGAATACGAGTATTAACAATCTTGTCCAATTGTCTGCTGAACATGGCACCCATACTATTTGATTCAACTCTGCAATACTTAACATCCCATTTTTTGAGTTTATCTGCACACAATGGTAATGTTATATCTGTGTTATCCCTTGTAAATAGATAATCAACAATATACACCTCATTTCCAACTATTCCTCCAATTGCCATTGCTGTAAAGTCCTTTCCTTGATCTGCAACATCAATATATCCAATGTATCCCTCAACTTTCTCTCTAATCTGTTCAAACTCCTCCTTTGATACTTTATTTAACTCACTGAATAACCGGCCTTTCATATCAACAGGCTCCTGCATATACTCTGCTATCCAAATATCAGGATTGATTCTGGATCTTATATCATGGTATTGCTCTGTTGTCATTACATCCTCACAAAAGGATTCATCATTCTCATCCAATGCAGGTACAATGATGCTCTCATCATACCTCTCCTTATCCATATTCCTTCCAATCACATCATTTGTGCTCCAACGTGTTCCAATGTCAATCTTTGAGCAATTTTTCTCTAATCTGGAATCATGTGTTGCCTCCTTCCACATTAATATTTTCTCATTGGTATTATCACTCAATGCATCCTCAACTCCTCTGTATAGATCATCTGTAATTGCAAGTTTTGTGGCACCAAATCCAATGATTGTTCCTCCAACTCCTGCTCCGAAATAACCAACCTGTTTTGATTGATTTGTATTCCATCCCTGCAAATTTGCCTTATCATCACTCAATCCAACCTCTGGAAAAATGGCCTTGAATTTATCTGTTTTGAGGATGTTTCGTACATCATAAGAGAATTTAAGATACAATGTTGCTGTACAGGTATTCCTCATGATGCTCTCTGTTGGATTCCTGCCCAATGTCCATGCACTGAATAATGTTGTTATGAATGATTTACCTGCTCTTGGAGGCATTGATACTGATAAGCTGTTGATCTGCCTTTCCTCAATCTTTTGGAATCCCTGTGCAATCTCTTTTAAAAATGGCCTTTTGGTAAAGAACTCTCTTTCATAAAATAGACAAAACTCCCAAAAATCTCTCTTTGCAAGTTCCCTCCTTAAAAGTTCTTTAATTGCATCCTTTTTATTCATTATCAAGGAACTTCCGTATCTCCTCTGTTGTTAAATCTGATAAGTCCATTGTTGTCTGATTCTGATCCACTACCTGAATCGGAGCTCCATATCCTGAATCCATTAATGCCTTGTATGCTGATACATCTCCTTCCCTTGCTTTTTTAATCAATGCCAATGTCATTAGATCCTCTTGGCTCATTGTTTCATTCTCTCCAGTTATTGGATTCTTTAGGCTCTGATTAACCTCTAACCATTGACGAGCAATTGTGGATCTGTTCTTTCTTCCTTTAGGCCTTCCGTTCTTTTTAGGCTGATAATCAGAACTAAATTTTTTTAAATTATCTTCTCTTGCCATAATCTCATTATTTCACGTTTTTCTCACGTTTTTCAATAAAATATAGAAAAACAAGATTAATTATCCAACACACTTAAATATGATAATAGGAATAAGGAATATTAATACCCTTGCAAAAGTGTACTTAACATTGGATGCATCTTTGGCCCATGATGTGAACTGTGGATGCTCTCTATGTGGTAATAATAAATGTAATGCCCTGTCCAATATCCAGATTAGGAACATTAATACAATAGCTGAATACCCTGCTATCCTTAAAAAAACATTTGCTTTTTTTTCTTCATTCTCCATGATATAATCTTTTGGTGTGTTATTATGCTTTATGTGAATGAGGAATCAATCACAGAAATCAATCCCTCATATCACTATAACTCTAAAACATAACTACACTAATATATGAATTATTCTGTTACCTGTATTTAAAAAAATGCTGTATGTTGTCATATGGTATTATGATGTGCTTTTTAGTCATTTGATACTTGTATGGAGTAAAATTGACTTTTTCCAATTTATCATACCACTCTGGAAGGAGGATCTTCAATTGCTTATTTATCATTGACTTATTGGCAATCTTTGCATCTAACATATAACTATTGAATGTTAAATCTGATACATCCAGATTGTTGCATTCGTACTCAATAGCCATGATTTTATTGTAATCAATCATCTGTAATTTTTAAAAGTAAAAAAGGCCCGTATTTGGGCCTCCTAATATTAACTGATCTTATCTGCTATCTTTTGCATTGTTGTAAGATTCAATCCTCTTTTATTATCCAAAAATAGGTGCAATTGTGCAGGATGTATGCCACATTTTTTTGCAAATGCATGAATGCTCATGCTATTATCCTTCATGTGTTGCCTTATAATAGCCCTGCAATCCCGTATAAGGAATTTAATTTGCTCTTTGGATATTGGCTCTATCTTTTCCATAATAATGCTTTAAACGTTCTTAAAATGGCAATCCATCATCTTCATCATCTAATGATGGCAATGTACTTACTGCATCTTCAATGAAATTTTGCTCAATTCCTCCTCTGGATGATGCACTCTGATTCATTGGATCAAAGCTCTGTGCAGATTCATTTGTGATTTTCCATGCATCTAAACTAACAAAGAACTTTTCCTCTCCCTGTGGATTTGTCCAGGATCTTCCTCTGATGTTAAAAAACACTTGTACTTCCTCTCCAACTGCAATATTATCCAACAACTCACATCTTTCCTGTGTTGCCTGCATAATGATTTGCTGTGGATACTTATCCTCTGTTGCAATTACAAACTCTCTCTTTGCAAATTTCTCTGATACTTGTTGCTTTGCAAATATTCTGATAACTTTTCCTTTTATATCCATGATTGTGATTTTTTACGTTTTGTTTCTAACTCTGCCATACATTCCTTGTAATACTCATTGGCCAATTTGTACTGATTGTATATTTCGGTTTCTAATACATTGCATCTTTCAACCTTTACACTTGTCATTCTATCCTCTATTGCAATATGATCCACATCATGCAATGCAGGAACATCAAATGGGCTCAATAAACTTGGAGGAGTAGTTGTTAAACAATAGACAACCTCTGCCACATTTCTATCATACAGCATCATGTATCCTCTCATCTGCCAATCATATCCTGCCTTCTTTACAGATTTCTCTGCCTCCTCTTGGAATGCGGGAAATGTTTCAAAGCTCCATGAACATTTTATGTCAATGATTCTCTCATCTCCAAGTATATCACATTCTCCAGTCAACCAATCAAGATTCTTTCTCTCCTGATTCTTTCTAAAATCCATGAATCGTACTTGATTAACCATCTCAATTCCTTGATCCTCATTTAATAATCCTTTTTCTGTGTACTTGTTGCTAATCTCTGGCCTAATACCAAAGAATGCCTCTTTTGCTTTTTCCATCACATAACTTTTTGTGGTTTCTGATAATGGATTGCTTTTTGATCTGCTCTTTGTCATGATCTTACTCAACTCTGAACATCTTACTACTAAATTTGCCATGTTTTTAATTGTTTTCTGTTGTTTCTGTTAATTCTTCTTGTTGTTCTGCCTCTGCCTCTTGGAGCTCCTTGATGAACTTATCTGCCTTTTTCTTTTGGGCATCTGTAAGATCAAAAGTATCCATCAACTTGTCATAGGTATAATTCCCATTTTTGATTGATTCTAATGCTCCATTTAATCTCTTGGTATCCAATTTAGGCTTAACAGGTGCAGGTGGCTCATATCCCTCTGGAAGATCCTCTCCTGCATAGATATAAAGTCCTAATCCATGTAATGCTAATGCCTTTGTTGTACTCCTTTGGATTGCTTTATTCACATCAAAACTTGTTACTTTATCAAGTAAGATTGAATTATTCCTGAAATCCATCACAGGCAAATAGTCGATATGTTCTAATCCATTGATTGTTACTCCAACCTTTACCCAACATGATTTGCCATCTGTAAAGTAATTGATTCCATTCTCTGATTCGTAAACTGTTCTTTGAATATCTGGATAAAGTTTTTTAACCTCTGCCCATGCCCACGCCCATGATAGGTATGTTAGGTTTCCTTTTTTTTCTGTTTTGTCATTGACATTAATACTGTTCAATGATTCAAATACTGATGCTTTTTTCTGTGCCATCTTTGTTATGTTTATGATTAATTTTTATTTTAAATTTTGGTCAAAATTGATGTGCAACAAGTTTCAAAACTTCCCTTTCGCCAACCGTATTCTATACGATAAAAAGTCAACAATTTGTCAGAACTTCCAAAAGGATTTGGTTTTCTTGTTATGTCAATAACCTTTCCGATATATTGTTTCCAATGGTCTTGTTCAGTGCTTACTAAATCTCCGATGTTTAATTTTAAATTTTCCATGATTGTTATGTTTTTAAAAGTATAATGCTAATATATAAATTTATCTTGTATATTCAAAATATAAGTTAATTATCTGCATTTTTTTGATACTGCTCCTCCCTTTTCAAGTTACTAATATGCTGATTCATGGCATCAATGATGGATGTGGTATTCTCATAAAAATATCTCATCTGATTAAATATACCATCCCACTGCTTTTCCCTTACATACTCATCTGTGCTGTAAAACTTTCCCAACTCTGATGCCTTACTCATTGGAAATCCTGCCTCAATGTACTTCCTGGTATGCTCCCTCCTGACTCTTTCTGTTTCTGCCTCTGCATTTTTCCATTGTATCCTCGCATCTCCCAATTCTGATGCATAATAACTCAACAGAGTAACTAATTGGACTCTCTGATACATTAGATCATTGATTCCTGTGTAATCCATCTCCAGATTCCTGTACCATTCAACTATCCCTGTAATCTGATCCACAACATCATCAAATTCTTTCATGATCCTTAATTTTTTGTTTATACTCTTTGAATAACTCCTCCAGATCCTGTTTGCTTAATTTCAATTTGCAATGCCTGTTATCATCCAACCACTGGAGCTCCTCTTTTGATATTCTGTTTGTAATCCTCTTTCTGTATTCATGGATGTTTCCATGCTTATCTCTATTGCATGGAACACACTGCCCATGTACATTCATCTCATTAAATCTCAATCCTTCATAGGTTGTTGGAAAAAAATGCCCTGCATCAAACTTCCTATTTTCTAATGATGCACCACAACTTATGCAACCTTTGTGCACATCTCGTAATCTGATATAATTATTGAAAACTGTTTGTACTTTTTTTTTCCAATCACTCAAAGTCATATTATCCTTATAATATTTCTTTCTCTCTGCTCTGGCCTTCTTTAATGCCTGTGCCTTAATCTTTTTATTAGAGTATTCAATTGCACATTTTGTCGAACATACAACCTGTGTTGATTTGTATGGAGTAAAGATCACTCCACAGGACCTGCACTTTTTATCTTTTAATGGTTTCATCAAAAAGGTATGTTTGTATTTGGTTTCATTCCTGCATAGTAATCAATAATCTGCTCCTTTGATCTGTTTATGGTATCATCAATATCATTCCATTCTGATGTTGCCAATCTAACATCCATTTGTTTTATTCCAATTCCTCCATCCCTGTTCTTTGTGATAATAAACTCTCCAACTCCTTCCATGCTGTTTCCTTCCTCATCCACTTCCTGCCCATAATATTCAGGCCTATGCAGAAAACTTACAATACTTGCATCCTGCTCAATCTCTCCTGACTCCTTAAGATCAGGCAATGATGGCCTCTTTCCTGTCCTTCCAACATCCCTGCTCAACTGTGCCAATCCAATGCATGGTATCCTGTGGCTCATTACAATTCTCTTTACATCATTACTGATCTTTGTAACTTCTTGATACCTGTTTTCAGATTTGGATGGCATTATCTTCTGGATGTAATCAATCACAAATAGATCAATTTTCTTCTTATTCTTTACTGTCTGCAATTTGGCCTCTATATCCTTTGTTGTATGGCTCCCATCAAATATTATCAAGTTATCCCAACACTTATCCTTTTTGAGCTCCTCAATCCTCTGCAATTCACTATCTGAACATTTACCGTATTTGATATGATTTGAATTAATTCCTGTTATGTTGCTGATTATTCTCCTCACAATCCTATCATGGGCCATCTCTAATGAATAAAACACAACCACTTTTTTCTCATTAAAACATAGGTTTCTAATCAATGATATTGCCCATGCTGTTTTGCCCATTGCAGGCCTTCCTCCAACTATCATCACATCATCTGCCTCCAATATTAACTCTCCATCCAATGCCTTCCATCCCAACTCTAATCCTAAAGGTATGCCTAACTTTGCCTGATTGTGTTTGTAGATAACCTGTTCAATGCTCTCCAGATTTGTTATCTGTTTAACTGATTTGTTATCACTCAATAAATCTTTAACCTTACTTACTTCATCCAGTATATATTTTCTTCTTGGATCGGATGACTGCATCTCTCCATTGATATTCTGGAGCATTAATTGCACCTTTCTAACTGAATATTTGTACCAACATTCATTGAGGATCCCTTCTTTATTTAGTGTTTCATGGAACTCAACACAGGATGCAAGATTACTGATGTTTATGATGGTATCTTTTTCGAGGCAATTATTTTCTCTTAACCATTCAGTTAAGTTCATTAAATCAACTAAATGTCCATTATCTGTGATTTCTTCAATGGCCCTATATACATTCTGATGCAGATTGCTATTAAACCAATCAAACTCTAATTTACTAATGTATTCCTGTTGCTCTCCCTTGCTTAATGTAAAGATTAGGCCCAATGCCTTATCAAAAATGTTTGTCATGTTTTAAGTTTTATAATGTTGGAATATACTTATTTTTTTTCGGAGTTTCATATCCATGCTCATCTATATGATTAGGATCTGTGAAATACTTGATTGTAATTTTATGATTGTAATTTTCCTGATGCCATTTGCTTTTACTAACATTTATCATGGCTCTCATAATATGCTCCTTTTTATATCCCTTCTTTAATAAATTATTAAACTTTCTTTTATTAGCATCTGAAAATACCTCATGCCTTTTTCCAAATGTTTCATTAAAGAATTTCATTAGTTTATCTGGATCAATAGACTCTATATTATTCTTCTTTACATTCTTATTATTCTTTACATTCTTGTTTGTGTCTGTTTGATGTTCGTTTGATGTCTGTTTGATGTCTGTTTGATGTTCATCTGTGTTTCGCTCATCTTGGTAACTATCATAATTACAAACAGTTAGCTGTGTCGTTCTGGTGTCTGTTTTTATTTCAATCATGGAGTCATTTTTTAGTAATTCCAAAAACCTTTTTACCCTGCCTCTTGTCCAATTCCATCTCTTTGCCCATGTTTCCAAACTATTTACACTATCTCCTCTTTTAACGGTGTATAAATGGCCTTTAATCATCACTTTGCTTTCTGCATGATTAACAGTTAATAAAATGTCAATCCATGCCTCTGCTCTGGAATGTTCTCTCCTTTCATTCCACAACCAATGATCCTGGATCTCTCTATGTATTTTTATCCATCCTTTCATTTTATACTATATGTAATTTTTTGACAAAAAAAATCAAAGCTCAATAAACTGTCTATTAAGTATTTTTTTGACTGTTACCTTTCCATCATCAATCCAATTATAGATTGTTTTTCTGGTCTTACCTTTATACTTGGCATAATCATCAATACTCAAATAATACTTATCTGCAACCTTGATTTTATCCATATCTGCTAACTTACTCATTTTTGTATAATTTTAATAATAATTAATCTTTTTTTTCCTCAATTAACTTGATTGCATTCTCCAGATCCCTGCACTTATCTTCTCTGATCTTCAATGCCTCTTTATACTGGCTCCAATCACTATATGCAATTGCCTTTCTCAATATCCTTAATTCCTCAATTAATATTTGCTTTGCGTACTTCATATCTCAATATTCTTTAATGATGCTAACATAGATTGTGCTCTGTCCTTAACTCCCTGCACATATTTTCTCCTCTCCTCAATATTATTCTCTATGTAATAACCTTTTGATGATGCAATCAGATTAACAATCAATCCCTGAATACGTATAAAATTGATAATTTTTCTCACTCTTGGCCCACTCAACTTCTTGTATCCAATCTCCTCCAACTTATCCTGGATCTGCTTATTAGTGATTGCCATTCCTGATCCAATCTTTGCTCTTAATCCTCTAACAATAACAGGTAACAATACATCCCTCTCATAATCTGTCAATGGCTCTGTATGGTGTTCAAATCCTGCAATCATAATAAATCATGTTTTTTGATTACCAATGTGATTCTGTCATTAACAAAATCATTATCACTTAAACCAGTTTGAACAGTGAATCCTCCTGTATATCCTGTTTTGTTTTTTATCCTCATACAAGCCAAATTAACCTGTCTTTGTAGCTTTTCAGATCCAATCTTTGTTCCTTTGACTTTGAAATAGTAATAAGTTTTCATGATTGCTTAAGTGTTAAAAGTTTATAGTAAAGATCCCTGTTGAAACTGCTACGGATGATCAACTCACTCTTTTGCTCCTCCCATCTCTTAATGTCTTGGAGTACCTTTGGGCCCACAAATACATTGTATTTCTTCTCTACCTTCTTTACCTTCTTGAATCCTAATAATTTTGCAATTGCCTTCTTCATGATTTGTTGTTTAAAAGTGTTAATAATTCATTGAAATAAGTAGTTAATCTTTTCAACTCCTCCTCATTCTCTTTTAATGCTGTGATTCTCACTTCAATGTGAGTTGTCATCTCCTTTAATGTGTAACTGATGATCTCCTCCTTCAGCATCTCAATGACTTTCTTTACGGAACTAATGTTCCAACACAAATCAGTCAAGGAATCTAAAATTGATAATCTTAATCCCTCTGGATTCTCGCTGTAATTGTTTTCAGCTTTTTTGTAAATTTCTAACATGATGTTATGATTTTAAGTTATAAAACACTAATATATAAATTTATCTTGTATATCAAAAATAAATGCAAAAATATTTCTTTCATGGACATAAAAAAGGGCACCCTCGCCAAATAAAGGTGCCCATGTGAACTTGAGTTGTTTAAGTCTAAGATAAAGAACTGCCCACAATATAAGACAATTATTCTAAAAAAAGAAAGGCACAATCCAATTAAGGATCATGCCCACCACACCTTGACTTACAATGGAATCAATCAAGATTTTTAAAACTCATCTATTAAGCAAAAAGATACCATTATCTGCTCTCCATTCTCAAATGATTTCTTGTAATATTCAATCTGCTCCATATATTTTCTCCTGTCATTAATAACCTGACATCCTGCACTCCAGTACCCAATGGCCCACTTAACAACCTTTAAATTTGCTAAACTGAAATCATACGTATTTGTATGATAATTTATCCCATACCAACCCAATTCAGGAGCTCCAATCTGCTCAACTTTCTTATTCTTGTTACCATCTCTATACACTTTCACTCTCCTTCCTTTCTGGATCAATGCAGGCATCTTCCCTCTGTGCAATCCATAACTCCACACATTATAATACCACTCATCTGCTTTTAATACTGCAACTCCTCTCTTATTATACTTAAGGAATCCTCCTCTCAATACTCCAGATCCTGCATTGGTTGTGCCTGTTAATACTCTGATAAATTTCTCTCCCTCAAACTCATAGAACTTATCATCATAACTATTGTACACATCCTCATTGGATCTCACTCCTAAGATCCATCTTTGTTTAGGAATCTTTGTAAATGTGGGCAGGCTTTTTACCTTGTTCAATAATTCCTGATCTGTATATGCTCTGACTTTGGTTTTCATTTGAGTAATTTGAGGAATTTATATGCAATAATCATTAATGCAAATATCAGGAATATTAATCCAATATATTTTGCATAATTCTTCACACAAAATCCATCATTAACCTCATAGTATTTTATAGGAATTTTTCGTTCTATTATCTTATCCAGATATACCGTATCACAATCTGCCTCAATGTATATGGAATCATGAATCTCTGTTATCTTAACAGTTAAGTTATTCTTTTCAATGGTAATTGTGTCTTTTAAGGCCAAAATAAAGCTATCTAAGAACATAATTGTATCATGTTGTACCTTTGGTACAATAATGCTCAAAGTATCCCTTAAAATGACTGTATCAGTTTGATGTACAAATGGGTATTTTTTTACTAATCTTGAATGTCTTTTCACTGGAGAGCATGATGCCAATGCAAAAATCAAAACTAATAATATCAATGCAATGCTTAACCCTATTGTTTTTTGATTGTTTCCCATGTTGATACTCCCATTATAACCAAAATTGCACTTAAAAGCTCCCCTAATACAAACTCCATGTTTTCAACTGTGGTATATCTTAATGTTACAAAATAAACTAAAACAGTCAATCCAATTCCAAGAAATCTCTTGGATGAATCACTGCTCTTGCTGTTAATTAACTTTTTTATGTATAGAAAAACATTCATTTTTTCTTAATTCCATTCTCTGCCATCATCACAACCAACTCATGCACATTATTGGATAACACACTCACATTTTGGGCCAATGCCTTAATCTCTAATTGTGTTGTGTTCTCAATCCTTTTCACATCATTCTCCTGCTGTTTTGCAATTAAATCAATTCGGCCCTTATTTCTTCCTGTTTCAATCATGCAATGTTTCACATCATTAATCAATCTGGAAAGAAAGAAACCCACTACACCAATTAATATCGTAATGATAACTCCTGAAATGGTTAAGGCATTAAGTTCCATTACGCTGTTGTTTTTACATTATTCCCAACAAAAGTACCTGTGTACTCCTGTAATAACTCCAAAAGGCTCTGCACTGTGTATGGTGCATCATTCTCATCAACAATCAATCCTGCATTAATATCTGCAACTGTTACATATGTTTTACCATCTGAAATATCATTGATGATCTCAATACTATCCAATCCTGATTGCCCAAATCGTGTGAAATAAAAACTCCTGCCCTGTGCATATTCAAAAGTCTTTGTTACTCCTCCAATTACTCTCTCAATTATCACATAATTTCCCTTAATCTCAATTTTCATCTGTCAATTATTTTAATAATATGTCCTTTTATTATTTACCTTATCTCCAACTGTACACGTTAATACTGCTTTTCTTTGATACTGCTCCAGATAATCTATCTCTGGACTCTCCTGCACTATCACTGGAAGATCCAGGATACCATGTGTATGATTGAATTGATTGTAATCTGATATGAATAATTCATTCTCACTTAATAAGTATAAATCAGTCATTAAATCAATAATACTGTTTGTATAAGGATCTGTTTTAATCTGGTATGTATTAAGATTCTCCCTTACAACCGTTCTCACTGTTCTATCCTGATATATCAGATTGTCAATCTCCATGTTTGGTTGTCGCTCTCCAATGAATCCATTAAAACGCAAAGTATCCTCCACATTACTATCTGTGAAATTGATTCCTTCAATTGCTTGATTAAGATTGAATTTTACTCTCAACCTTGCTGTATATTTTGCAGTTGATAGGCTGTATTGTTTCAGATCATAAATACCCCATATTAAGCTCCCTGAAATACCTCCAATGCTGTACTGCAATTCCAACTTATAACATCCTGCTCCATCACTTAATAATACATCCTTCCATTGAATTGTTGTGTACCATGAATGGCTCTCTTTCACAAATCTTCTTTCAATTGGAGTATATGATGTTGCAACTCCATTCTTTGTTAAACTGAATGTAATTGTATCAGTGATTCCAGATAACTTGATCCATGCACTGGTAATGTCATTTTTATAACTTTCCGTTTCTGTTGGATGTGCCAATACTAATTGCTTTTCATCACAGCATCTGAATGGCTCATCAAATTCAGATGCTGTGA
>Ga0208644_1001910_pt1 | contig 16990 bp, 35 predicted proteins | sample VirMetDEL_Nov_18_FD_184517 | JGI IMG/M metagenome (GOLD analysis project Ga0208644, IMG submission 184517) | Aqueous microbial communities from the Delaware River and Bay under freshwater to marine salinity gradient to study organic matter... | ecosystem: Environmental > Aquatic > Marine >... | reverse complement strand
TACACCAAAGAAGAAATTGTTGATTGGTGTTTTGAGAATGGCTTAGACATGACCAAATATCTTAGAGATTCTCTTGACTTCCAGACCGCTATGGAATTATTTCAACAGGCTGTAGATAGAAAAGTAAATTACTTTGAAGCTGTTGCTGAGAGGCGGCAAGAAACTATTGAGTCGCTTCGGGCTAGAATTACTGAGTTAGAAGCTTCAAATATTACTACAACTGATGAGGAGGCTGTCAAGAATGTCGCATACTGAATTTGTATTTAGAGCCTGTCTCACTGAGGATAATCCTGTATTAATAAAACTGCCAACCACATTGGAGGAGATGGATGATTGGCAAAAGGGTAGGCTTAGTGCTGGTGAGGCTATGCCGCGAATGTCTAGCAAAGAATTAGATTTAATTACGGGGCGGCTCTCGCCCCTTGACTTCAACTCCGAGAGGTAAATATGTATTCTGTCCATGCAAAAGCGATCCAAGATTACGCAAAAGAGTCTAGTGACAATCTAGCTGATGTAATTACTATGGTGGTCTTGAGCATTCAACAGCCTTGGAAGGACGTTGGTAAGCAAATGGCTGATGTAAAACTAAACGGCAAAGATTCTAAATATCTTTGGGGAAATAAAAGGAGAACATACGACTATATAACTAAGCGTAAGGGTTTTATCTTCAATCAGTTCCTTGCAGTTATAAACTCTAGCAAGCCCGACAATGAAAAAGCTTACTCACTTATGAATATCTTTTTGCGAATCGACGGTCTTGGTATGGTTAAAGCTGGTTTTGTTTGTCAATTAACGGCTGGCTTGGTAGGCTGTATTGACTTACATAATATTAGATTGTACGGCATTGATGAAAAGATCTTGAAGCTTCCTAAGTCTTTGAAATCTAAAGAGATTAAAGACGAAAAGATTAACAAGTACATTTCTATATGTCACAATATAGGTACTGAAAATCTTTGGGATACTTGGTGTAATTTTCTTGCAACAAAAAATTCAGTGTGGTCTAATGGCTTTGAAGTTTCAAAAGTACATTACGATTACTTGATGGTGTCAAACTAAACTTGGAGTTTATCATGGAAAACGTAGTATCTATTTTCAATAAAGCACTTGTTTCTGATTCGCCTTTTTCAGACGATCATGATGCTAACTTTGAAGTATCAACAGTTCCTCTAATGTATTTTGATGACAACGATGGCTGGCATCATTCATCTAAAGTTGCGATAGTTCGTACAGATACTATGCAAGAACTTGGAGTGCATGGCCCTAAGTATAAGCCTGTCGCCCCAAAGAAACTTATTCAGGCCCAGCGCGATATTATTATGCGGAGCGGTTTAAACACTGACGGTATCAAAGAAGATATACAAACCAGCCACAATGGTAGTCGGACATTTGTAAAATATACTTTACCGAACCATACCTATGAAACTCCAAAAGGTGACAATGCTTCTTTAGTTTTATTGGGCATCACATCTTTTGATAGTTCTTGGCCCTTCATGATGAGTGTTGCCGCCCATCAGTTTGCTTGCCTTAATCTTCAAGTATTTACTTCAGGTGAGATTACAGTATTCAAAGGCCGACACACTCAGAACCTCGACGTTGATCGCGGCTCTAGACTTATTGTAAAAGCTTTAGAAGTATTTGAGACTGAACGAGAAACGTGGCATAAGTGGAGTAATACTACTGTCGATGAACAGCAAGCTATGTTTGTTTTTGCTGAAGCCGCTGGCTGTTTAGATCAAGTAAAGGCTTTGATTGCTGGGGGTGCTAGTAATTGGTCAGAGATTTTTGATGGCCTACCACGATTCAATAGTGCTTTAAATTATATGTGTCGAGAGTGGTCTACTTACAAATCAAGGCTTGGCAACAATAAGTGGGCGTTGTATAATACTCTCACTGATTGGTCAACTCATGCTCCTGCCGCTAGAAAAGCTTCGGAGATAAACATTGCTTCAGTGCGACATAAAAGACAAGAGGTTGTCAGGAAAACTGTCCACTCCTCAGTATTCCAAGCCGCCGCTTAAATCTTGTGTCGCATTGTCCAGCCCTTTGGAAAGGATTCCAAGGGGCTTTTTTATGGGTGAATGATTATGATGAATACGGAAGAAATTATTAATGATTTAGTTATCCTACATCTTTATACCCTGCCGCACACTGATTATGCCCAGCTTCGTCGGGACTTGGAGCGGTATGCAAAACTCAAAGACAAAGATATAGAAAACATTTTGTGGAGAATTCGCAAAGGAGATTGGTGATGCGAAAGCAAGACAAAGAAAGAATGATAAATACTAAAAGGCTAGTCAGGTCAGCAATGACTGATGAGGATTATTGTGCTTTTATTATGGATTGTCTGCATCAAGAACAGATCCATTGGTCTTTAGAAGATATACATAAATTCTGGGACGATGCCGCAAAGTCTAGCGACACCGTTGAAGAATGGATCAACAACCACAGAGGAAAGTGATATGTATTATGTAACCCCCTACAAAAACAATGCTGGTGGTATGGTTATTTGGCGACACGTTAAAAAACTAAAAGATTTCAAAGCCGATGAAGGTGTTGAGTATCTGGTGGCTAAGAATAAAAAAGAAATGAATATCGAAATGGGTAGTTCATTGCCAATCTATATTGGGTTGGACGGTGGGCTGAAGAAGTGTAGTACATATGCGTTGTATTTATTTTAGGAGATTGTCATGAGACTTACCAAACCCCAGCAAGAAGCACTCAAAAGAAAGTGGATGTTCTGGAATGAAAACGATAGTTATTTAAAGTTCAGGCGAGATGTTCAAGAAGTCTTTATGGGGGAAGGTGCTGTCTGTGTTAGATGGAACGGTATGTGGTTAGTAATAGAAGCTGATGGATATACACATTCTTAGGAGAATATTATGAATAGGTTAGAAGAACTTCAAAGCTGGCGACAATTCTTTCGCAATCAAAAAGCAGGACACTTAAAAACTTATAGGCGTTATAAAAAACTATGGGGTGAGGAAGATAGTATGGCCCGTTTCATGGAGGGCTTTGCCGCAGGTTATACCAGCCCTATTAGTGTGATGGATACTCTTATTCGACAAGAGGAGGCTAGAAATGGAAGCTGATGTAGCTTTGTTTATAGATCATTTTGTAACCAGACGCGAGGATGGTGCTTATGTTCTAATAGGACAGCCAGAAGAAATGGAAGAAGCACTGAAAAAATTGCTTCTTAAATATAATTTGAAAGGAGATAGGTGGCTCTATGGGGACAGCTAGTATGTATGGCAATCAGGTCATGGAAGCAGAGCTTGATTGTGATTGGATGACAACGGATGTTCAAATAGAATTTATAAACCACGGCGACGAGGAGAAATTAGTTGAAATTGTTTCAGTTAAATCTCATGGAGTTGACATCACTAACTGGGTCAACATGGATTATATGTTTGATCTTGTTCGTGATTACATAGACGAAGCTGACTATCATTGGACAGATCATGGAGATTAAGTATGAATATCTTTTATCGCAGTAAATGTCCACGCAAGGCCGCAGAAAGTTTATGCGATCAACACGTTGTCAAGATGCCGCTAGAGACTGCACAAATATTATCTACGGCTCATCGTTATCTTGACGGTAATCTTGTCGAGGGCCATACTGAATCAGGCCGCAAGGCCAAACGCTGGGTGCTAGATAAACACGACGATAAGTTTTATCTGGCGGCTCATGTCAATCATCCTAGCACTGTCTGGGCTAGAGAAAGCAAAGAGCATTATGAATGGCTCTACGAACACTTCAAAGCACTCAGCCTTGAGTTTGAAAAACGCTTCAAGCACAACCACAAAAGTTGGAATAAGTTAAAGTTCTTTACTAGCAAGGCTCCGCAAAACATTGAAAACAATGGCTTTGTTGATCCACCTCAATGTATGCCTGATGAGTTTAAAGACCCTAATACTATTACAGCCTACAACAAATACTATGAGTTTAAATTCTTTGATTGGCTTCAGAAGGGTAGACCTATGCGTTGGACAAAGGAGGGAGTGTGAAAAAACTATATTGGTTTTTAAATGAGCTTGGTGAACATTGGGTAGCTCTTGCAATTATAGTTTTGTTTTATGTAGCTGTAAGTCATGGACACTAGGAGTCTGAAATGAAAAAGTATATTCATGTTAATCAACACAAGATTCGGGCAAACAAAAAGAATGGTACAGACGATCCAGTTATAACAATTAAAGCTGGTAGAACTAATACATATTGCCATGAGGTTGAAATACTTGGCAATAGCGTGTTAAGATATAGTGGGAACGGCAGGCCCATTCTTTCTTGTGGCGCTCGCGTAGTTATTGAAACTGAATCAGATATAAAAATTGTGAGGTAGTGATGAGCATTGATGATGTAACTCCAGAAGAATGGGATAGAGTTAGATCTAAAACTATAACCGGAAAGCTTTATCATCCTGAAGATAAACACCATCCGGTTACAAAACCACAGCACTATAACAATGGAGGAATTGAAGCAATTGATTATATTAAACAGCAGTTGGGTAGCGGCTTTGGTGACTATTGTGCCGGGAATGTACATAAATATCTTCATAGATTTCGTTACAAGAATGGCGTAGAAGATTTAAGAAAGGCTCGTGTGTATCTTGATTGGCTTATAAAGGAATATGCAGATGTCTAACAATATCATTTTATCTGACGAAGGTAAAGAGTATTCAGTTGAAGAAATTAAACACAGCAATCGAATACTTAAAAGTGCAACACCTAAAGGTACTTTGGATTGGCATCTCAAATGGATCGCTAGTATCTGGTTGCTTGTGGCTATATCTCTCAGGAGTACAGGAGTACCAGAGCTTCAAGTCTATGATATGCTATTAAGTTTTGCAGGGACATCACTATGGGCTGTAGTAGGTTTTATGTGGCGTGATCGCGCACTAATTATGATTAATACTATTGCGGCTGTCATGTTGTTGGGCGGCCTTATCGGTAAAATATTTGGAGTCTAATATGACCTTTGATGAATACCAAGCTAGAGCGGCTGTTACAGCCTTATATCAAAATGAGTTTTATCCTATTGCATCTTTGATGGTAGAGTCTGCTGAGTTGTCTGATCTTTTTATTAAACCACGTTTGCGCGGTGACGATAGAAAAATAGACAGGCATGATATAGTGTCTGAGGCAGGCGATGTATTGTGGAATCTTGCCATGCTTTTAAAAGATAATGGGATTGACTTTTCGGAAGTTGCAGAGTACAATCTGTCGAAACTCCAGAGTCGTTCAGACCGTGGGGTGATTCAAGGGTCAGGAGGTAATCGTTGAAAGTAATCCAAGGAAAGTTTGGTGAAGATGCTCCGAAAGGAAAAGATAAAATAAAACAGGCAGTACAAAAGCTTGAAGACTCAGGAATGGATCTTGAAAAAGCTGGCTTTATTTTGATTGTTGATGTTGGTGAAGAAATGAAAGTTGCTTCTGATCTAGAAATTGAAAAGCTTATATTTATGTTAGAAGTAATAAAGAATAGTGTTCTAACAGGGAGCTATGAAGTTTAATGAGTAAAAGATTAGTAGACATAGAAGATAAACTTTGTCGAGCTTTTATATTATCTCTTGGTACTAAGCTACCAGAGCGTAAAGTTTTTGATAATCTGATTAATTTTATTGATCAGAAAAGTCAAGAAGAGGAAATGCGTTTAGACGCAGAGTACGTTTATAGTGGTATAGTCGATTATATTAACTACCTTTCTGAAGGAGAAGTAAATTATGGCAGTCGTTGAAGGACGAGCTTATTGGGCTTCTGTTACAACACCTAATACTAAATACACTCCAGTGTATAGTGTTAATCTTGTTGTTGATGACAGCGTGGCAGATGATTTCAGATCTAAGGGATTCCCTGTAAAGGATATGGATGAAGGCCCAGCCTTAATCATTAAGCGTAAAGTGAATGGTCCGAATGGTATGGTTCGCCAAGCACCAAAGCTTCTTGACAAAAATAAAAACACAATGAATGTTTCTGTCGGAAATGGTTCATTGGTTAAGGTGCAGTACAAAGAGTGGGAAACTACTTGGAACGGTACTCAGTATAAGGGCTTAGATTTTCAGGCTATGCAAGTATTAGATCTGATTGAATACGCCGCACCTGATGGCGAAGAGTTTGAATCTTATGATGATGATATGGAGGATGAACTATGAACAGTGTTTATAGCTTTGACGATAAGCAGTATGATGTATCAAAACTGAGCGACGAGGGCCAGAACTGCTTTAGTTATTTGGCGCTTGCCCAGCAAAAAGTAAATCAATTAAATGCAGATCTTACTATTGCACAGGCCGCTTCAGTTGCACTGCACCAAAAAATGCAAGAGCTTCTTACTGATGATGCTCTTATTTCTGAGGACGATATGAAAGAGGATTAAATCGTGGGCGAATTTGTGGCTTACCACAAGCCCTGTCCTAGTTGTGGAGGCAGTGATCCTGTCTCCATTAACGATGACGGGTCTGCAAAATGTTTTAGTTGCGACACTTTTTTTAAAAATTACGAAGCGGCTATGGATGGAAACGTGACAGACTTTAACAGCTACAAAAGAAACAACGACAACTTTACTTACCAACAAAAGGAAACTTATTATCACGCACTGACAGATAGAAAAATATCACTAGAAACCGCAAAGCGTTATGGTGTTCGCTCAGTCAAGGAAGGCGCAGATAGTATTATTGAGCATCATTATCCCTACTACATCAACAACGAAGAAGTCTCTACCAAAATCCGCAGAGCTAATAAAGCTTTCAATTGGGTTGGCTCTCCAAAAGGCACAGGTCTTTTTGGTCAGCAACTCGCTCAAGCAGGCAGTAAGTTCTTAACAATCACTGAAGGCGAATGTGATGCTATGGCGGCATACGAACTGCTTGGCAGTAAGTGGCCTGTAGTATCTGTTAAGAATGGAGCCTCTGGCGCGGCAAGAGATATCCAAGAAAATCTAGAGTTTGTTGAGTCGTTTGACTATGTTGTTCTAAACTTTGATAACGACAAAGCAGGCATCGAAGCTTCTAAAAAGGTAGCAAGAATTCTTAAGCCGGGGAAGGCTAAGATATTAAAACTGCCTGATGAGTTTAAAGACTCTAATGAAATGCTAAGGCTTGGTCATCATAAAGCCTATGTAAATGCGTGGTGGGCCGCTAAACTCTATACGCCTTCAGGAATTCTTAATGTTTCAGAAGAGCGTGAGAACTACAAGAAGCGCGAGAAAAAAGAATCAGTACCTTATCCTTGGCACGGTTTGAACGATAAGCTTGAGGGCTTGCGTCAGAAAGAGCTTATTACTCTGACGGGCGGTACAGGTCTTGGCAAGTCTAGTGTAACGCGAGAGCTTCAACACTGGCTGATTACCAACACCAATGATAAGGTTGGTATCATTGCGCTTGAAGAAGATTGGCGGCGAACAGTAGATGGTATTTTATCTATTGAAGCAAATGATCGTCTTCACATTGATAGTGTTAGAGCCAAGTACAGTGAAGAAGAATTAGATAATTTCTTTAACATCTTGTACGATGGCAACAACAAGAACCGTGTCTTTGTCCATGCACACCTTGGCATGAATGATGTTGATAGTATCTTTAGTAAGCTACGCTTCATGGCTATTGGTCTTGAGTGTAAGTGGATAGTTTTTGATCACCTTCATATGCTTTTGTCAATGACTACAGATGGTGACGAGCGCCGAAATATTGATGCCATTATGCACAACTTCAGAACACTTGTTGAAGAGACAGGTGTTGGTTTAATTCTTGTATCTCATCTGCGGCGGCTTGACGGTAATCGTGGACACGAGAATGGCATTGAAGTAAACTTGAGTCATATGCGAGGCTCGCAGAGCATAGCACAGCTATCAGATTGTGTTATCTCGCTGGAACGTAATCAGCAATCTGAAGATCCTATAGAAGCCAGCACAACCAGAGTGAGAGTTTTAAAGTCTCGCTACACTGGCGACACAGGAGTTGCTACCCATTTGTTTTACGATAAGGATAGCGGCAGACTTAGTGAAATCTCTATGGAAACTGAAGATCAAGATGAGATAGAACTATGAAAAATATTGTCTTTGATATCGAAACTGATGGCCTAGACGCTACCAAAATTTGGTGTATGGCTATCACAGATCCAGATACAGGCGAAACAAAAACCTATGGCCCGACACAGATTGTGGAGGGTCTAGCTTGCCTGAATAGTGCAGAGAAACTAATTGGTCATAATATTATTGGCTTTGATCTACCTGTAATTAAGAAGCTACATAACATTGATCTTATGGCTGGAAAGAAAATAGTAGATACTCTTGTCCTTTCACGCCTCTTTAATCCAACGCGAGAAGGCGGTCATGGCCTAGAGTCTTGGGGCTATCGCATAGGCATGAGTAAAATAGAGTTTGAGGAGTTTGAATATTATACTCCTGATATGCTCAACTATTGCCGAAATGATGTGATACTTAATTCAAAAGTTTTCAACAATCTTAAGACTGAGGCGCGTGGATTTAGTCGCAGGAGTGTTGACATAGAACATGAGTCTTTAAAAATTATTGCCGACCAGCGTGACCACGGCTTCATGCTTGATATTAAAAAAGCTAGTCTATTGGTAGCCGACCTTACCGAAAAGATTAATGCGGTAGAAAAGAAGGTGCAAGAAACCTTCAGGCCAAAGAAACTAAAAACATATCTTCTACCATTCTTCACCAAGACAGGTGCGCTTTCTAAGATGGCTTTAGTAAAAGGCTCAGATAAGAAAAGCCGTATGTCTCAAGAAGAATATGAGGAGATGGCAATCAAGCAAAAGGTTGTTCGCATTGAAGAAGTGCCATTTAATCTTGGATCACGCAAACAAATAGGAGAATATCTTATTGACTTCGGCTGGAAGCCAGAAAGATTTACGCCTACAGGACAACCAATTGTTGATGAATCCACGCTTAGTAAGATCACCGATATACCTGAAGCAAAACTTATTGCAAAATATCTTTTGTTGCAAAAGCGTATTGCTCAAGTTGACTCTTGGCTAAAGGTCGTAGAAGACGATGATAGGGTAAGAGGATATGTAAATCCTAATGGTACTATCACAGGACGGATGACGCACAACAGCCCCAACATGGCACAGGTTCCAAGCATTTCCTCGCCCTACGGAAAAGAATGTAGAGCCTGCTGGACTGTACCGGATGGATATAAGCTGGTAGGAATTGATGCCAGCGGCTTAGAACTAAGAATGCTGGCGCATTACATGAAGGATGAGGACTTCAAAAATGAAATACTCCACGGCGACATACACTCAGCTAACCAAAGACTTGCAGGACTTGAATCAAGAAATCAAGCGAAAACATTTATTTATGCACTCCTATACGGAGCAGGAGATGCAAAGCTTGGAAGTGTGGTTGGAGGAAACAAAGCTGATGGTTCAAAACTTAGAAAGCATTTCTTCGATAATCTCCCAGCATTTAAATCTCTTAAAGATACAGTTGGACGAGCGGCTTCAAAAGGATACATCAAAGGATTAGATGGTCGTAAGTTATTTGTTCGCTCTGAACACTCAGCCCTCAATACCTTATTACAGGGCGGTGGTGCAATTGTTATGAAGCAAGCAATGATTAATCTCAAGCGCATGATTGATCTTAATACTTTGGACGCGCACTTTGTTTGTAATGTTCATGACGAGTGGCAGTTAGAAGTAAAAGAATCTGTAGCTGAGTTTGTTGGACAGCTTGGTGTTGAAGCAATTGTACAAGCAGGAAAAGATTTAGAGTTGTTTTGCGAGCTTGATGGTGAATATAAGATAGGAGATAACTGGAGTGAAACGCACTGAAGAGGAAGAGGCAGAAAACTTTTTTAAAGATCTTTTTGATGCTTATGATTTAGGCCCAGAAACACATCGAATAATAAACGGTAAGCGATGTGTCTATTGGACTGACGGTATGTGGATTTCTAAAGACAGGATAGAATTGGATGAAGAATATGAAAATTAGTCTGGGGGAAACTGAGCAAAAGATAGCAAAGCATATTGCTAAGAGTCGATACAAAGCCAATAGGCTTAATGGTAATCCAAGGGCCATCATTGGCCCACAGTCTTCCTACACAACAGATTTAGAAGGCGCTGGCTCAGAACTAGCGGCGGCTAAGGTGTTGAATGTATGGCCTGATCTTGAGACTAACCACTCGCCTGATCATGACCTAACCTTTAATAATAAAACTATTGATGTTAAGGCAACGCGATATGAAAACGGCAAGCTACTTATAGCCAAGAATAAGTTGAAAAAGCCTTGTGATTATTATATGCTAATGATTGGTACATTCCCCAATTATCGCTTGGCTGGCTTCTGTAAAAAAGAAGATGTTCTTTGTAATGAAGCTATAGTTGATGTTGGTTGGGGCGATTCATATGGAAGAGAACAAGACCAATTACAATCATTAGAGGACTTCTTAAATGAAAATAAATCATGAGCCAAACAGAGTCGGTGATCTAGCAGAGCATTATGCTATTACATGGTTATGGGACAATGGCTACCATGTCTTTAAAAACTGTGGCTGTACAGGGCCAGTGGACATTGTTGCTCTTTCCCCAGAAGGAGACATCACATTGATTGATGTTAAGTCTTATAAAGACGGACGCCTTTCTGCAAAGACAAATAAACAGAAAGAACTTGGCGTTCAATACCTACACTATAACTCTGACACTCGTAAGTGCAGATTCGTGAGGCATCGCAAATGAAACTTGAAACACTCATTGATGACATCTACAGCAACCTGTCGGATCTTTCGATGGGTAAGCCTTTTACTATAAAAGAAGATGATCTTGATCTTACTCTTGCGCGTATTAAAGAATCTATTTTAAGTTGGTCAAATCCATCTGAGCGTAACTCAAACTTTACACTTAGAATGTCCAATATTGGTCGCCCTATGCGACAGCTTTGGTATGAGAAGAATCTACCATCAGAAGTTTCTGCACCTTCTCCTGCCACACAGATCAAGTTTCTTTATGGTCATCTCCTAGAAGAAATACTTCTTATGTTGGTACGGGCCGCAGGCCACAAGGTTACTGACGAACAAAAAGAAGTAGATGTTAAAGGCATCAAAGGCCACATTGACTGTAAGATTGATGGCGAAGTTGTTGATGTAAAAACTGCCTCTAAGTTCTCTTACAATAAGTTTCGCGAAGGACGCCTGAGAGAAGATGATCCATTTGGATATATGTCCCAGCTTGCTGGCTACGAGGAGGCTGAGAAGTCCTCTGAAGGCGGCTTTCTTGTTATTAATAAAGAAGGTGGTGACATCTGCCTTTATCGCCCAGAAGAATTAGACAAGCCGAATGTCAATGAACAAATTAAAAACATTAAGAAGGCGCTAGAGCTAGCTACCCCGCCCAATCGTTGCTATGAGTCTGTGCCAGAAGGAAAGAAGGGGAACATGAAGTTGAATCGTAACTGTAACTTCTGTCCATATAAATTTGATTGCTACAAAGACGCTAACAACGGCAAAGGTCTTAGAGGTTTTAAGTACGCAAACGGCGTGAGTTATTTCACACACGTTGAGGTAGCGCCTAGAGTCGAAGAGGTTATTCTGTGAATGCAAAAACTATGAAAAAAATATTTCGTCAGGCTGAAGTAATTAGTGTTGATTGGCTCAAAAGCCTGATGCCTGAAGAAGAAGCAGAAAAGATTACGCATAAAAATTATAAAGACTATATGCAAATGAATTCACACTACTTTGCACAGGGCCAGTTTTTCATGTCAGCTTTCACTGAAAAGTGGACGCGCAAGAAAATTAAAAAACTATACGCCAAAGACCCTTCCCGCCCAATTGACAGCTACACACTTGCTGATCTACAATGAGCGAAGTAGAAGAAATACCTCTTGAGTTTTTGTTGTGTGCGTGTGCCGCAGAAATTCTTCAGGGCAATGAAGTAGAAGATAAACTTTTATTTGAAATTTATCAGCGGCTGGGTAAAAGATTTAATGCACCAGTTCAATCAGAGACTATACATTGAAACCAAAAATAAGAAAGGGTACTAGGCGTCCTCGCGTCCCTAGACCTAAAGATAAAAATGTACTGCCGGGTTATGACTCCAATTGGGAATATGAACTTCACTCTGGCATCCTTAATGATTGGAAGATCCACTCAGAGAAGGCAGAGTATATTGTTGAGCATACTTATCATCCAGATTTTATCCGCGAGATTGATGGCAAAAAAATCTATCTTGAGGCTAAGGGACGCTTCTGGGACCATAATGAATATAATAAATATGTATGGATTGCAAAGGCTCTTCCAAACGACATAGAACTTGTATTCTTATTTGCTGATCCTGATGCTCCAATGCCACAGGCCAAACGCAGGAAGGACGGTACAAAACGTAATCACGCTGAGTGGGCTTCCTCAAAAGGCTTTAGATGGTTCTCTGAAGATAGTATTCCAGAGGATTGGATAGATGTCTCTAAGAGGGGGAGTATAGGTGATGATGAATGACCGCAAGCGTGAGCGATTAGAAAAGTTCAGCCGCCACAAAAGAAAAAAACATGAGGAGCATGAAGAAGATCGCAAGCGTCCCATGAAAAAAAGAAATAAATACAAATTAAATATAAATGATATAAATCTGTTAAATGAATATGACTAGAGAAAACTTATGCCAAAATACAGTATAGATATATCACATGATTCTCTTGATTTTTTAGTCAGAGAAGTAATAAAAAGCAGTATTGAGGATTTATTTGAAACAGGAACATCAGATGATTTAGCTGACGCCGCCTTTTTAATTGAGGCTTATAATTATTATAGCTATCCAGATGAAAAATTATCATTAAAAGATTTTGAATGAAATCACCCTGCACAAAAGTTTGCACACTCAGGGATGAAGTGTGCATTGGATGCGGAAGGAATCTAAAAGAAATAGCAAACTGGTCAAAATATACCACCGAAGAAAGGAGAGAAATAATTGGACGCCTATCAACAGTACATACACAAAAGCCGGTACGCCCGTTACCTACCAAATGAACAGCGGCGAGAGACATGGCCCGAAACCATTAATCGCTATTTAGATTATTGGGGCGATAAACTTAGCGAGAAAGAACGCAAAGATATTTTTTATGCTATCTTTGATTTAAATGTTATGCCCAGCATGAGGGCGCTGATGACTGCTGGCCCTGCTCTAGATCGCGATAACGTAGCTGGATTTAACTGTAGCTATCTTCCTATTGATCATCCTAAAGCCTTTGATGAGATGATGTATGTCCTTATGTGTGGGACAGGTGTAGGCTTTAGCGTTGAGCGTCAATATATTACTAAACTACCAGAGGTTGCGGAGAGCTTCCATGAAACAGACACAGTTATTAATGTTACGGATTCGAAGATCGGATGGGCGAAATCGTATAGGGAGTTGGTTTCACTGTTGTATTCAGGTCAGATTCCCCGATGGGACTTTAGCAGAGTTAGACCTTCAGGTTCCCCGCTTAAAACTTTTGGAGGTAGAGCAAGCGGCCCAGAGCCTTTGCTTGAACTTTTCCAATTCACAGTTGAAGTCTTTCAGGGAGCGGCTGGACGAAAGCTTACGTCCATTGAATGCCACGATCTTTGCTGTAAGATTGCTCAAATCGTCGTTGTCGGAGGAGTCAGACGATCAGCATTGATCAGTCTCAGTAATCTTACAGATGATAGACTGCGACGATGTAAGTCAGGGCAGTGGTGGCTAGACAATCCTCAACGCGGCTTGTCAAATAACTCTGCGTGTTATACCGAAAAGCCAGATTTTGAGGCATTTTTAGATGAGTGGAAAAGTTTATACGAGTCTCGCTCAGGAGAAAGAGGAGTTTTCTCTAGGGTTGCAAGTCAAAAACAAGCTTCAAAAAACGAGCGACGAGATGCTACCTTTGATTTTGGAACTAATCCGTGTAGCGAAATTATCCTCAGACCCTACCAGTTCTGTAATCTATCGGAAGTTGTTGTCAGGCCAGAAGATACGCTGTCAGACCTTAAACAAAAAGTACGCACTGCTACTATCCTTGGAACTTTACAGGCTACCTTGACAGACTTTCGCTACTTGCGTGGGATATGGAAAAAGAATACTGAAGAAGAAGCCTTGTTGGGCGTATCACTAACAGGTATTATGGATCATCATTTGCTTTCTGGTCGAGGAGATAAAGATGTACTTAAGCAATGGCTTACAGAGATGCGAAAAGAAGCTATCGCTACCAACAAAAAATGGGCTGAAAAACTGGGCATCAACGCTTCTACTGCAATCACTGCTATTAAGCCTTCAGGTACTGTTAGCCAGTTGGTCGATAGTGCTAGCGGCATCCATCCTCGTTATAGCTCTAGATACATTCGTAGAGTTAGGGCAGACAGTCGTGACCCGCTTTGCACAGTTCTAGAAGCCTCTGGTGTACCTGTAGAGGACGATGTAATGTCACCAAGTACACGGGTATTTAGCTTCCCTATCGCCTCTCCTGAGAACGCTGTGACAGCCTCAGACATGGGTGCTATGGAGCAATTAGAGTTATGGGAGATATATCAGGACTACTGGTGTGAGCATAAACCGTCTATGACTTGTTACTATCGTGATGACGAGTTTCTTGAGGTGGGCCAGTGGCTATATAATAAGTTTGATAAGGTGTCAGGTATTAGTTTCTTACCTTATTCTGATCACACATATCAGCAAGCACCCTATGAGCCGATTAGCGAAGAAGCATACAAAGAGCTTAGTGCTGACTTTCCAACTAAAATTGATTGGGATATAAATGAAGAGTCAGATATGACTGAGGGGGCGCAAACACTAGCTTGCGTGGGGAATAGTTGTGAATTATAGGATGCGGTATGACTGAAGGAACAGTAATAGGTTTTCGTATATTGATTGATTCAGATGGCTTTCTGATGACTGAACATACAGAACTACCTGACGATAAAATTAAAAAAGTATTTTCTCAGCCTGAAAACCAAAAGCTAATACGCACTGCGATAAGAGCCTTTAAAGAAAATACAGAAGAAATTCACGGCAAGATTGAAGGTGAGTTAGATGCTGTCAACAGGGTTTTGAGCGGCTCATTGCAGATTTAAATAAGCCGCCACGACTAGCCCGATAGCGTCGAGTTTTCTCAGCAGTCTTTTTAGGCTGTTGAGAGAACTGCTTACCTTTAGCAGTATCCTCACGCTTCTTTCTAGAGGTTGCCGCATACTCTGCGGAGCTTAAAGCCTCTCTAGCCTTTTTTGGAAGATAACGCTCACCAGTAGCCTTTGGGCCTTGCGTAGAAGGCTTACCAGACTTGGTTCCCCAATCTTCTTTTGTCCAAGACTTTAGAGATTGTTGAGATTTTTTAAGCGCCATAAAGATTCCTTTTATATAATTTTATATAGAACTTAGCTTGTGTAGCCGCCGCCTTGTTCTTTGTAACGCTTGGCAACAATCTGAGCTTTACGCGCCGACCATTGCCCCGGCTTGCCGCCTTTACTGCCTGCCTTAACTTGGTTAAAAATCCTTTTTCGCATTTCGGGCTTTGTGTAGTTTCCTGCCGCATTTACTGTGCTTCCTTTGTTGTATCTTTTGCGTTGTGTTTTTCGCTCTAAATCAAAAATACTTTTCATCGCTTACGCTTAGCCATAGACTTTTCGCAGGCGCTAACGCTTTTGTGGCTAACCAAGCCGCCATGAGAATATTGTCCTACTCGCATTTCTTTTTTACTTTTCTGCTTGGGCGTAGGGTTGCTTGGGCCTTCTTGAATGGTCTTACCTTTTCGATTACGACCTACATTTCCTGTGCCAGTAGCTGGGCCTTGGATAGAATCAAGAAAATGTTCTGTAGACGTTCTTCCGGTTGTTTTCTGTAGAACTTTATCTGCGACAGCCATGCCAACACCAAGTGGCGTAGGGTTTGTTGCAAGCTTTGCTATCCCCGCTACTTTTGCGGCGGTCCGTACGTTTCTTCCAAAATTTTCCATGTCTTTTACACTTTTAAAAACAGGCATTTTAATCTCCTTCTGGGAATACAGTCATTTTTAAATTAGAAATAATCCAAGCTTTTGGTATTGCAATCTCTGCATCGCCTTCTGATATTTCATTGTTTTCAATAATCATATGTGGACATATAATTATTTTTTCATCGTCTTCGTAGATGATAGCCCCACAAGAAATTACTGTAGCAGTTTCTATTTCCTTTAAAGCTATTATAGAACGCCAGCCCATGTTTGAGCCTCCAGCGGCATCACGCCATATAACTCTATGGAGCGTTACCACTTCGTTTTGTCAGCCCAATAAGCCGCAGACATTTTGCCTTTCTTGATGTTACGTCTGTGACGGGCTTTGAAGCTCTTGCGCTTGGCCTTCATACGCTTAGACTCGCCTGCCTTGGGCTTACCAGCGGTCTTAGCGCCTTGCTCACCAAAACGAATAATCTTTTCTTTACCGTCTTCGCAGGCTTTTACGACATGAGACTTTTTAGGATGGTTGGGTGTGCGTCGAGGCTTGTTGCAGGGCATCTTGTCTTTGTCAACTCTACCGCCTTTAGCATAGCCACGAGTCTTGTAGCTTTCTTCAGGCGTCATAAAGCTAGCAGTTTTGCTTTCAATCATTTCATTGATTTTACTTTCTGCCTCTGCTCGCGTCTTAGCTTCTATGTCAAAGCCTAGCTGATTGTTAGCAAGATCCATTTTACGCCCGTAAACATCAAACATCTCACGCGCATCTGCGGCAAGTTTGGCGGCTGTCGGATACTTAGCCTGTTTAGCCAGCCAACCAAGCCCAAGGTGTCTTGCGGCATCGCCACGCCCATCTAGTTCTTCTTTGTCACCATACTTTTTACCAAGACTATTAGCCCACTCTAAATCTTCTCCAGAGATTCCTAAGACTTCAGCGGCCTTTTCTTGCGGCCCTTTAGACTGTTTTAATTTTTCTTTTACGGCTTGTATCAACCCACCAATAAACAACTGCTCACGCCTCTCAGGGTCTTCTACGTCCATGAAAGCCGCTCCAGCCTGCTGGTTGTAGGGCAGTCCTGTCATCTTATCAATACGCTCATCAGGCTCTTTAGGCACTCG
>Ga0208644_1001908_pt1 | contig 16994 bp, 23 predicted proteins | sample VirMetDEL_Nov_18_FD_184517 | JGI IMG/M metagenome (GOLD analysis project Ga0208644, IMG submission 184517) | Aqueous microbial communities from the Delaware River and Bay under freshwater to marine salinity gradient to study organic matter... | ecosystem: Environmental > Aquatic > Marine >... | reverse complement strand
AGTGGGTGGATAGCCTACGGTTGTCCAACCGGATGGGGATTGAAACGGATGTAAGCGCGCTCACGGCCCGAGAGGTGTCGAATGATGTTTACTTCGACTTGGCGGATTTGGAACACATATACACGCTGAAGTTGTTACAGCGTCTACCGAAAAAGGACAAAATTCAACGCATCACCATTATTGGCGAGCTATCCCGGCAGGATGTTAAGGAGCAGGAACGCCGGCTGGTGCAAGGTGTGTTGGATACGATCGACGGCGACGTGATCGACCGGACTATCTTCACGCAGAAACTTCACGACGCCATTACCCCGTTGGAGTTGATGGATGTGCCGGAGTACGGGAGCTACGGGTTGAGTCGGATTGGCGTGAGCGACTATCGTCTGGTGAGTAAGGCGAAAACCACCCTCTTCCGGCTGCCGTTTGATGTGAGTTCATCGAATCACTTCTCCGACCCCCGTTACTTCGGCCATCTGCGTAGTTTTGTGGACGAGGATGGCACGCAGCGGATTGTTGAGGTGCAGAGTGATTTGGTGCAGAGGGAGGTTTCGCAAGAGAATACACCGGAAGCGTTAGCTCAAGCCGAGCGTAAAGTAGAAGACCTGCAAAAGGCTATCGCTGATGCCACCCGTGAGTTTAGAGAGCTAGAAAAGGATCCTATCGGTTTTCCCGATGAACCGGCCAGCGACTTTGCTATCCGGGGAAGCAACGGGTTTTGGACAACTAAGTACGGAACCTCTCTTGGCCGTTTCTTGTCTTACAAGTGGCCGTTTATTACGCATAATTACACGCACTCGCTCGGTGCGCTACAGCAACTTGAAACGGACGGAAAAGTTAAAATCGAGTGGGGAGATAACGATTACGTTAAAAAAGTCGAAGTTTCGCCGGAACAAGTCCGAACTAATTGGGGAGATCTGTACGACGCTGTAAGGGCGGCGTGGTCCAACTACGTCGAAATAACTGAGAACAACCTAGCGGATACCTTACTTACTGTTCAACGGCTTCGAGAGCAGCTGGAAGCCGGCGTACCCACCCGGCTAAACATGCTGCCGAAACGCTGGTGGGAATTCATGCTCCGGCGGTTCAACGCTGAGTTGGCCAACCGGGGAGTGACCCGGGCGGCGATTGGGACGGCGGACACCGTGGCGGAGGTGGAGGGGTGGTTTACTACGGAGGGGAGCGATACTTTAGTACCGGTTAATCCGGACCTGTTAGCTAAGTATGACCACGCGCGAAACACCTACAGGTACGCGTTCGACTCTATTCCACACCCTATGGAGGTGGGAAGGGAGTTGCAAGAGGTAACCGATCCTAGCCCCTACAGCGATAAAGTTTGGAAGTTGGCGGCTGTTGTGGATGACCCCGAGTACGGAATGTTGGCTCAGTTTCAACCCCAAGGCGGAGAACATCACGGTGCGGTTATGGAGGGAATTTACGTCCAGCTTTCGGACGTAAAAGAGGGGTTGCCGGCGGATTGGGGATTCTTGCCTGACAACGCAATGGCGTGGACTCCACCTGAAGCGCGAAGGGTGATTCGCTCAAACGCAAAAGGCATCTACAACCGGTATAAGAATGAGATCACCAAATTCGTCAAGCGGGAGTTCGGGGCGAAGGAGGAGCTTGGTTCTCGCTACTCCCCATCCGGCGACCCAGTCGATCACGGATGGTTGATTTGGGATGTGAAGCCGGAGTTGAAGGATGTGCCGGTGGAGTATTACGACATCTTGGACACGCTAACGGCTACCGGCGAGAAGACGGAGTCGACGGTGCAGGACGTCGCCGGCGAGGACATTCCCGAGTTGCCGAAGTACTTCAAGCGTTTCCAATCCTTCTTCCAGTGGAGCTTGCAGCTGAACCAAATGGCCAAGATCCTGCCCCACGTGGAACCGCTTCAAGTTTATCGTCGCATGATGCAGGCGATGGCAAACATGAAGAACCAGCTCATGGCCGGACCCAACGAGCGGATTAAACAGTGGTATTCGTTGAGCAAGAAGGACTCGATTGGCGTGATGCAGATGCTCCGGGACGAGGTCAGGGGCGGGCAGCACTGGACCACGCTGGCGAAGCACAAGGTGGTGATTGATGGGAAAGAGATGGAGGTGTGGACCCACGAGATGTCACCCCGGGTGCAGGAGGAGGCGAACGCGCGGGGGTTGAGTGACGAGGCGGTGAAGTTGTTTATGGGGGTGAAGAGGGACTACACCACCACCCTCGGCACGATGGAGCAGGCGCTGTTGAATGCGGTGAAGGAGTTCTTTGTGAAGAATCCCACCGCCGGCCGGATGCGCACGGCAGCGATCCTTTCTCAGTTTCAAAAGTTCCGCGAGACTCCGTGGGTGCCGGATCAACGGTTTGGGCAGTGGCATGTTGTGATCCGAGCGGCGAAGGACACGGTGATCGACGGCGAAGCGGTGGAGAAGGGGCAGGTGGTTTACCGGGCGGGGTTCCGGCGGAAGGGTCAGATGGAACGGGAAGTGGCCCGGATGAAGAAGGACTACGGCGGGGACTTCCACGTGTTCGGCACGTATCTGGAGGATAAGGTCTACGTGCTGAGAAGTTTGCCCCGGGAGTTTATCCGTAACCTGCCAGAGACGTTGCAACTGGACGATGCGCAGATGGAGAAGTTCCGGGAGCTGTACTTCGACGTGACGATGGAAGGAAAGTTTTACAAGTTCTTTGCGAAGGAGAAACGGCAGGTTCCCGGCGCCGAGCAGGACATGCGGCAGAGCTACTCAGACTATATGTGGCGGGCAGCGAACATGATTGGGAAGCTGTCCTACGGGTACAAGCTCAATCAACAGATCCTTGCCCTAAACAAACTAGTTCGGCGAGCGCATCAAAACGGGGCGAGTGCTACGGACCTCGAACGGCTGCACGAGTATATGGCCATGAACTATAACTATGTCATGACTCCGCAGCACGAATGGGAACAGCTGCGAGCAATGGTGAGTTTGTGGTACCTGTGGGGCGTACCAAAAACCGCCCTAATGAATGGGACAACGTTGGTAACCACCACCTACCCGCACTTGGCGGCACGGTTTGGGGATGCCAAAGCGACGAAGGAAATCCTGAAGGCGATGAAGGATGTGGTGGCCTTCTGGAAGAACCCGGAAAATGTGGATAGGGAGGTGGCGGCGCTCTTTCAACACGGGAAAGCGGACGGGGTGTTGCAACAGAGCTTCGCGGCGGAGTTGGCAGCGGTGGCGGACGGGACGGCGATCGAGCGGATCATGCCTCAGTATTCGTTTATGCGCGACTCCGGCATCCGGGATCGAGTGAGGAAGGCGACGTGGAAAATGATCCACTACGGCATGGTACCGTTCAGGGCGGTCGAGGAGTATAACCGCATGACCACCATCCTCGCCGCCTACCGGTTGAACAAGGCGAGCGGGCTGCCGGGCTTGCAAGGTGGAGTGGGGGAAGGCAGCGCCTATTTAAAGGCACGGGATGCGGTGGACTTCACGCAAAACGAATACGCCCCCTGGAACCGGGCGAGGTTCTTGCGCGGGAAACGGAGCGTGGCCCTTATCTTCTATTCCTTCGCACAGCACATGGCCTTCTTCATGTTTGGAGGTGATAAAGGGTGGTGGCGGGGGATGTTGATGTTGATGGCACTCGGCGGGGTGCAAGGTTTGCCGGGGGCGGAGAACATCTTCGACTTCCTCGATTGGCTTGGACGTATTTCGTTGGGCAAGCCGGTGAACCTCCGGCAGGACGCTCGGGAAATGGCGCAGTTGCTCAGTCTCAACCCGGACTTTGTCATGCACGGAGCATTCCATTCCAACTTTGGGTTGGGATGGGATACGAGCGGGAGCGTGAGCTTGGGGAGACTGATCCCTGGGACGGACGCGATCTTCGGTCAGGGCGAGGCGCACCGGCGGATCGTGCAGATGGCCGGCGAGGTGGGTGGGCCGTTCGGCTCGCTCACCATGAACATCATTCAGGCGATGATGGACGACAACCCGAACATGCTGCTGCGTATGGAGCGAGCGTTACCTCCCCTCGTGCGTAACCTCTCCCGGGCGTATAGGGGGGCTACCGAGGATCGGTGGACTGACACGCAAGGGAGAACGGTGATAGATGAAGTAACCGGGTTGGAGGTGTTGGGGCAGGTGGCCGGGTTCAATCCCACCGTCAAGTCGAGGATGCAAGAGTCCCGGCACTTCCAACGGGAGGCTGCGCAGTTTTACGTGCTCCGGCGGCAAAATCTCATGACCATGTGGTGGCAAGCTCGGCAAGCACGCGATCCCGAGGCTATCGCAGACGTGCGGCAGGCAATAGCAAAGTACAACAGCGATGTTCCCGACCGGCAACTGAAGATCACCCAGGACGATTTGAAGTCGAGCGAACGCGCTCGGGAGAGAAGTGCCCGAGAGATCGAAACGGGAGTGGCTGCGGTCTCACGCTACCGGCCTCTATACGAACGGGTCCGAGGTGCCTTCCCGGATTTGGGTGAGAGGTAAGCGGGGAATCTCACCGTTGAACCGGCGGGAGGCGCAGTTGGCGCGGTCTTCGCAGACGCATTCGTGCTCTTTCACCTGCCGGCGACGGTAGTAGATCGCTTGGCGGGAGACGCCCAGCCGATCGGCGACCTTGCCGTGGGAACGACCGCGCACAGCACGGAAGAAGGCGAAGGGGCAGCAAAACCCCATCGACTTAATGAGCCGATTCAATAAGGTCGGGGCCATCCTCGTCGTCTCCTTTTTCGTATTCTTCTGCAAGCATACGGTAGATTTCCCGGTCGGTTTTTAAGGGGTCGATGCCCCGGCGGACGCAGAGATAGAAGTAACGTACGGCCTCGTTCTTCCACTCGGCGTCAGCCTCCGCCGGCGACTTTGCTTCCCGGACTCGTTTGGGGAGTTTTCTCCCCGCCGCCAGGGTCAGGCGGAGTTCCGTCTCGATCGCTTGTAGCTCCCCCTGCGTGGGCAATCTTAGCTGGATCATTGTCTCTCCTTGAGTAGACCATCAACTTGCCGGCGACTGCTCTTTGGACGACGTGCTCGGCTTGGACGGCGGAGTTGAGAGCACGGGTAAAATCGTCATAAGACAGCGTTCGGAATAGTTGCTGGTAAAGTTTAGAAACTTCAATGCCATTTGTATTTCGCACAATAGACACCAATTGTGCTGCTCCGCGGGATTCCGGAGAAGTCCCAATTTTCTCAAACACACGGGGCATATCAGCCTCGACGGTAGAGATAATTGCATTGGCTTCGTGAAGGGTCGTATCACGAATAATAAGGTCATCGGAGGTTGAGGCGGCGAGGACCATAGATAGTTTGTGGATGTGCGTTTGCTTTCGCGCGAGGTACCCGGCGAATCTATCATTGTCCAAATGAGGTGGCTTATGGCGATAGTGTTCTTCATACCAGTTCTCGCCCCAAGCCAGTGCGCTAGGTGCAAGGGTGTATTCTCCGGTGAGGAGTGAAATCCTCTCAAGATCGGTGACCAATCTGTCCCCAAAGGCGTGAAAGTCGGTTGGGATGGCGAGTTTCGGGTACGCGACATAATTCCTCTTTTCATCTGCGAACAAGAAAATGCAGCGGGATGTGAAACCACCTCCGATCATGTACTCGGGAAAGTTACCTTCGAGCCAGGCGGGGGTAGTGCAGGCGATTATATTGACGAAAGGGTTTTCGATCACGTCTTCCCCTTGTGTCTTGGTGGCCTTTATAAAAGACCCCTTCTTCCCGTCCCACAAGGATACCAACACATCGACCATTTCGCGATCGTTGGGGTTGAGAAAAGTTCCAAACTCTGACGACTCGATAGTGAGGGCTGACATAGGCATAAAACTTCCGTCGCCCAGCTCGAAGTGCTCGATCGAGGCACCGAGCGATTGTGCGAGTTTTTGCCACGTTACTACGTCTGGCCCAAACTTTATACCGGGCACTCGTCGCAACAGGTTCATTCCGATAGAAGCGGTTGTTGATTTTGAAACTATGCCCGGGGGTGCCACAAGAATGACGTAGAAGTTGGGTATCCATTGGAAGTATCCTTGGTCGATCCACACTTTTCGCCGGAGGGCGCCGGCGATGGTGGCGATTCCTGTCCAAAAGTAAAAGTGGAGTGGAGCCTCGCCGAATGACGCGTACTCCACAAAGGCTTGCAGCCAGTTGGGGAAGTTTCGGTGGGCCATTGAGGTTATGCTTTATTCTCAATTAACTCATCGTTTAATTCAAGCTCTTCCACGTCACCCCACGATTTCGTTGAGATCTTGAAACCAATAGGGATAACTAGCGGGTCGGGATAGGGGACGGTGATGCTGAGATAACGGCGAATCCGGCGCAGGAGATTTAGGTGATCGGTGTAGGGGATTTGGAAGGTGAGGGAGTCGTGGACTTGGAGAAGCGTCTCTGCCTCCGGGCAATTTTTAACCAAATTCACCATTCCCCGGTTGATAACGAGGGCGACCGTGGATTGAGGAATCCACGCGAGTGCTTCCGGCAGCAGTTCCTCCACTCGACCAAAGAAGAAAATGCGATTTCCAAACGCGTTTCTTACTTCCCGTTTCGTCGCGAGGTCTTGCGCGGTTCGCCGGTGCCATGCAAGGATACCAGGGTGCGCGCTAAACCACCGCCGCTGCATGATTTCGCAGGTTGCGACCGTGATGCCGCAGGCGATTGCGACTGTGCGCGCCCGGCCGCCGTAGTTGGTGGCGTGGACGAAGACTTTTGCAAGCTGGCGCTGGTTTTTTGTTGGTGTTTTGACGTTAAAGATGTCTTTAGCGTTTTCAATGTGAATGTCGGCACCTTCTCGAAGTTTAGCCTTAAGGTCGCTGTCGTCTGCTTCCCAAACAACAACCTGTAAGTCTGCTCGATCGAGGTCTGCGTCGACAATAAGTCGACCATTATCCGGGATAAACAGCCTTCTAAGATTGGGGAGTTCAAGTCCAGTCTCCTCGGATCGCTTCCCCTGGGACACATTTTGTAGATTCGTTCCGCTGCCGAACGCATCTTCGCTACTTGCAAATCGAAATGAAATAGTGCCCGCCACGTTGTAGGAACAACGGATGCGTCGATCCGTGTCGAGCGGAGTTTGTGCCACGTTGGAAGCGACCCCGATTTGGCGGCCCTCGACGATTGAGTAAACGAGCCGGCGGACGAGCGGTTCGCGTTCCGCGAGTTTGACGAGGGCTTCTTCGTTTGTGGTGCGTTTTCCGGTTTTTCTGTTCCTTTGTTCCGGGAGACCGAGCGTGTCATAGAAGTACTCCGAAAGTTGTTTAGGCGAGCGAGGATTCAGTGTGCGTGAGGCGAGGTAGTTGGTTTTTTGCTCCCGCTGATGGATTAACGACATGAGTTCGAACGCAAGAGAGTTGCGTAGCTGCATGTCGATCTTCACGCCCCGCAGCATCACCTTGAAAACTGCGTGGAAAACCTCCATTTGAAAGTCGAATTGCGGCCGGAGGTTGAGTTGAGCGAGGACACCCTCCAGCACTTCGGCTACTTCGAAGGTGGTGACAGCGTCCTTGCAGTTATAGACCCAAAGTTTGTCTTCTGGGAGTTTGGGGTCCCACAACTTCCCTTCATCTTTCCAATATTGGTGAAAGGCGCAATAGAGTGAGGAAAGGAAGTCAAGACCTTTAGGCAAGCCCGGCCACGCACAGTGGTGGGCGAGCATGGTGTCGAGATAAGTCCGAGGTCCGAAACCCCACCATTTAGCAAGGTATTGTAGGTCGTAGAGGAAGTTTTGGCCGATGAGTCTTATGTTGGGATGTTGCGCCAGTCGACGGAATCGGGAGACGATTTGGAATTCTTCCTCCGGCGTCCAATACCCCTCAGGTCTCTCCACACACATGAGAGGAATGCAAATAGCTTCGAGACGCGACCACGCGAGGCCGAGGCAGGCGATGTGCTTCGCGCGGGTTTCCAAATCCACAGCCAAGCGCGTAACTTCCTTCTCACATCGTGCCAGAAGATCGTCGAGGACAGCGATGGTGTCGTTATACGACGGACGAACGAGGAAATCGTACGGTGGAATTTGGAGAACGGGGGATTCGCTCTCGCGCTTGGCCCGGCGTAGATCATGGACTGCAACGAAGCGCCAGTCCCATTGTCGCAAGACAGCCGCAGGATGATAGGTGGGTAGCGTTTTAACCCCATGAAATGTCGATGTGGCCGCAAGAGTACTACCGCGCCAGGACGTGATTCCGCGATTCCCCGTAAGCGCCCACAGGGGCACGTTACCAAGACATATGACGATGTTGGGTTTGATAGTGATGATGTCTCGTTGGAGTGCATCTAACCCTTCCTGTAGGATTGGTTTTGGGACGGTGTGTTTTTTGTCGGCGAAAAATTCGTCGATGTTGTTTCCCGGCGGACGAGCGTTGACGCAGTTGGTCACATAACACTCTTCCCGGGCGATGCCGGCGTCGTGGAGCATCCGATCCAACTCCTTGCCGGAGTCTCCGACGAAAGGGCGCTGGGCGATATGTTCCGCCGCCCCGTACGCCTCGCCGACGATCATGATTTTTGCGTCGAGTGGACCATGTCCCTTAGACATAGATTACCCTTATCTTCTGGTGGTCCGCGAGTTTAATCTCTCCCTTGATACCCTCCGATTCCTTCCAGCCGTCGAGACGCAGTACGCGAAGATTGGCGGCGTGGGTTAACATGGCGCGGTTGTATCCGTGCCAGAAGCCGGCGTCTTTGGGGAAAGACCAGGTTTTAGCGAGTTCGTGGCAATGGACGATCGGGGAATAGACCCAATCGCCCCGGCTAAGGCACTGCACGACGTAGAAGGAAACCCGGAGGTAACGCTCTTCGCGGATTAGCTCGCTTTCGTGGGTGTAGGGTGAGGCTACGTAGTCATACGTCGGCTGACTCATTCATCCTCCTCAACGCCGTTGCGTAGTGCATTTCTACGTTTTCAATTCCGTGTGCGGTGAGACGGAGTTTGTTGGCGGCGGGGAAGACGGGGCCGGAGCCGGCGGTGGGGTCGAGGACTTTGTCACCGGGGACACAGGAACGGCGGAGGAGGTTGATGTAGAGGTCGACGGGTTTAGCGGCAGCGTGGAGAGAGGTGGAGGTAGGGGCTTCGATGATGGTGTCGAGATAGACACCCGTTACTCGTTTGTCACCTTTGTAGGCGAAGAGAATCAACTCATAGCTTCGACGGGGACCGCGAGTGGAATCGCCCAACATACCTCCGCCCGGTTTAACCCAGACGATCGGCCAGGGCCACGGACGCCAGCCTCGCTGACTTGCGATGACGCATAGATCGTCCCACCGACGAATATCGCAGAAGAGGTATAGGTGGGCGTTTGGTTTGCAGACGCGGAAACCTTCGTTGAAGATGGCGTCCCACACGGTTGAAGCGTATTCGAGGGTGTCGTCATACTCGTGCGTTTGGCCGCTGTTGCTGCCGGAAAGTGGTGTGAGTTTGTGGGCGTCGATGCCATAGGGCGGGTCGGCGATTATGACGTCGAATTGGTTCGCTTCGAGCTGGGGAAGAACGACGCGGCAATCGCCCTGTGTGAGGACGTGTGGATTGTTCCCACGAGTCGCATCAAAGGATTTGGCGAGCTTGAGGTTAAACTCGCGAGTGAGGCGTTTTCGAACCAAGGAAAGAGCCTCTTTTTCGTTCTTCGCTCCCTTAATCTCCGGGTCGTCGAGAAAGGGTTGAAGGAGGGTGGCGTTGCGGACGGCCAGGGTAACGGAAGCGGGAGGAAGTTCCTCCGGCCCCACTTTGGCAACTTCCCGCGCAGTTGCCGTGAAGGTTTGCTTTTCACCAACCTTCTCAGCCTGAGCCGAGCGTAGGGCGTGGAGGCGCGCAAGAGCGGACTGTTTCTCGTGCCATGTAAGGTCCTCGCGCTGGATGTTTTCCTCAAGTTCGAGTTCTTCACGCTGTTCCTCCGTAAGCTCGCCCGTGATGAGGACGGGAACGATGTGGGGAAGAAGTACCCGACCGTTGTGCCGGTAGGGGACGGTGATTAGGTTGAGCGCCCGGAGCCGGCGTTCACCGGCCCGGAGGCGGGGATTGTCGAGGGACTCCACCGTGAGCGGGTGGATTAACCCGTTGCGGAGAATCGAGTCGGCGAGGTCGCGAATGGTGGCTGGGTTGAACGTCTGCCGCTGCCGGTCTTCGCTGACAGTGATGGTGGACTTTTCTATTAGGTGCATATTGGCCCAGTGAAAAGGAAAAAAGGGAGGGGGACCGAAGCCCCCCTCCAAAGTCTAACCCTCTCGGGACAGAGGGTTAGAGGGGGCTGACCGCGGAGACTTGGTCGTAGATGTCGCCGGTGTCCTTGTCCGCTCGGTGGGTGACACGAACCCGCGCCACGCCGCCGATCAGCTTACCCGGCGACCACGCTTCGCCGGCCTTGTTCTGGCCGAGTGCCGCGCGGAGCTTGCCGAGCTGGACGTTGACGCCCTCGCCTCCGAGGATGACACCGTTCTGCATATCGAGCCACACCGACTGGCGGACGGTGACCTTCTGCCGCTTGGTCACCTCCTTCACGCCGGCGTCGTCGATATCCCACACCACATCCATCACCACGCGTCCGTCGTCGAGGGCACGGGGCCGGACGTCCTGAACGGTGGCGGGGTAGTCGCCGACCGGACAGGGCATCATCCGGGTGGCGTTGGCGTCGGAGGTTTCGGTGTTCATGAACAGGGATGTGTCGAAAGTTGCGTTTGCCATGTTGAGGTTCCTTGGTTATAGGGAAATGGACGTTTAAAGCCCGCCGGCTACTTCAGAGCGACGCCGGTGCGCTTTTCCCACGCCTCGACGATCTGCTTGAAATTCTGTTGGAGGTTGCCCACACCGATTGGGAGGTTGCGAGCTTTGACGTCGACGTCGGACACGGAGACGTCCCAGACGAAACTCTTTCCTTCCCGCTTGCACAGCACGACGTCCGAGAAGAAGCGGGGGAGTTTCGGCGCGAGCTTGCGCCCGAGGGTCGACGCCATGAGGCGCTGGCCGCCCGACACTTCGTCGATCTCCCGCTCCAGGTGGGCGGTGAGGACGAAGGTACAGCGGGTGCCGGTGACGCAGGCGTTGAGAAACATTTCGAGGTTGTGCATCATCACGCCCCAATCGGGTTGGGTGATGATAGGCTTGGCACCCACGGCGAGGTCTCGGGCCATGATGGACAGGCCGGATAGCGAGTCAATAACCAACACCCGGTCGAGTCCCCACTTCGAGGCGTCGCCGTACTTCTTGCCTGTGCGGTCGCACGTGAAGTCGTTGAGGGCGGAGAAAATCTCCATGAATTGACGGTATTTTTGTTTGTTGACTCCGGGAAGCTTTTGCAACGCGTCGTTGGAGAGGGCGTTGAAGCGTTCGCCTTAAGCGTCTCCCAATCGGCCACCCCCGGCTCGATGTAGTGCCAATGGCACTTCTCCGGGTCGGTGTCGAGGAGGACGTCCGGGTACTCGGTGGCGAGGATGAACACTTCGTAACCGAGATCGAGGAAGGTTTTGAGGGAGGTGGTTTTGCCCGAGGCGGGGCCGCCGAGTAACATTATTCGGGGGCCGCGCAAGGCAGCGGGGGAGGTGGTGATAGCGGGTGCAGCTGCTGGTGCGTTCATCGTTGCTCCAAGTCGGTGGTGTAGTGGATGTGACCGTATTGGTCGATCACGGAGGTGATGCCAAAGGGTTCCGGCTCGATGTTCCAATAGACTTGTCCGCCGGAGAGGTAGCCTACGTCGCGAGTGGTGTTGGCGAGAACCTGAAGAATGAAGTTGGCGGAGTCCTCCGCACGGACTCGGAGAGAGCCGGCGTAGCGGTGGCAGATCTCGAATGTGATGTCGATAAACGCCCCCACTTCGCGGAGGGAAAGTTCCGTGATGGGGTGGCGCGGGGCGTAGAGCAACAACATATCGTCTCTAGGGATTGGGTAGTCTGGCACGGATGGCGTCCTTTATAGCGAGTTGGCGGAGGAGATCACGCATTAAGATCTCCCGGGGAAACCAGGGTTCGATGTAGGTGGGATGAAGTTGAAAGCAGCCGGCCAGAGAAGCGTCCCACATGTGAGCGTCGTGCTGATCGCAATACCTTTCTTCCACCATGAAGCGGAGGCCGGTCGCGGCGGGGCGCTCGTGGTCCGAGCGGACAAGCCGGCCCCACTCATAGCCGCAGGTGGGACAGATGTAGATGCGCGAGGAGAAAAAAACGAATTTTTCCTCTTCCGCCGAAACTGCGACGGTGTTTATGGGAAGTGAGTTGAGAAAGAAGGTGATGATTAATTGAGATTTAACCCCAACTTCTTCTCCCCCTTCCCACTCTTGCGCGAGGGCTGTGTCTTCTTCCATCACTTTACAACCTCCGCATCCGTGCACGGCAGCCAACCTTGGGTCAACTCCGGCGAGGGGTGCGCCGCGCACCCGGATAGCAACAGGCCGGCGATGATGCCCAAAGCGAACGTGAGGAAGAGGTGCCGGGGACGCAAGCGCGAGCGTTCACGCTCCGTCGCGTTGGCCTGGGCCACTGTGCGCCGCTCCTGCGAGGATTGGAAGTCTTTGAGGGTCACTTCACCCTCCTTGTCGTCGCTCCGCAATACTCGCAAAACACATCAACGGGTGTGGTCCGGGCTGCGTCGATGGCTGCGGCACCCATGATGTAGTGCAATACCTTCTCTGGATGCCACGAGGAAAATTGTTCGTGCGTTGACAACATTCCGGCAGCGACGCGCAACGCCCTCTCGTTCGCATCCGCCTGCCTGTCCGCCTCATCCCGCTGCGCAATCATGGCGTCGTATCGCTTTAGCAGCTTGTTGTACTCCTCGTGCATGTAGTTGTTGCGCTTGCTGGCGGCTTCGAGGACATCCCGCTCCTTCCGGGCTGCGTCGATGGATTCTCTGGTCGGCCACCAATTTGCGAATTGAGACATAAGCCAATCCACCCGCTCACGCTCGGCCATGTATTGCTTCTCCATTGCCTGTGCAACGCCATGAGCTTGTGTTAGTTCGTGCTCCAACTCCGCGATGCGCTGCCGTGCGCGGTTCGTTTCCTCTGCCTGTTGCTTTGCCGCACGTTCCCAGTTCAGTGCAGCCGCCCGCCACTCGTCCGCTTCCTGATGCTTCGCTTCGATGGCGTCGGCGGCTTCTTCTCGGTAGCGCCTATTCATCGCCGGAGTCCAGGCGGAGGGGATCCCACTTCTCCACCACGTAGTTGACCGGAATCCAATTCTCCGGTTCCTCGCTCTCACAGAGGAGCTTGTATGGACAGCCGCCGTAGGCTGCACAGGTGAGATCGAAGTTGTGTTGAAACTTGCCCAACTTCCACGACTGGATCAGCCGGGCGAGCTTGTAGTGGACTTGTTCGTACCACCGATTGAGCATCCACTGTGGGAAGTAGACGATCGCTTCGGCGTGGCCGTATTGGGTTTTGAGAATGCTAACCCCGCGAACGATCGCGCCCACCACCGGGTGGCCGAATTGTCTCGCGCCCCAAACGTAACCCATGAATTGCGAGCGGAGTTGCCACTGGCTAGCCCACTTCGCGCCAAGCTGTTTGGTGGTCTTTTCGTCCACGACAAACAGGTTCGCCGGGTTGTCGTTGAGGACGCCGAGGGCGTCGAACCGCCCACAGTAGATCAGGGGTTCGTCGGTCTCGGGGTGGTTGATTTCGAGGGGGTGAGAGAAGGAAAACTCGACGGCAGGTTTGCCGTTGAGGATGGCGGGTTTGACGTGATCGGTTTCGGGGTTGTACTGCGCGACGTAGGATTCGAGCGCGCCGGCCATCCGGTCGAGGGATTTAACCTCTCCCGGCGGGCACTCGAAGTCGCCGTAGCCTTTGATTAACGCTTCTGCCGCTTTGGGCAGAGCGCGGGTTTTGTCAGCGCCGGGGGTGAAGTAGTGAAGCCGGAGAACTTCGACGCCCTTGGCAAACGCGGCGCCGGCGTGGAGATTGACGTTGGCTTGGTTGGGCTTGAGATCCCGGAAGAAACGCCAAAAGGCTTTTTGCTCGCAGGAGGATACGTCTGCAAGCATAGTATTGTCCCACACGTGTGGGAACGGTGGAGTCGCCATTGCGATTGTCCTTTACGGTTGAGGGGGAACAGCACGGTGTTACTCGGTGGGTTGAGGAAGGGCTTTCTTGGCCTGAAACGCTGCCATCCGGTCCGCGAGAGAACCCTTGGGGGTGTAATCCGGCTCGGACTTGGCGCGCTTTTGCGTGCCCACTGCACCGGAGACGATGCGGGACTGGGCGAGGGACTGAAGGGCCAGCCGGAGTTCGTCGTCGCTCACCGGCTCGTCGTTGAGAACGCGCCGGCGGAGATCAACGATTTCCTCCGGGGTCATCAGGCGTTGAGGCTGCGGGGTGGTTACGGCTTGAGTTTCCATTGGAGACTTCCTCGCTTAAAGAGGGGATATTAGCAGAGTCCGCCTGCTGTTGCAAGGGAGCTACTTGCTTTTCGATCCACTCCGTGATGAGTTGGGTTATGAGGGCCGAGCGCCCACCATAGCGGGGTTTCTGCGTGAGGGGGTCGAACAGGAGGATTTCGAGTTTGGAGGCGATAGATCGGGGAATCGACACCATAAGGTTGACGGGGGTGTCGAGTTTAGGTTTTCGACCTCGGGCCATGTTATTCCTCCGATTCGACGGTGTAGTCGAGCATGGCTTCGGTGGAGGCGAGCAAGTCGGCGAGGTCGTCGACGACACCCTGCACTTCGAATTTGTTGTGCGGGGTGATGATGACGCACACCATGTCGTCGCTGCCGGCGAGGGGCATTTGGTATATGCTCAGTATGTCGGAGTGACGGAGGATGAGGGTGGTGCCGTTGCGGTGGGTGAATTTGGCGAAGGCGGACGTGCTCATTGCGATTTCCTTTCCCAAAGGGACAGCATAGCTTCGAAAGAGTCGCTCCGGCCGAAGTCGACGCCGTGAACGTGGTTGGTGAGCGGTTCTCCCACTTGGTAGAGGAGACCGACGGCGTAGCTTCCTGTCGTTGTGCGAACGAGAGTGATGCCGTTGCGGGTTTTGAGAATCTCCGCAACTTCTACGTCACTGGTGGTCATGTGGAACGTCCTCGATGGTGAGGGTGTGGCGGGTGGTGAGGTGGAGGCACGGGGCTTGGCAGCAATCGCTTCTCACGTTGAAGTGGGGAGTGATGTGGAAGCCGGTTTCGAGGCCGCAGCCGGAACAGTATGCGAGCCGGCCGGCGGGAGATTCACAGTGGCCATAGCCCGCGCGGTGGGGCCATTCGTAGGCGGAGCAGCGGCAGACGGTGGGTTTGTTCACTGGGTTAGAGTCCGGCGTAGGGGCGCTGTTTCCACGGAACCTCGACGGTGAAACATTGCGTCACTTCGTTGATGTTTGATTTGTAAGCGCGGCCGGACTCGGCGAGCAGGAGGGTGTCGTGGATGGTGGAGTAGTTGTTGAGAGCGCGGGAAAGAACGCTCGGGGTGGTGCCTAACTCTCGCCACTGGCGAAGTTCGACTTTGACTTGTGTGAGTTCCCGTTCGAGTTTGGCGTGACGCTGCGCCCAGTCTCTCCCATTTACTAGGGTGAGGGTGAGGGCGACGCCGGCCAGGGCGGCCGTGACGAAGATGCCGCCGGCGGTGTAGAAGGCTTCCTCGCGGGTCATAACCACTCCCCGCGCTTGATCTTGGAGTGGATGAGTTTGACCGCGTAGAAGAGTGCCATAGACAGGCAGATCAACGCCGCGGTTGAAAGGGTGAGAAGGGAAACGGGTGTCATTGAATTCCTCCGGGAGAGGGTTGAATGGGGAACTGCGCTTTGCGTGCGAATCCGGCTGAGGCTAGCAGGATGGGCACGAGATAGATTGGCGCGTGCATCTGCATCAGCACGTCGACCACTTCCTCGGGGTCGGGATCGTCACCCATGAGTGAGATCGTTGGCGGTTCGGCCTGGAAGGTGATGCGCCAACTCCGGCCGTTGTCGACGTTGTGGTAGGTGAAGCCGATGACGTTTTTCACGTCTAGTCCCAGCCTCGACAGCCGCAGTAGAATTCGTCTGGGGCGTCGAGCGTGCGTTTGGGCGGCGCGCCGTTGACGCGCTCCCAGTGACCGAGGGCGAAGAAGGGGAGAGAGTAGTCGCTCGGGCGGGAAGTTCCGCAGTAGCCGCACTTCGCCATTCGACCGGTGAGCGGTGGAGGTTGGGTGTCGACGACTTCGGCGTCGGGGGTGGTGCCGAAGCAGATGGGGCAAACGGGTTCACCCGTCTTCATCTTGGTTGCCATACCGAGGTGGCCACACTTCATGAGTGAGCGGGGCATTAGCGGCTCCGGGCGGGTGCGTGGTAGAAGAGGATGCCCCTCGCCCGGGTGATTACCTGCCCCACAAGTCTGCCGGTGCTGGCGTGGTAGACTTCCAGCTTGGCTCCGCGTTGGAAGGTGGGGGCGAGGAGAAGGGCGACGGAGAAGGCGCGCTTGGCGTCGTGATAACACCGGCGGGGGAGGTCGCGTTTGTTAACTGCGTCCCAAATGCGGAAGGGACGCGGCGGGTAGAAGCGTTTGCGCTTGTTTCTAGACATCTTTGGCTCCTAGAACGAGTGCCCGCACCTTCTTTTCAAGGATGCGGGTGAACATGGCTGTTTGTAGTGCTGAGGAGAGGGATTGTAACGCTTGATAGATGAGCACTCCTTCCGTGATGACTTTGGTGGGGGCGTTTGGCGCGTAGATGACCCGGTTGTGCTTGTAGGCGTCGATTTGACGGGAGAATTCGAAAACGAGTTTTTCCGCCTCAAATTCTGCTTCGTTCCACGCCTTGCGTTCGAGTTCGGCCTGTAGGTTGGCGAGGGGCATGGCGTTACTCCGAAATGAGGCCGAGGTTTTCTTTGAGGCGGACTCGGCGTGTGTTGATGCCGTGGAGGTTGATAAGGGCTTTGCGCGCGGTTTCGGCGATCTCACGCGCTTGCGGGTCGTCGCCGGCGACTTGCGCTTGTTCTTGCGCCCTTTGCCAGAGCTTGCGGTGGTGCGCGCTGTCACGTTCGATGATCTCCTTCAAGGTTTCGAAGTCCTGCACGGAGAGGGTAAGGCGGAATTCGGGTTTGGTTGCCATGTTAAAAGAGACTCCTTTGAGAGTGGATGTTAAG
>Ga0208644_1001907_pt1 | contig 16996 bp, 21 predicted proteins | sample VirMetDEL_Nov_18_FD_184517 | JGI IMG/M metagenome (GOLD analysis project Ga0208644, IMG submission 184517) | Aqueous microbial communities from the Delaware River and Bay under freshwater to marine salinity gradient to study organic matter... | ecosystem: Environmental > Aquatic > Marine >... | reverse complement strand
ATGGCAAGGGTCGCTGGTGTTAACATCCATACTGTACGTTGTTCCAGTAGACTCTGCATACCCGGCAATCAGTTTTGATATTGCGCTAGTTGCTCGAATTACCCACGAAACAATGTTTTCGGATTCTGTAATATTGCCACTAAAGGATCCCCGTTTAACTTGTAAATCACAAGCGTAGACGCTGTAAGTCGTTCCGCCGTAAGCTTGTACTAAAATTTCAACCTCACAGTCGTAGGTCGGCGCAACCGATAGGACAAGTTTCTCCCAAGTGTCGGCTGCCGCAGTGATCGAATCGGTTACGTCAGAAGCGATGCCGGGCACTTGCCCCCCACGGACAACGAGCTTTCCAGTAATGCCGGTATTTGTCCTACGTAACTGTGCAGAAATTTCGTTGTTTCCTGCTTTCAGCTTAACTTTACCCAAGGATATTTGCATTGGGTTGAGGGAATTACTATAAGTTGAGCTACCCGTCGGGGACAGTTTCCAGGAATAATCAATTAGGTTAGAATAAACAACGGTTGTGTCGGTGGTAATATTCCCATTCGCTAAATAAAGCTGATGGTTATCGGGCGTATTGTCAAGGTTGTAAAACTCAATACCCGCCAGAGACGAGTCACTAACCACTAAACCGCTTACCAGCGTTGAACTTGAGCAATTACAATTATAAAATTTACCATTCTTTGACGTTTGAGAAATTGTGCCAACATCAGAAGTAAGATTTCCAGACATCGTGGCGCCATAAACTGAAATATCTGAGTTCTGAACATACACTCCCGAAGAAGCATTGTTTTTTATATTCGTCGCTTGCACTACCACGGGGCTGTATGTGCCATTAACATAAATTCCATGTATTCCGGCATTACAGCAATTCTGTATGACGTGCTTAGTGCCCGACGACGGGGTGGCGTTGTAATTCCTCGAACTATTGCAGTGGGTAATATTAATATTCGTCAATGACGCGGAGTTGACCCCAGTTGCATTATTCTCGACATAAATTCCTCCAAACGTGCTCTCTTCATGAGCACCGTTCATGTACATGCCATAATTTACGTGATGATTCGCCGCATAAAGCGAAATTGAGCTTTGGTTTACCGTTGTGAGCGACACGCCACGGTATGCACGACAGAACGCGATTGTTTGGTCGTCCATCGTGATATAGCTCCGAGACGTCATAACAAGCGCATAGTTACGCCCGTTTTCGTTATCGAACCATGTAATTCCATCTTGGGCGGTAAACCCGGCGTTCCATCCGCCGGTAATCGTAATCGGGCTTCCTGCCGTACCATTGTCTTGTAATGTTTGTGTCGCTACAGAAGTATTGGTCCCCGCCCCGTAGCTGTACATCGATTGCGCATACGCCGCAACGGTTTCGCTGGTTCCGTAATATCCAGGCGAGTATGAGTTCACTGACGGCATAGAATCAGCATCAGCATCGAGAATAACTCGGGTGCCGTTTATCGATTGCGGGAATAGATAATTACCTGTCGCCTTACCGATAGCGGTCTTTAAATGCAGCTCATTAGCGGCTTGGATATTATCGATGACAAATGTTTGCGCGCCGGAGTCTGATGCCGCATAGATAGCCACAGATTGAATAGCGGAGCCAAGCGCTGACCCCTTATCGATGGTGACCGCCTGCCAAGCGTTCAACATACCGATTGCTGGAAAATCCAGTGTATCTACGGCGGTAACGCCCGCAGTGTCAGAACATAACTTAATCTGAATCTGTCCGGATGAAATAAGGGTGCCGGCAGATTGGCGCACCCAAAACGTCAACTTTTGGTAGGATGAAAAATCCGTAGATGCGCCTAGCGCTAGATATGCAGCCAGTCCGGTTGTAAACCCGGCAGCGATGGCTATCTGTTCAGATTCACCGCCTTCTTTGTAGACGCTGTTACTTAGGCTGCATGTTACGTTTGCCGAAGCCGTCCAATTCGTCAACTCGCCTTGGTTACCGTTACACGCAACGGCTTTGGTGAGAGCGGACGCCAATCGGACATTCGACATTGATATATCGGTGACAGTACCGCTAGAGCCGCTGCCATTACCAGTCGAATTGGTACCGTCTTCATGAAGCAATTGAAATGTTGTTGATGTTGGCGAACCAACCTTCCAAACACCATTTGCCTTGGTGTTAGTCGCATGGTTATCGACGATAACCGTATCCCCCGCCGAAAGCCCGTGCGAAGTTGACGTTGTTACGACGATAGGCGTTGCGTTTGTCGAAGAACTTATGTTGATATTCGCTTTCGGGGGCCGGCTCTCCCATGTCGCATTGATACCAAGCGACACAGGGGCAGGGCTTTTTAGATACTTTATATTGTCACCAGGCGCTAGGGCAGCAGCGACGATATTATCAAGCTTTTTTCGAGCCGTACCTACTGAATCACCATTGCCAGCGCTTGCATTGGAATCAGTACCTGCGCCCGGGTCGATATACCACGTAGTCATCGATCATCAATTCTTAATGATAATCGCGCCATCGGCTATCGATGGTGTTCCATTCGTGGCGATAGTTTGGGCTGTGTATGGGATAAACTGACCAACCCCACCATTGGTTGTATTAATCGCCGCCCCACCACTTGTCGCCGACAAAGCGAATACATCCGCTGTAAGACCTGCGGCCAATACATAATACGCGGTGTTCTCTGCGAACGTATCCGGCACGGTGCCATGGGGCACTTTCAGGAAAAACACTCGTTGATCCGCTGACAAACCGTGCGCCGGCGCTCGAATTAAATCGTCACTGGCGATTACGTTGCCAATAATGGGTTGGTCCGTGTCAAGCAAGCCGATGGCCTTACAAGTTCCGGCGGTGCTGGCCGTGTATCCGGCCCACCCGATAACGGCTTGATCTGCTCCAGTGTTGGCCGGGAAGTTCAGCGCTCCCGTATTTGCAACTTTTCTGCCGGCACCATCGGCGGTAGCAGCGGCGGCTGCCCATGTTATAGCTACTCGAGCATACGATGTGTAGCTGGCTTCGGTAACTGTGCCAGCTCGCCAATCGGTTATCGCCGTGATTAATGCAATATGGGTTACTGTGCCCGATACGCCACCGTTAGCACTATCTCTTCCGCTATCTGTTAACATCGAATTTACCTCTATTGTTCCTGTGTGATTTGATCTTCCGCACGATTAAATCGTGAATCGGCGGCATAGCCGGCGGTTAACGCCCCAACAAGCTCCGAAAGAGTCGGCATAAACCCCGTGTCAAGCGAATGTGCCATCGACAAACCAATCTCAGCAACAACCAGGGCCGACAACGCTTTGTACGTAGCTCGTCTATCAGTGAGCAAATAACCAACCAGATCGAGATTTGTTGTTCTATCGAGATATCGCTTCTTGCTCCAATGATAAGCGGCACCAATGCAACCCAGCCCGATAAAAATGGCGGCTTCGACATAATCATTCATTAATGCGGTCTCGCTTATATAATGCTTGAAGTTTAGCATCGAGTTTTTCGTTTTCTTTGGTCACCATCACAACTTCTCGTTTGAGCGAATCAACGGTCGTAAACATGTATCCAGTCGCTCCCAATGCTATAACTTGAACAGGGCCTATGATGACTAAAACAATAGCCATTGCACCGGCAACGCGCTGTACTAACTTTTCATGCGCGTCGGCAATACTCTTAGTCACTTTGATGGTTGAGCCAATTCGACGCATATCGATATTCATATCGAGAATTTCTTCAACAAGGCACTGAATCAGTGTTAACGTGCCACGAACCTTAGGATCGTCTTCTTGCTCAATGAGCCTCGATATCTTATTTATCTTTTCATCGTCAACTCGACGATAACGGTCGTGCTCCTCGTCGTCGGCACTCATATGAATACCCTGTTAACATGCGGCTGGTCGACGTATCGGTCCTGATAGTCCTTGGCCATAACCGAACCACCAAATACGCTCTCGAATCTCGACATGGCTTCGACAGATTTAGTCGGGTTCGACGTGTCTTCATCCGGCAAAGAATAAGCTCTGTGCAACACCCATTCATTTAATGCGGGGTGAAATGCTCGCGGAATTTCGGGTTCGACAGCGGTAGACGTAAGTTTTTTTGCGAATCGATAAACATCAATCAATAAGGTTGTGTTTGCATCGGGAGTTGGAACGAGCTCTATTGTTGTTGGATACACAATTACATATCTTGGGGTGCCACTTGGCCACGAGCGCCAATCCGACGATATTGCATCCATGGCGTCGACCGTTACAACGGGAAGTTCGATGCTGCCGATAAACGCTCGCTTAACTGAAATGACGCTCTTATTTAATGAATACTGTTTGGTATCGGCGATAACCGGTATTGTGCAATACGGTGCCCACCGGTCAAATATAGGTATCCCGCGGGCGCACGCTTCGTCTTGAGCTTCATTCAAATACATCAGATAATCATCGGACGAAACTGCCGGTCGCTTCGTATTCTTATCTTTGAATCGGGCTCTAAATAACGTCTCCAAATCCTCTACAGTCATTTAGATAACTCCAAAACGATCAACCAACTGAGTGAGTTCTTTGCGCATTTTGCCAACACTCATTCGAGAATTGAAGGTTACCCCGTACTCGTTCTTGGCCTTATTGCGAAGGGCGTCGGCGTCCATTGTTAGAATAACGTCGCGCATATCTTGGATTTCTGGTTCTTCGCCCTTACGCACTGCCGGTTGCGCGTTAATTTCAACAGTGTCGCTAAGAATTTCGTCTCCCGCTTCATAAACGGTAGGGTGTTCTTTTAACATTCTTTTTGCAATATCGTCAGGTACAAATACCGACTGATCCCGCATAAAGATTATACCTGTACCGAAGATGCAGTCTTTATGGGGCTCTCTTTTACCAACGTATCGAACAGGTGTCATAATCATATTCCTTAAAAAAACCCGTACATGAGGGGCTAGTCCATGTACGGGTAACAGGTACTTACTTTAGGGGGATTGTTACACGCCGCGCCAAACGCCTTCGACCAGAATATCCAATCGACCTGCGGCGGAATGATCGGCCCCGCCGACGGTCAAAATAAGATACGCGTCTTTGGGTAGGACCACCGGTTTAACCGCAGTGTTTGCTGCGCGGGTTCTACCTGCGGAACTCGTCGCCAGGGCTGCGTTGAAATAGTCGGCGTCTTGCGCAACATCCGAATCGTCAACACCGTCGACATATTCGAAACCAATGTTCGCAGTAGTTGACCCTGCGAAGGCGTCGCTGACAATAGCCAGCGAATCCATAAGCTCAAGCCCGGCAGGTAGAATACCTACGCGAACCTTATCGCCATTGGCAACGGCTGTCGTTTGGTCAGAATCGGTCATTACGCCGCTGGAGTTGGTTACGAACGAATAGACATGCCGCCACGCATTGCCATATGCCGCGCCGATACCAACCATGGCGCGTTTAACGTCTTTTTTAGTAACTGTGCTCATGATTATTAAACTCCTGCGATGCGGACGGCAGTGTCGATTGCGATTACACCGTTATCGGTATATTGTTCGCCACTGTCACCAAAGTTAACTTTAAAACGGATTTTAGACATTCCGTTAACCATACCGATCAAGACTTCCAACAGGTTGTCGTGATCGAGTTCTTTCTCGGACCAGAAAAACGGATTACCGGTCTTTGGATTTTTACCATACGCCACGGCCAACGCTTGACCACCCAACAGGATTGCACGGTCAACAGCAAACGTCGTACCGAACGCGGCAGGTACCAAGTCGGATGTTGTTTCGGTTGTACTGGTGTATGACGCGCAATGATTAATCGGGTCGCCTGCGTAGAAACGAATCGGCTTTGGCATTTTTACCAGCAAGATGCCGTTCCACAAACCGACGTCGCCTTTGAACAATGCGTGTGCGCTACCTTTACCGGGTGCCCGAGCCAACGCATTGGCTTGCAACTGACGAATATTCGAATTCGGGGATTGCACAAACGATGTGTATTGCTCAGCAGATACCAACAGCACTCGCAACGGGGCGTCGCTGGCCATTTCATCTTCTGGGAACATGATCTGAGACGGAGGCAACGGCATTGAATCCAGCAACGTACGCAATGAATCAACAACGTCAGTATTCATTGTGTCAGTAGTTTGAATCGAAATCTCATTCGCGGCTGCGGCCACGCCTTCGATACCGGACCCGGTTGAAATGTAATGGCGGTTTTTGGTAGGCGCACGAATCGAATTGACAACGTATGATGAAAATTTTGGATCGCTCGCCAGGGGAATCTTCCACTCAATGTTATTGTGAAACCCTCTCGCACCGGCCATGTGGACCAAGCACATTTGATCGCTATACGCGGCCATGTACTTCTCACCCAACGCTTTACACAATTGGCGCATTTGCCAACGGGTGCGCTGTTGAGTCATAACGCCACCGGCGCTGATTGGTTTACGTGTCTGATTGATACGCAACCGGTCTTGATCGAAGCTTGGCGCTTCGCCGCGACCCTCGGCCACTTCGTCGCCCATGATAGGGACGCCGTTTAGATCGTTAATCAGGTCGAACGTGATCTCGTCACCGGGGCCTTTCTGCAGGTCTTTACAGACAACAATCGGCATATCTGTAGTGGATTGTTGGCGCAATGTATTTTCTGCATCGGCTTGCATCGGCATTTGGCCGGTCAACCGATTAAGAGTAGTGTTGCGCTGTGTATTTTTCGCAAACAGACCGCGTGACATAACCTTTACGGCCTGATCGGAACCATAAGGCAAATTAAAAACTGACATGGTAGTATCCTTTGATTCGGAGTTTTAAACTTATAGTCGAGCGTATAATTTGTCGATAGCGTCCGGAGTCATGCCTTGTAAAATTCTCTCTTGCTCAGCATCAGACTTCGACAAAAATTCCTCGATATCCGTGTTGCCACCTCTTTTCACGCCTGACGGTATATCAGAAAACGTTCCAGGGGTAGCCACTTTAGCCTTGCTGATCTTATCTTTCGCTTGATTGAGTAGATCGGCCTTAGCTGTTTCTTTCGCAGTAGATTTATGCAGGTCTTTGTACTGATTGAATACTTCAATAATACTTGGAACATTGACATCGGTCATGGCTTTGAGAATGTTAATAGCGTCTTTCGTCCTACGATCAATGATGTTCGGATTATCCGCCACCCAATCATTAAACTCTTTGGTATCCATGATCTGAAGAATATCGGGGTGCGCCGATGTGATAATATCATTCTCGGCCTGTTCCCGTTGCGCGGTCAGTGTTGACTCAACCGCACCGAATCGACTATCAACTTTCGCCAATGCATCGTTGATTCGTTTTTCAATGATCGCTTCAATGACCGGTTTAAAATCGTCGAGAATCTCTGGAAACTGGGTTTCATATTTCTCGATAACCGCGTCTTGTTGCGTCGTCTCACCGGTACCTTCGTCAGCCTTTTTTGCCGCTTGTAACTCACTTATCATTGCATCGCGCTGTTCTGCAACAGTGCGCCAATGCTCAGCCTGTAAACGAGCGTCCTCCAACTCTTTGTACGGTATTGTATGTTTACCGCCTTTGCTTTCTATTTCTGGCGGCGGCTCTACAACTTCGGACTTAGGCGGAGTCTCTGTCGGCTCTACCGGTAACTCACTTTCTTCTTCAATCTCAAGGAATCCATTCTCAATCAATTCCAATTGCTGTTCTTCAGTTAACGCATCCATAGCGGACGGGTTATCTAAATAGTACATTTCGTCATACTTCATACTGCTTACTCCAATCGTCGAATCTCGACACTCTATAACACCTTGAGCTGGCGGTGATTGATGCTTAATTTATAGCACAAAAATTACATCGTGCGTGATTATACCCATTCCCAAAACAAAATCTCTGAGTCAGGATATAGTTCTTTAATTACGTCACATGCTGCCGCACTATTGGTTGCGTCGACAGTTATGCTTCTTGGTAATGCGTCATCGGAAGCATTACCGTTTTCCCAAAAGCTTACTTTAATCATATGAATAACCATCCGAATAGACGAACCGCGTAATAAACTACCGCAGCCATACCGTCGCTCATACCATCTTGGACGCACGCATGGTACAACTCAAGGTCAGCGTCGTAGCGGTGTTTCTTCGGAATCTTCCCGGATCGTATAAGCTGATACAATGCGTCATGAATTAATGACCCGCGCATAAACTCCGGAGTATGTCGAACAGGACCGCTCGGGCCATCCCATTGATACGGCGGTTCTATGTATAACGTCCCGGCCGCTGTCAATACGATAATATGCCGCCCTTTGTACAGAATAGTTGCGGTACATTCCGGGTGAACTTCCGTAGGGGTTTCGAGCGCTTCATCCAACTCATATATGTACTTTCCGTTGTTTACCTTGTGATACTTTATTTTTTGCATAGACCGCTACCTCATCACCTTAATGGCTATTTGGTACACCCCCGGATCGAGAGAGTCCTCGTTGTCATCAGGCAACGATGCCAGGCGGTTGAACTCAACCATAGCATCGTCGAAGTTATCCGCGAGCAGGTCTATCGCAAACCCAGGGCCGACCGCCATGTAAAATATTTTCTTCATGCCGGACCTCTAGTCAGTGAAAACTTCGGTTACGAAGTAAACCGGTTTCTTGTTCGGTCTCCACGCATTTGTCGCTGGGTTCGATGCAAGTAGCCGGTTTTCGAACTCCACCGCCTCGTGCTCGTTGGCGAACACCAGAACATTTGTGCTGATGTTCTTACCAAGATTGGTAGTGACAATCAATGCCGGTTTGTTTTTTGGTATGTTGACCGTATCCGCCTTAGTTGACGTACACCACAGTATCGCCAGCGACAAAGCAATGATTAATGTCTTCATTAGTAATCACCAAGATTGATCCAGGTTGCAGTGATTGTGCCGCTCCAGGTCATCGTTGCGTCGGCATCAATATCCGTAGCGGTCGGTACGGACGCGTTCAGGTACAGCGGGATAGCCGTCGACGTGCCATCAAGTTGTGCCGATGCTGCCAACGCCGCGCCTACGGCACTACCAGCTACATTAATTGTGGTGCTCGATGTAAACGCTGTACTCGGCATCATATTTGCCATCGTAGAGCTGAGCGTTACGTTCGATGCGGTAGCACTACCCAGGGCCTGAGCCATGGTTACGCCCGAATTCAGCGTCGACGCGATAGTCGATGTTGTCTTTTGAGCCAGGGATTCTGTTGCACCGAGCACCAAAATACGACCTGCCGGGAATGTGAATAACTTCAGACCAGCATACGCCAGCGCATCGGTTATTGTCATGGCAACATCGTCGAGAGTAAAAATCGTTTGATTGATGACGCCGTCGGATACATTAACCGCACTCAATCCGGTTATGGTTTCGAGACCAACCACATCGGCACCAAGTCCGGCGGATAGCAGAGTGAACACGTCACTATGCTCCAGATACCAAGGAGCCAACGCGTCGTCGACCAGGCCGATCACTCCCGCTCGCCAGTTATCGGCGCTAACTTTTTCACCAACTCGCAGCGGATACGTTGCGGTGCTTTTCGCTTTAAAAACGTACATTTCGGTAACTCCTTATTGAACAATTATATGAACGGTAAATGTGCCGCTTGTGTGACTATTTACATGCACTCGGGCGGCACCGAGTGGTCCTGTGAACACATGATCGATTTTCGCAGTTTTACTGGATTCGGCAGTGAACACAACGTCGTTTGCTTCGGCGGCGCTTTGCTCATACGAATATTCAATATCGTAGTTGATCGTACCGCCAACGATTACTGCCACCACCGACGGAGCTGATCGGATGCCGAGCCATGGTGTCACCGCTTCGGCGGTCCACCCGATGTCGAACGTATCGGCCCCGATGGTAGCGCTTGGCACGGCCGATAACAGTTGCTTGTAAAACTTCGTCGATGTTACCGTGGCGCTTACCCCGGGTGCGGTTATTGTCTCTGAGATCGGCTCACCGTTGCCACCGATACCGGTCAGGACGATTGTTTTAGCCGCGTGATCGGTGACACTATCGTTTCGAACCGTCACTTTGTGACACAAACCGTCACTTGCGGTATCGGTCGTTACGACCCACGTGTCACCGGTAACGTTCGATGCGTGGCCGGTCAACGAGGCGGCAGCTACGGTATAGCTTTGTTTGTAAGGTTTAAAGTTTGCCATGATCTGTTATTCCACAATTGTTATTTACGAATGTCGAGCACAAGTCTGCGAAAGCGCCTACTTTGTCGGCTCTGAGAGCATCCGTTGTAAGTTGTCGGATAAACTCTTTTGAAACGATGGTGAAGTTTGGGGCCGGGTCCTCAGCGCTTCCGGAACTTGAACCGTTGGTGTCGGACAGTCTTGTCGACGGACAACGAGCTCCTGAGTGGTCGAGCACGCGCTTAGAAATAGCGTCAAGCTGGCCGCGATGCACATCGATGATTTTCTTTGATTTTTCATATGCAAGGTCTAAATCTGTCGCGTACTGTTTTGCTCTCGTCAATAAGAGCTGGTTTTTTATTTCGATTTCACGATTCTGCGCTTCGGCCAATGCGTTTGCTGTTTTAACTCGTGTTTCGAGTTCAGCTACGATCGGCTTATAGTAACCAACAACAGCCGCGCTTGTGCCCCAAGCCACGGCCGATGCGAACCCCACGAGCAAACCGATTCGTATATACATTCGTTACAGACCCGTCGCAGGTGTGGTGCATTCTTTTGCCCACTGAACGTTTTCATCATCAACCAACGTTCGCAGCGCGTGAAACTTTTCAGAATAATCCAATATTTCCACAGTGGTCATGTTGATTTTACTGGATGCTTCCGATACCAATTTGCCAACTGCGAGAGTATCGGCTTTAATCTTATTAACCAGGTCGAGACATTCTGCGTCAGTTGCCGCAATGGTTGACGAACTAAACAATACGAGTAAGCAGATTAACAATTTCATTTTTTTACACCCATATGTAATTTCGGTTTGGCCTTATATGCCGATCGTATCGGCACACTCCTGAAGTATAATAGCTCATTTTGCCTACATCGGTGTTTACTCACAGGTGAGAATACAACCTCGCTAGTCGCATCGTCAGGTACACGGTATAGTCTTGTCCATGGCGGGACTCCCGCATACGTCAGGCTTTCATCGTCCTCGAACATCAAACCACGAAACCGAACTTGCACGTTAAACTTTGCGACCCTCCGACACAATTTATCCCATTGCTTGAAAGAATATTCGTGCCGAATTATACGTTTCGTGCTGGATTTAAGCCTGATTATCATCTAGCCGAGGCGTCTCTATGCCTTGTGTCGGACCTACCGGTACCGGCGGGCTCATTGGGCTCGTGTTCTGGTTAACGGGAACTATCGGCTCGGCCGGTGCTGGTTGCATTGGAACCGGCACTGGATTATGCTGAACGTTCGGGTCTCCCAGGGTCTTTGCCGCGTCGATTATCGAATCGGCAACCGGAGCGTCGGCGGGACGCATAACCACCACGTCAGCAGCTTGCATTGCCGCGAATTCGGCTTCGGTGCCGATCTTGACTGTCTCAGTGCGCGTCTTGGCCGTTTTGGCTTCGGTGAGTTGATCTTCCGGCGATTTATTTGCCGCCTGTTCTTTCATTGCCTTGATGATTTCTTCTTTGAACGGAATGTTCATCAAATTAATCATATGCGGCATCATTAGCGTTTGGTAGTTTGGTGTCGTTGACTTGAACGCTTCGCTAAATGCAGCGAGCTGTTGCTCACGATACGATGACGTACTTGGCACGTCTTCGAGTTCAACATTGAGCAATACTTTCTCGACGTCGTTATATCGTTGACCTGTTTCGTCTACCGCGTTGAGCGTTATGGTCTTATCCGGTCGTATCGCCCGGCCCTCAATAGTGATGTCTTCGGTTCGACCGCGTGAATCTTGAATAATCATCGAAAGCAGGATTTTACCTATAGTTGATCTCGATTCGTTGAAATTGTCTTTGATGTTGGCCAAGCCGACCGATGTTTGTTCGAGCGCGAGCTGCTTTCCGGCTGCCGAATCGGAACCACGCCCTTGATTCAGGAAGTCATCGCCAAGTCCGCCCAAACGATTCAGTGAGGAAATCGAATCAACCAGAATCTTGTATTGCTGCTCGTTCAACTGAAAATTACGATCAATGCGAAACTCTGCTCCAGGCTTGGCCATGTGGTCGGCGTTCAGCACGATGTCCGCGTCAACACGAGCTACCTGATTTCGCAATTGTGATGCGGTACCGAGATATGCGCCGTCGGTACGCACCGTTACTGTAGACGACAGGCCCCAGCGAATCTTGGACAATGTCGCATTGATATTGTCTTGCATGTACATCATGGCGCGGATGCGGCCGTACGGAACCCCGGTACGATCTTCACGATTGCCCCAGAACGGAACGTAGGTAAAATGATTGTGAAGGTATGGGCTTTCTTCGTCGGCCATTTTATGCGGACCAAGCCACCATGAGCGTCGAACGGTGCTGGTTGGTGCCTTGATAACTTCGGCGCCGGGTTGACCGGCTCGAAACAACTGCTCGTCATTATTGATGTCGAGCTTTTCAATACGACCGTTCGCATCGCGCAAAAAGAACTCATTCTTCCAGCGGCGGTACCAAACCTCGTAGAGCATGAGCATTTTCATGTGTAAATTGCGCCATTCCATTTCCTCGATAGTCCATGATCGTTCGATGTCTAGCGCTCGGTTGAGCCCGGTTGATTGCCCGCCGTCCAGCGTCAGAATGTCCATACTGGTCCAACCGGAACCGCAGCCTTTTATAATATCGATCTTGTCCGGGAACAACAACGGTACGATGTCTCGATTGATCCAATTGCGACGGCCGACGAACCTTGATTCGTCGCCCATGGGATCCTTTAGATAGCCATCCCAATCCCAGAACATTTGATTTCTGTGCACCGCTCGACATCGATAGGGATAATTTCTCGGATCGGTTGCTTTAGATACCTCGACCCAACCGACGCCCACGCTGTACTGTGATTCATAAGCGTCGGAACATGCACGGTCAGCACGGCTACGACGTTCGGCTTTGTTCAGCTTGAAGTTAAGCGCGTCGGCAACGTCCTGTGATTCTGGGTCATTAGATTCACCATCCGGCGTGACTCGCCAGTCGGTACGCTGCTTCGCTTCCTCTCCCAACGCGGCTTCGATATTGATACCAATCAGCGGCATCGTTGCTGGCGGTATGCCGAGTACTTTCATGCGATCAAGGATTGCCGACGATAGCTGATTGCCATCTTTGTAGTCCATTTCTTTGTCGGCATTGGTTCGCCATGCGGGCTGATCCCGAACCTCAAGCAAAATGTCTGTAAACTCTTGAAAGCTGAGTTCGTCGGGATTAACCGGCGCGTCGTCAGGTTCTTCCGGTACCGGATTGCTATTAAGAATATCGGCGTAACTTGTCACTAGCGAAGTCTCCAGTCGTCATCCAGATCATCCACGTATGCAATGTCTGGGTCATATATTTGAAGTTTTGGCCACTCTAATGATAGTTGAATCTTTTTATCCGACACGTAGCCGCCAAGTTTTCCTTCCGTTTCCGCTATGCGTGACAGTGCGTCGAGCATATCATCATGCAATGGGACCGGGAATGGGACGAACTCTTCTTCGATGAAATCGTGCACAAGGTTGCGCACCTTGCCCTCGTAATCCGTAACCGCGTGAGACCTGGGTAACAGAATATCACCGTATTCGAATAGCGGTACGAGCCGTTTTATCCGGTCAATCTTACTCGTCGGACCGGCCACTTCGTGAATATCGAAACGATAGCCGATTTGTTCCTGGTGCTTCAGAATGTACGCGATGTCGCCCTGCAGCCCATACTGCTCATAGCGCACTTGCGACGGTGAGTACTTGCGGTGCAGTTCTATCAATCGATTCGTGCGTTCGGTCAGGTTCAATCGATCACGAACTTCTGGTATCGCGTACATCTTCTTGTCGCTACCTAGCCCAACGGCCCACATCGACGTATAGTCACTACCTTTGCGCTTGCTGTTTGCAGCATCGACCAGCAGGTACCAATTGATACTACTCGGCAACGCCCCCGAGTAATACCGAATCCAGTCTCGCTTGAAGCCTTGTTTGTCGTCAGCGATCGGATTCTGCAGCATTTGACACGAGAAAACATAAACGCCCATGTCGCGCTTTTTAACGTCGAGCTGATCTTGTGTCAGGAATACCGGAACCCCATCGATCGAGCCATCCTGTGTCGCCGGGTGAATTCGCGCCGTAGCGGTACCGCGGTCCATAACTGTTCGGTACGCGTCAGAGAAGTGATACCGGGTGCCGATGAACCGGCGGCGACCGCCGTGGGCGCCCAGGTTATATGACAACGCCAGGGCATCGACGACCTTTTCCATCATTTCCGGCGTTGTTACCGAGTCTCGGGTCACGATATCGTCATAGACTAGCAAGGAGAAGTGCTTGCCGGTCGGCTGGCCGTCCACGACGCCCCATGCTTCAACCGTTGCCGCTGCCGGATTTGACTGCCGCTTGACTGTGATTCCTTCGTCTTCTGACCATTTCGTCGATTCTTTGCGTGGATTACTGTACAGAATCGTCGGAAACAAGGCGGCCAATGTCTTGTTGAGCTCGAATTCCTGTTTGATTTGCCTAAGGAATGATTTGGCCTGGGGCCTGGTGTGACTAAAGATGCCTACAGTGATTTCGGGATCAATCAGAATCTCACGTATTGTTTGAGCAAACGTGATGATTGTCGATTTGTAGTGCTCACGAGCCCATAGGTCTAGGCGGTCGTCAGGGTCGGCCTGCACCTCACGGCATCGTTGGAACAGCCAGTCGGTATCAGCATCCGGTCGATTCAGCCCGTAAACGAGCAGGTAAAAAAGGTCGTCGCGCATCAATTGCCGCTGAACCTCATGCTGCACGTCTATATCGCAGTCCCGGTATTCTGCTAGAAACTCTGCATAGTCGTGTCGGCTAGTGAGTAGTGATGCCATTCTGCTCCAGCTGAGCGCGGCGCGCGTTGATTTTATCTATCACCGAATCGATGCGAACTTCCATTGTCAATTCCCGTTGCGGCGCGTCACCGTTCGCATTGTCAGCGAGACCATAGACCAGGCGTTCCAGCGATATGTTTGTTTTTGACGTGTCGACCAAACTCTTATATATAGATGTTGCATCCGATATGAGGTTCGCAAGTTGCACGGTTCTAAGAGACTCGCCTTCGGAATCGATACGCTCGATTAGATAGTCGAGTTGGTCCTCGAGTCTCTCGCCTTTTTCGATGCCGCGTGATACACGCATGCGCTGGCGCTTTGATACGGCCGCGGCGATGACTTCGAGTGATTCAATAACGCCGTCAGTGTAACCGTCCATGTATTTTTTACTTGGCAGGACATCCGGCACGTTAGTATTTTGACGACGCCAACCGAACCTTGAAGCGAGTTCGCCAACAGTCGCAATCGACACGTTATTGTCACGAGCTATATCAGGTATCGATTTAGTCGACGCGGTGTAGTCAATCATAATCGACAGTTCGTCAATAATTGGATTCATAGGCAACAGTTTATCACAAAAATCAATCGATTCGAGCGTATCGATTGATAAAATCAATCATTAAAAAAATCAATCGATATTGCCGAATCGATTGAAAAAATCAATTGGACATAGGTGTATACAGTGTATACACTTGTATCTAACGTTAATGACGGTAACGTCACAACGTTGATTCTACTAACAATTTTTTCGGAGAATTAAAAAATGAAAATTAAATATTCGATAGGTATTAAAGTCCCAGCTGGCTGGCGGCAGGTTGAAATAGTCGCTATCGCTGAAAGAATATCAGAAAAAATGGCGGAAATTACCGATATTGAATTAATCGATGGCGAAGAGCCGTCATACAAGCAATCTAGAACGGGCGCAAATCGTCAAAAATTCAACGGTACCTGGTGGGCAAAAACTGAAATCGGAAAGAAAAAAAGAATCTCAAGCTGCACAGTAATCGAGGATTAAATCATGGCTACATTCACAAGCTCAAAATTCCAACCATTAGACAACGACAAATTGATGGCGATTGCACCATCAATATTCGCCAGCGAAGCGCACGAATCGCGCGGCGACCGGTATAAATTTATACCGACAATCGAAGTGGTCGAAGCTCTGAGAAACGAGGGGTTTTTTCCGGTCTTCGCTACGCAAAGCCGCAGTCGAATACCTGGTAAGCGGGAGTTCACAAAACACATGATCCGGTTCCGTCAGGATAAGGACTTGGCAAAAGGCGAGCTATTCGCCGAAACCGTTTTAACGAACTCGCATGATGGGACGAGCTCATATATTCTCGACGCCGGAATCATGCGGCTGGCATGCCTCAACGGAATGGTCTGCGACCAGCAATCAATAGAGAATATCAAAGTCAGGCATTCTGGCGACATTATCAACAGTGTAATCGAAGGCACGTTTCGAATAGTCGACGCAATGCCAGCCGTACTTGATCAGGTTGAACAAATGTCAGCGTTGCACCTGACCGGGCCCGAAAAAGAAATGTTTGCTAATGCAGCGCTGTCACTTCGCTGGGATGCTGAAGACGAAAACGTCAGGGTAAGCCCGGCTGACCTACTTCGTCCACGTCGGTACGCTGATACCGGAAGCGATTTGTGGACGACCATGAACGTGGTGCAAGAAAAACTGATTCGCGGCGGCGTACGAGTATGGAAACGCGATCCCGAGTCACACACAGTAACGCACCGCACGGCAAAAGCGATTACTGGTGTGACTGAAAACGTGAAATTAAACAAAGCGATTTGGGCTTTATCAGCCGCGTTCGCTGATCTTAAAGCCGCTTAATATTATAACCATGCACAAGGACGTGCCATTTTTCTGGAGTATCAATTATGAACATCAACGACATAGCTAGAGAATCAATTCTAAACCCGAAATGGTATGCGCAATCAACGGCGACAGAGGCGTTGGACGACATCATAAAGCGGCTATCTGGAACAATGCCCGAAGACCAGTTGTTACAACTGGCTGTTCCAATTTATCGCAAGATCGCACCCAGGCCCTCAACATCAAAAAAACCAACCGGTCTCGCTCGATTTTCACCTTTCGCAGCCAAAAAGGATACT
>Ga0208644_1001903_pt1 | contig 17000 bp, 12 predicted proteins | sample VirMetDEL_Nov_18_FD_184517 | JGI IMG/M metagenome (GOLD analysis project Ga0208644, IMG submission 184517) | Aqueous microbial communities from the Delaware River and Bay under freshwater to marine salinity gradient to study organic matter... | ecosystem: Environmental > Aquatic > Marine >... | reverse complement strand
GCAGTTATAAAGGACTTATAGAATGCTTTGAGTTTTTTCCAGATACGGTCATAGTCTTCCCTAAGTTCAGGTGGACAAGCCTGTTCTAGCGTTTTACCCTCGCAATAAATCTTGGCGTATTCTATGTTTAGGTCTTTGAGGAAGGAAGCGTATTCCCAAGTGTGGGTTCCGCCTTGGGGCAGGTCTTTTAGTATTTTACCCTCTGAATAAATACCAACGCATTTTTCTTTTTCGTCTAGGGCTTGGAATAACAATGCTGACCTTCTAGTAATATTGTTTTAGGTAGTCGTTAATATACCCCATTGAGGTCTCTTTGTCAATATTTAAATAAAGATTTTCTATTTTCGCAAGAGCATTCGTTATTTTACCCGATGTTGTATTTGCTCTTACTTCTCTCATGCGAATTAAAAAATATATCTTATACCAGAACAACTCATTGTATTCTGCGTCGTATTGTTCTTTTGTTATATCATCTTTATAAATCTTGCTGATTGCAATAGGCAAAAGAGCAAAATTAGTTTTACCTAGCTCATCTTTATTTTTAATAGTTTTACATGGCTGCGGAAGAGTATCATATGGTCGAAAGTCAACATATCTTTTATAAAAATCAAACATCATGTCTCTAATACTTTCCAAGTCCAAATCATGTGTTCTATAAAAATATTCTTCATAGAAGTCTGCCAAGTTCCATTTTACCAATGGCACTGGTAAAGTATGAATATGTGGTCCGATGCCTGTTGATGGATCATTCGATTTTGGAGTGCCATCTGGAATTATTTTGTAATCTACAATATTATGCCCGTGATGTTTGTTTGGATTTCCGGGAGCAGTATGTTCGTCTGTGAATCCATTTCCATATTCATCAATATAATATGAGTGAGCATGTGTCGATCCGTTTGATAAATATGGTGTGGTTGTCAACTCCAAAATGCCTTGTCTTGGCAAAGTGTATAGGTTCATATAGTTGCCCATATATGCCATCATTTTTGGAGAAGTAATATTGGCAACCAGTCTCCAAGGAACATTTTTATCCAGCATAAACCCAAAAGCTGCTGCGGCTGTTGCATATTCTTTGAAGTTTCTATTGTTGATATACTTATCAAACTTTTCATAATCACTATCTAAGTCGCCTTCTTCTAGATGTATACAAAGACCAGAATGACGAGGATCCGAAAAAGAAGATTGCATCATACCAGTATATGTTATTGGAATATCTGAGGTCATAAAATTTAAATAAAAGTTTAAAAAAACATCCATAAATCCTTGGAAGTTCTTTATTTTTGCTCTGTATTCTATCGTAAGAAAGCTGTCGATAAAAGCATCGTATAGTCCTTGTTTTAAACTATCATAATCTTTATCTGCGTTTTTCCATCCCTTTTTAGCAGACATTTGCTTTTTTAATCTCTCTCCATCCTCCATCATCTTAATGGTGCCTTTCGTATTCATATAAAATAAGAAGTCTTTATAAGCATCGCAAACAAAATTTAATGCATATATCTTACCATCTGTCCCAGCCAAATCTTTTAAATAAGCTGAATCTGGTATAAGATATTGCTTTTTTAAATCAATAAGACCATATTTTTGATATTTTCCATTTCTAAAATCAATCGGGACTGGGAAGGTTGGATCTTTAGAAGAAGGATAAAGCTCATCGTAATTCTTTCTTTGAATAAAAAGACTCTTTGTTTTCATTCCGCTGTTTCCAAACATTCCTATATTTTCATATATTTTAAAAGACATAATATTTTAACCTATTGTGGCTTATATGGTTGCGAACTTGATTTGCCAATACCAGAATGGCTTTGCCATTTAGCCGTTATCGTTGTTATCCATTTTCGACCTTTTAAACTATTATTAACATTTGTAATAAGATAGTATCCTTCAAGACCTAAATGAGAAGCTAGATATGGATCGGCGTTGGTATAAAAAGTTCCCATTGTATTCAATGACGAATGGATGTGCATACCGGGAGCGAATATTGTGTTTCCCATCATCTCGATTGTTAAATCAAACTGGTTCCACAGTTCCCTGTGTTCATTGCCCTCTTCCATTGCTCTTACTGCCATCATCTCAGTTTGGTATCTTTTCTTTACTTTCTTGAAGTTAAAAGCGTTGTCTATTGCGTAAACTTCACCACCAACTATAAAAGAATAAACACCGTGTTTTGCTCTTATATCCACAAAAGACTGTCCGGGTGTAACATTTGAAACAGGAATGTTGAATCCCAGCGAGTTAGAACCATACATATAAAAATATCGATATGTATTTGTTGGTGTAGCATAAAGTGAATCTGCATATTTTTGAAGCTGGCTTATATATAGGTCTCCGCCATCTCTTGTTTGAATTAATGGCAATCTTTTACCAAGCTTTGTGTTTCCAAGATCTGCTGGATGTCTATCTGAATCTGCATATAAATTAAAAGTGGTGTTTTTTATTTGCGGAATATCTCTAGAAGATTTATTATATCTATTTGAAACCGAAGCCAATATGGGAGATACAAGCTGGGTTGCAACATCTTGTAAAAATTTAGTTACGTCATATTTGTCAATATCTGGCTCGACAATATTCTTCTTGAACCACTTGATCAGATATTTCAAGCTTACTGGTATGTCTCCTATATTTATAGAATGCTCTTTCCCGGATCCCAATGGGTCTATTATTTTTACTGATCCTAAAATAACTCCCATTTGTGAATCATCTAGCATTTTCTTTACCCCGGTATATTTAAGGGCAACATCTATAAAATCTCCTAAATAAATATAATAAACGGTCACATCTTTGCCAGTTATGGGAATGACACTGCTTGCCCCAGCAATCTTAGAAGCTATGATCTTTTGAATGTTTACTTGCTCTGGCAGGCTGACTTCGGCTTCATCTGCGGTTTCTCCTGCGGTTTTTCCTGTATCTTTTACAGATTCTGCAACAGTTTTATGGGTTTTTGCAACCTCTGCTTTGGTCACCGTCATAGTTACGCTACTAGTAGCATCTTTTTTCATTTGATCAAGCTGTTGTTTTGTCTGATTCATGACAGCTTGCTCATCTAGACTAGGACCTTCTCCTTTTGTGGCGGTATCTAGTTCTATTGCTTCCTTAACATATGCCTCTATAGTATTATCGTATTCTTTTGAGAAAAGAACCAAATCTTTTGTTGGTATTTTGGCTTCATATATTTTTTGATCTTGAAATAAATATTCTAAAAACAGATTATATTTTGCTATCTTGTTTTGATTAACCAATCTTTCGTTTATTTCTGCTAGTTTGGCGTCTCTTGCCTGTGTTATCGCACTTTTTTGTTCATTAAGATTTTTTAAAGATTGTACATAATTTCCCCCGTAGGGCTGCTTTGTTTGATTAAGCTGCATATGGAAATCATTTTTGCTTTCAATAATATCTATTAATCTTTGGTCCCTTTTGCCGTTAGGGCCGGAGATAGGACCGGAAAGTCTTTTAGCCTGTAGTTCATAAAAGTTTTGATTCAAATCTGAATCAAACTCATCTTCATTTGTTGTGCCATAAACATCCTGCTGGGTTTCCCGAACAATATCCGCTGTGACTTCCACTCTTCTTTTCTCCAGTTCAATCAAATGTGTTAAAGCGGAGGTGGCACTTTCTAAATTGGCTAACTGTTCGTTCATGTTAGTTAAAGTTTTTGAGGCATCAACTTGCTCACTAATCTGCTGTGGCGTCAATATCCTGCCTCTAAACAAATCAAAGCTTAGTTTTTTACTAAAGTCTTCAATAAATGAAATATAGTTTAAGGTTAGTGTTACCTTCCCGTTGTCTTTAACATCAATATCGTAATCAATCAACTCAAGTTCAAGAGCCATGTTGCCGTAGCTTTCTACAGTGTTTGTAAGACTAACAATTTCATTAATATAATCAGGGTCCTTACTATATGTATCTACGAGAGGTGGCATATATCCCAATCTTAAAAGTAAGCCATAGCCGCCATAATACTCTTGATTTGTTTTGGGGCGACCTCTGGCAAACGACAGCAAATCTCTAAGTCTAAACCCGTTCTGGTTTGTAGGGCTTGTGGCATCTGCACCTATTTCAAAATCCAGTGCCAAGATTGAATCTAAAACAAACTTTATATTTACATCTACCATCCTAGATGCTGCAAACGGATTTTGATTTTTTAATTCAAAATCAATCGATTCAATGTCATATCTCATATTTCCATAATAAAAAACCTGTTCACTTTTATCGGCTGATTTATTTGCTGCTACGTCGCTAAGTTTTGCTATTTGATCATAGTTATTTAATGGGACATTTTGTGTAAAAACTACTTTTGTTTTGTCTCTGGGGTCTCGATGAACTCTGGTCATTTGAACATACGGAATTAATTCTCCTCCAATAAGTTTTCCGAGTTTTATAAAGTTCATTTTATCTTGCCACTTGGTGCCTCTCATCTGACCTATAAAAGAAGATGGATCTGGATGCTCATACATCCAAAATGATTGGTTACCGCTCTCACCATAACCTGTTCCATTAATAACTCTACCAATTTCAGAAAACTCTTGCATTTTGGCGAATAACATATTCTGTTCTGCCTGAACAAAATCGATTTTGTTAGTTTGATAAGATAAATGATTCTGTAGTTCTTGTAATTTTTTCTTGTCAGCCATCTTAATACACTATCACTCGTAAAACTTCTTGTAAGTTAATTGGTATGCGAATAATATCGCCATACTCAAGCAACTCCTCTGTTGAATATTGATTATAGAACGCTATAACCCAACCATATGTAGGATTACCGTAGTATTCATGTGCTAGCTTATAAAAATGATCTCCTAATGTCCAGACATGATTTACAGTTTTTATTCTTGCTCGAACTTCTGGAGGAGGGTATACAAATCTGGGTGTAGTATATTGCTCTACTGCATTGGCCCCTCTTCTCTCAAGGATCTGCCTATATCTGTTAGTATCATTTATACTTGTTCTTCTATTTCCATATCTAGATGCCATTAATTATTATCTCCTGTCAATCCCCGAAAAGTGCTTTCGCAGCATTTACCGCTCGGTCCCACAGATATTGTGTTTTTTCTCCTGCCGGAGTTAAAGCTTGACCATGTTGTTCTTCGGTTGCTAAATTTCTTGACTGTGCTTCCTTCTCCTTTTGCTCTGGTGTTTTAGATTCGGTTCCGGCTGTGGGCGGATCCTTATTCACATCCGGCTGGTTTTCTGGCATATCTGCTCCTTTCTTCTTAAGAGACACTGAGGCACCAATTCCGTAAGGGAAATGTTGAAAACCACCATCAGAATCTGCTTCTCCTTTTTGACCGCTTGTATCTGAATATCCAATCTTTACATGTTCTGGCAGGAAGGTAAAAGATACTTTAATATATTTTGGATATATCTCTTCTTTAGAAACCTCAAATACACCATCTTGTAAATCAAAATCATAGGTTAAGTTTGTAATGTATCCCGGAAGATATCCTTTCATCCTGTGATCACAAATAAAGTTCATCATTTTAACTTTAACTTTTGGGATTGTTTTTATCGTTCTAGAGCCATATTGATTGGTATATGTTGGATAAGTTAGTTGAGCTAGCTTTGATATATTTGTCATATTTGACCTTGCAAAGGCATAGCTTTCTGCAACTAGTTGTATTGTTATACTCATCGATCTCGGGGTGCTACTGTAGTGTTTTATTGTGTCGGGTGAACCCATCCCTTCTGTTTCTTCATACTTTGTTGCAAAACTATCATTAAAACTAACAACATATCCTGAAGCAAAATCAACTCTCACTGGTGCCCCTCCGGGCTGACCAGCAACGACCGATAATATTCTCCTACTTACATATGATGTAAAAGCATTATTCATTATTTGCTATTCCTATTGCAATGTTCCATTCATTGCATTGACAACTGCTTTATCAAATTGTCTTCCGCCAATATTAAGGGCAACTTCAACTGGTTTTTGGTTTGGATTCTGCTCTGTGTTTCCTGCTATTTTTTCAAGCATTTTCAACATTTTATCGAACTGCCCGTCGTCTTTTCTAGTTTGTCTTAGGGCTACACCTGTCTCTTGCAAACTTCTCGCTAAGTTACCAGATTCCTGTGCTTTAATCACACTCATTGGTTGAACAAACTCTCCTCTTGGGCTTGGACCCTCGCCTGCAATAAAAGAAGATCTAATGTTGTCGCCACCAGACCTAAAGGACGGGAAAGCATCGCTAGCTTGCATACCTGTTATTGATTCCGAAGTTACACCGCTGGCTGCACCATATGATATTACATTTTGTTTTGGAACTTTTGGTTTGGTGTTGCCGGAGAACATTTTCATAAGACCTGCTGCTCCAGCAGCAAAAGCTGCACCGGCTGCTAGCGATTTCACACCAGCATCAAACTTTCCTAGTGCTGCGAAAGCTGCAACGATAGCGATAGTCAGCAAAAAGATAGATTGTGTCATATTATCTATGCCTGCTGTATCCATCACAGCCATAAGTCCGAATACCGCCATCACTCCTGCTGCCGCCATTCCAACCATTGTAAGGGCACCTGCCAATGTCATATTTGCGAATGCGGCCCTAATAGATGCTGCTGCTCCACCATTTTTGGCGACAGTGTTTTGGTTCTCAACAACGGTGTTGCCTTCTGTGACAACGGTGTTTAAGCCGGTGGAGCGGGTATCCGCATCAGTTGCAACAGTTTTATATGTCATTGTTGTCCAATCCAACTCAGTAGCAGCAGTTTTTCTACCTATTGCAGCAGCTGATAGATCATCAGCCATCATTTTTCTGCCTGTTGATACTACTGATGCCTCTGTTGCAGCGGTCATCGCTTGCTGTGCTGCGGCTGCTCCCCGCACTGCGTCGCCGACATCGGTTACCATTTTCTTTGCAGCCCCCATGCCGTTATAAAGCTTTGATAAGACCATAAGACCACCAGCAATACCAGCGCCCCACAACACAAAACCACCTGCCGCAGAGTTGAGAAATTCTCCGAGTGGTGCAAAGGCTTTTGCAAGTTTTTCAACACCTGCACTTAACTTGTCAACAGCCGATGTAGCATCTGATACCATATTTGCAAATTCTTCTTCTTGAGAAATCATTGCCTCTTGAGGGCTTAAGGTGCCTTCCAGCATGGCTCTAAGATTACCAACGCTAATACCAAAACTGTCAGCCAACATTTTTTGCTCGAAGAAGTTCATGTTCTCGAATGATTTACCAGCCGCATTAAATCCTTGTCTTAACATCTCCAACTGAGCAAATGGTCCTTCTGCTGCTGCCATTACCAAATCATATGTATTAATAAACGAGCCACCCATTGCAAGATTGAAGGAAGCAACTTTGTCTGCTGCCTGATCAAAAGTATCCATTCCCTGAGAAAGTGCGAACAAGTTTTGTCCCAACGACCCAACTTCCATCCCAAGAGACTTAGCAGTTTTTGCTGTTCTCATAAAGATTTCAGGAGCTTGGCGTCCAAAAGCAGCAAGTTGCGGTTCTAGTGCTGTAAACTGTTGTGCTAAAACCTGCGGAGGGATTCCAGCTTGGCGACCCTCAACTGCGAATCTTTTAAGAATCTTTTCGGCTTCTGTTACTCCCATGCCCAAACCGGACACAAGGAAGTCAAAAGAATCACCAGTTGTTCTGGCGTCCATTCCCAACTTTTCCAGACCAGCAGCAGTTGCAGCGATCTGTGTTCTGGTTTGTGGAGCTAAGGTTGAGAACTTAGTAAAACCTGCATATAAACCTGTGAATGCTTCAGAGGCTTCTTGTAATCCAATCCCTAGATTAACAGTCAAATCAAAAGTGTCAACCATCTCAGAGTTAAACTCTCTAGACGCACCAGTTGTTTGGACAAATGAAGTTGTCAGTTGATCCATTCTAACGGCTAGTTCAATTGTGTTGCTCACAAAAAAGGAAAGAAGGTTGGCAGGATTAAACATTTCCATCAATGAATCTGTTATTCCTTCAAACACAGAAACAAGACCGGATCCTGACTTTTCACCAGTAACAAGTTCGGCGGTTGCTCTTGCTAATCCACCAACAATTCCTTGGTCTAGATCTGGCGTTAACTTTATTAAGTTACCGAGGCTCTCGACCATTCCAGCACCAGCACGAATGCCGTCAGCCTGTATTGAAACTAGTTTCTGCTGTGATCGTAAAAACTTTTCCGTCTTTTTAAGTTTTTCATCTAAGTTTTTAAGTTCTTCTTTGTCTGATTCTTTTGTGCTACCTGCTAGTTTAGTTCTTTCTTTCTGGATTGCCTGTATTTCATCCAGAACCTCAAGCTGTGCCTTATAGCTGTTTAATGTTATTTGATTGGTTCTTTGCGACTCATAAAGTTGTTTTTTGAAACTTTCAATCATTTCATCTGATTTATCTGATTGGGCTGAAATGATTTCATTTAACTCTTGTGCTAGACGCAGTTCTTCCCTATACTGCCTTGCCAGTTGCTCTGCTTGTGTAATATGTTCACCATTAAGTCGGCTTACTTCAGATTGCAAACGAACCTGATCTTTCAAGGCTTTGTTGGCTTCTTTAATAAGCTTATTTATTGTTTCTCTACTTATCTCTTCTTTGGTGTATTCTTCATCTGCCATATGTTAGTTCTCACTTAAAAGGCCACTTTATTCCTGTTTCTCTTTCAAAGTTGGCAACTGCTCTTTCTAATCTGTGTCTGTTTCCCAAAGTCCTTGGATCTGATAAGCCATGCTTTTCAAAACTTTGTAAATATCTTCTTTCATTTCCCAATGCTCTTGCAAAAGAAGAGACTTGAGAGTTTGTTCCTCTGAGCCTGACTGGTAAAAAGGCTTGCGGTCCTCCGAACATATACTTTAAAATCAGTTCAATTTGACCAGCCATGACCCTTAAAGACATCTCATCAAGGTGATTTGATGTCAAGTCAATCTCAAGGGGTGCTATTTTTTCTTCATTTATATCATTCATTATAGCGTTCCTCCAGTATAAATAGTTGTAAATAGTAAAAAAAAAGACCAAAAACAAATCTTGTCCTTGGTCTATTATCTAGATTTTCTTTTTGCCTTTTCTATTTCTTCTCTCTGTTGTTCAAAGTGTTTTTCTAATCTCGACAAAAACCATCGACGAATCATGATTGGCAAGTTGTAAGCCTCGATAAAACTCCAGCCACCATGATGCTTTAACAAAAACAGTTCTTCATAAACAGATTGAATGTATTCATCACTTAGGCCAAAAAAAGTCAGTGCTAAACGGCACCTCCATTTCTTGCTCATGGCTGCACTCTGGGCATTCAAAATGTTGGGCAAGGTCAACATTAGGTGTAATAGCTTTGTATGCCCCTCTAAGATATCTAGAGTCTAAGGCTGGCATCATATCAACAAAATCTGAGATTTCTTTTTTATTTTCTATACCATTAACAGAAGTGATATATCTCTTCATTTGATCTGTCATACCAAGTTCAGGAAGTTTGTTTTTCTTTCTTATTTTGTTGCTGTTTATAATAGCCGTTTCGTCAGCACCAGTAAACGGTCTTACTTCGATCTCTACCCCAGAATTTGGGAGAGTTAGAAGCAGGGTTCCTCTTTCTGTCTGCTGATGCTCATAAATACTCGAATCCGCATTGGAAGGACATACTTCGTTTAAATCAAACGCATGTTCTGTAATCGAGCCACAAGCAGGGCATAGAACTTTTGTATTATACTCTGCTCCATATCCTGTAATTCTTGATGCAACCAATAGTGCGTTTTTGTCGCCGACAAGCAAGTGATCGACGTTGATTGACTTGTCTACAATAACACTCTGGAGTAGTCTATCTAAAACTACTCCTTTGGTAATGTAAGACTTGTTTACCAAGATGTCTTCATCTTTAGCGGTCATATGTCTAATCTCAACAGATTCGACACCGTGCAGCGAAGATCCTTGTGGATAAAACTGCCCCTTGGATGGAAGGTCAACAATCTCTGTTGCCACCACAAAGGACATGCCTTGTTTTTCTTGAGTTAACTGTTGGGGGGGCGGGGATTCATCGGGAGCCAATGGTCCCCCGAATCTATCTTCATTATCTCTAATGCTCATTTAAACCTCTCTTTATAAATAAGTATATCACTTTTAAATAAAGAGTTTAAATATTTTTTTTATAGACCTGAAAGTTTATCTGCGCCTTTTTCAATGGCATCAATTCCGGGAGGATTGGTTCCTGCTACATTGAAATAAGTTGCAAAATCGTAACGAAGCTCAACATCCATCGAAAGAAGCGAATCATCACTATAGTCGTAATCTCCCATTGTAACATTTTTCATCCAAGCATTATGCAGAGTCCAAGTATCGAGCGGAGACCCATCTGAGCCGAGAGACTTTATCTCTACCAATCCCATGACCTCAGTTGCCGCTGCCTTAGACATTGTTCCATAGGAGGATCCGGGATTACCAGCCAAGTTTGCAGGAATTTGATATCCAGCGGCACCCAAAATGCCAACAAGCAATGCAGTTGCATCAGGAGATACAGGATCAACAATGGTAAAGGAAACTGTTTGCCACTCTACACGACCGGGAAAATAGAAAGTATGATTGAGATACGAGTGAGTTGCTTCAGTAATATTGAAGCTTGGTCTATTGACTTTTGTAATCATCCAACTAGCATCTGCGCCAGCATTTGGAAGGTTAAGCAAAAATCTATACTTTCTTTTTGGTGATGTTTGTGGGTTTGCCCAAAATCTATTTTCTGCCATTGTATTAAGTTTCCTTTATTAATAAATAGTATTTATTTTATTTTTTTAATCTTCAAATCCTGCACCGGAGTTTGTGATTACGAAATCGATTGCGAAGAACTCAACAGCCTTAGTCGGTTTCAAGAAGATCTTTGCGTAGATAACGTTTCTATCAATAAGATCTGGTGTAGTTGTTGTTTCATCCAAGACCACTTTGAAGGCATCTAAACCAAACTGGTTTTTAATGTTGTTCAAAAATGGATTTACTTGACTTGTAAATCTAGACCAAGTTGCTGCAACATTTGGCTCGAACAAGATGTTAGATGCGATTCTTGAGATTTCTTTCTTCACGAAGATCATCAAGCGTCTAACATTGATTCTGTCCAAAGCAGAAGGAGTAACTTGAAGAGTCTTTTGACCGAAGATTACAATTCCTTCATTTGGGAAAGAAGCGATTGGGTTGATGTTTGCATCATAAAGAAGATCTCTCTCTTTGGAGGTCAGCTTGCTTCTAACGTTTGTCACAGGAATACCTGCTGCTCCTGCGGAAAGACCACCACGATTAAATCCTGCTGGTGCAAACCAAGGTGCTGCTTGTCTATCGTTGAAAGACATTGCACCGAGTGCTGCGACAGATGGGGGTGCCCACAAGCTGCCTCCTGTGATTGTGTCGCTGATTCTAACCCAAGGGTAGTAAACTGCACCGTAACTTGAGTTCAACGCTCTTGCTGTCATATTGTTAACAACGTCTACTACATGAGTAGCACTAACTCTAAGCTGCTCTGTCTTATAGTTTTCAGAAGCAGGTTCATATCCGCCTTTTGGATCAATAAGAGCAAGAGCATCTCCACGAGATTCACAAATATTAATCATTTGGGTTGTAAGCCCTTCATTGACAACACCCGGAGCAGTAAGGATATTTCCCTCAACAAACTCTGGATCTGCGAACATATCAATCGCTTTTCTTACCGAGTAAATGCCAGAGTATTGAGTTTCTGCTCCACCGTCTACCAAAGATCTGCTTTGGTTGAAAGGTTCTTTCTCGGTAATATCAAACCCATTGAATCCTCCGAAAAGAGGAGCAGTGAACTGATCAAAGCCAGCATCAAGGATTGCTTTGTATGTACCAGTCATGGCAGTCTTTGAAGAGCCTAACTCTCTAGAGCCAGATTGATAGAACACAGATCCAAGCGTAGACGCAGTTCCGTTTGCATCAACGATATCGTCCAAGGTAAAGAACCAAGAAACTTGTGTTTCATCATTGTCGGCAGCAAATGTGCTAAGTGCCGATGCTAATGGGTAAGTAACATCTTGCATTGATTGATCGTAAACAACAGATCCGCTGCTTCTAGTGAATGTTGCGCCGAAGTAAGCGTCTTTTTGATTGCTCAATTCTGTTGTGCTTGCGCTCAATCTCAAAGGCACTGCTGGGAACAAGACAGAAGCAGTCAATGGCTGTGCATAAGAAGGGATTGCCATTGTCTTAACCCTGTCTGCCGATCCAGTAACTGCCCCAAAGTTTTGCGGATAAACAGAGCCTGATCCCAAAACAACTGGTGCAGAAACACTAGTTTGATCACTGAATCCTTCTGGATGGTTCGCAGAAGTAATCGTAAAGTCTTTATACTTGACTGGACCTTCGACACCAAATGGGAGAGCTTCCGGATTTACTTGGCTAGATTCTACCGCTGGAGCCATTTCAACTCTGATGATGTTTGAAAGATTTGGATATGTTCCATATTCAACAACTCTTCTTTCTGTTTCACTCCACTGGTAATATCTATCACCAATCTTTTTCGCAAGGTAGTTTGGAGAACTAGGATCCAATGTGCATCCAGCATAACGCTCGACATAAATTCTAGCACCGTCATTGTCTGTAATATCTCTGATAGCTAAAGTAAATGTGCCATATGGCATATTATCATTCTTAGAATATCTAACATCTTCGATAGAAATCTTGTATCTTCTTTGCTCTTCTTCTCCAGTACTAATAGTGTGGATTTTGAACAATCTGTCAACAACGCCTTGACCAAGTTCTGGGTTATACGCCGGGGTCAATGTGTTCAAAGTATAGTTTGCATTTGCTGCTGTGTTTCTCAAATCTTGCGAGAAAAACCATCCAGACTGCGCTGCTTGTGTAGCAAATTTAAAAGCACCACCATCTGCAATGTCTGTTTTACCACCAAGCTGTAAAATAACACCGTAACAGCTAGATCCCGTAATATAATCCGCAACGGCTCTTTCATAAGTTTGACCAAGGAAGTAACTTTTTACTACATCTGAGCTTGTATCAACCAAGTCTGTATTTGTTTTTGTTGGGTCTGTGTTGAGAACCTTTCTAATATAGTTGTTAGAAGATCTGTTAAAGTTAATAACGGTTTCCTCAACAACACCTTGAGGACTTGATGGATCAGTTGTTCCACCTGCTGCCCCGTTTTGGTTAATCATCCTTAATTTAAAGCTATAGTTTGGCGCTCCGTCTATAGACTTAATGAGAACGTTTGAACCAGTTGCGATGCCTTGACCACCTGTGTCGGAATCTTCACCACCCGTAAAATTGGTTCCGGTGAAAGTATTAACACCAGTCATATCAATATCAGTATTTCCAGCAGCACCAGCCACATCCTGTGTAAGTCCTATAACTCCACCACTTGTTTCAACCGCCGTGATTGCAACATCGGTTTGGTTATTGATGGCATCTCTAACTCTCTCCCCAACAGCAGCAGCACTACCCGCAGCGCCATTAACGCCGATCTTTACTCTTCCCGAGCCATCTTTAGAACCATCTACAGTTGTCTCACCAGTCAGAAAAATAAAAGTTACCGATGCCCCTGAAGTGTCTGTAAGATCGAATGTTTCGCTGTTGTTAGGACCACCCGTAGTAGTGCTGATTTGCCCTGTCGAGGCAACTGCGGTGTCGCCTGTGTAATCACCTCTGATTGTTCCAGAAAGTTGTGGTGCTCCATATCTAGAGTAGATAACCGCTGCCAGTGTTCCATTGACCCTTTCTGGGGTTCCGGCAGCACCAAGGGTTCCTCCTGTAGAGCCAGATTCAATCAAGAACAAGCCATAAGCACCACCACCTGTTCCCGGAGTCGTTCCACCGCTGTTTCTGCTTGTATCGGCGGCTGTCCAACCAGCCAAAGCTGTTGTGCTGTTTGCTGCTTGACTTGATTGGTCGCCCAAAAGACGAATAAAAGTTAAAGGAGAGTTATTTTTTAACCAAGCTTGTGCTGCATATGCTGCGAAGGTTGGAGCTTTAGGAACTCCACTTCTCCACTGGTCGCTAGCTTCTTGACCTGCAACTGGATCACCAAAGATTGTAACAAACTCTGAAAATGACTGAACAGTCGTTGGCAAGAAAGCTGGACCTCTTCTAGACCTACCAATAACTACTGGTCCGATTGCATCGCTTACTTGTGGTAACTGAGAGTTGTCGATTTCCTGAATAAATACTCCCGGTGAGACAAACTTAAAATTTTTCGCTGACATTAGTGTGTTCTCCTTTACAACGTCTTATAATAATGACGATATTATTTCTCTAGTAAATAGTGTTTTCTTTTTTGAAAGTCCTAAATTATTCTCTATACTTGCCGTCCACTCCTTTATTTTTATAATTGTTGTTACCGGAAAGCTCATCACCTAACACCACTCTTTCTCTTGGGATTCTAAACTCAACTGCATTTTCTCTAATAGAGAACGTTGGGGTGGCTTGATTTTTATCTTCGCCTATTAAGTATCCCAAAACTTGAATATTCACTTTTGTTTCAAACTTTCTCTCATCATTATCCATTCCGGAAAGATTGTTTGAAAAATTATAAGTTCCCTGAATAAAAGCCTCGTATGTGTGTCCTTCTCTCTCAGCAACAAAACTATTAATAGTTCCGGGCTTTGTAATAAACGGCTGGAGAAGTTCGTTCATTTGTTGTTGGTATTCTGTTCTCAAAGTTAACTCATAATCCATTGTTACATAAACTATTGGTGGGATTGAAATATACTCATAGACCACCTTTTCTGTTGCCTTTCTTGCAAACTTGGGACCAACTTTATTATTATATTTTCTATTAGCATCTGCATTAGCAAACTCTGATGTTTTCTTTTGGTTTATTCTTCTTGCGATTGTTATATTTCCGCCCTTTTCTTTTTGAGTTTGGATTGCAAATTGATCACCGTAGAATCCACCTCTTCTGGCAAGATCTTTATTTACGCCAGTTCTTTCTATTGTAATCGCCGGTAAAATGATTGTTCCTTCATTGTCCCTATACTCTGGGTTGTTTTTGATTTGAAAGGATCTTTCTGCGGAAGACCATATAACAGGGACTTTTTCCCATCCATCTTTACCAGTCACCATTAAATCTAGCTTTTCATTTAGATAATCGTATATTGCATAATCTACTGTTTCGATAGTAGAAGGCGTAAAATGAAAGTCTTGATCTAGATTTGTTTTCTTTTCTTCTGGTATTCCTGTATAGTTTGACATATTGTTACCTATTATAGAGCGTCGAACGTTCCTTTTCTTGCCCTTACGCAATTCGCCATGATTTCATATTTATGATCAACTTGACCAAATAGTTCTTTTGGCTCATTTAAATCCAAGATTTCATAATGAAACTTGCCATATAAAACAAAATCACCTTCTCTAACAAATAAGTTTTGATCTTCTGTCAACCTTCTTTTATGGAAGTATATTTTAATCCTCGATCTTTTATCGATACCAAGAGAGGTATTGGTAGATTCTTGACCTTCCCATCCTATCAGGGCATAAACTCTAATAGGAGGCAAGAAAGTCTTTTTAATGCTCTCACCATAAAGAGGATGAAAGCTTGTTTTATCCATACTTATAGGATAATAAAGGACTGTTTGACCTATGACCCTTTCAATGATTTCGTCATTAATCTGCTTGACAAGATTACGCTCTTTCTCCCCAGTAAATAAGGGAGGAGGAGGTGCTTCGGGTTGTGACCATTTGTTATCTGCCATTTATTTTATCCTACAAAAAGTGAAGGTGGAATATTCTTTAATACATTCTGTGCCGAATCACTCATAGCACTATCTTGTTCTGCCAGTTTTGGATATGTCATTTCATCCAACACTGTTTTCAACTCATCCCTTAAAGCATTTTGTTCTTCTTTGGCTTCTGATACAAGTGCTGGACCATTTAATGTAACACTTTCATTTGGGATTGGGATGGTTGCAAACTTGCTTCTGATTAATCCGAGCATCTCTTTTGAAAGTGCAAGAGCAAATCTTCTAATCCATTGCTTACCAATAGAGTTAATGTTATCATATGGAATATTCTCGAATGGGAGTGTATTCATATTGTTAACTCCTGTTCTTCCGTCTGAGTTTTCCCCTTCTTCTGTCCAAGGATCTTCTTCTAATGTAAACTCGACCCAATATTTTGTTGGTCCACTAGTGTAAGGTTTTGGAAATAATCTCAATTTATTGTCTTTAATCTCGTAAGAAAAATGAGATGTTCTAGTGTAGATCGAGTCCTCAAATGCCATTGCTTGTGCTTTATTCTGCCAAGTTGGGATTAACTCGAATGTAGAATCATCTGAGTATTGTCCGTAATAAGACAAGTTGCCTACGGTATTCAAGCCGCCATAGTATCCATAGAATCTCCACATTGCATTAGGAGTCTTGTAGTATACTTTTCTAATCGTAACTCTTTTGTCTCCAGTAGCACCAAGTTTTCCATAGAATGGACTGTCTGTATCTGTTAAAGAAGTATTGCTAATAATACTTTGTAAATCGTAATCTTGTTGACCAACAGTAGCATCTAATGAAGCTGAATAGATTGGCTTTGTTCCCCCGAGACCCGCCTCGGTTGAGACTGAGTTTCCTATTGTTTTCGCATGTTGAAAATCAAACCTTGGATATCTTAAAGATATATCCGAACCACTTAAGGCATGACCAGAAGTTAACTCTCCGTCAGAATCAAAAGAGCCAGTAGAAGAACCAAGGACTGTTCCTAATACATTTTTGGCTTGATGAACATTAACAAGATATGAATATTCAAGACAAGCTTCTTCATAGGCTGCATAAACTTGATATTCAGTAATCTCAATATCTAGTACATCACCCCCCAACTTTTTATATACATAAGTTACTTGATCTGCTGCTCCCTCTTTAAAGGCATTGAGCGCCGTTTCTGATCTGGCATGATCTATGTAAACTCCATATGGAAGTGGGTTATCAGAACTATTAACATTTGCGACTGTCCCAGTTACTGGAAGTCTTGAAACGCTGGTAGTGCTTGCTGGTGTTAAGGTTGGGTAAGCCATTTATTTAATCTCCTTGACACGACTGTATCATAGTAATTAGTTGCCCTTAGAAGATAAAGCAAAATAGAAACAAAAAA
>Ga0208644_1001902_pt1 | contig 17001 bp, 22 predicted proteins | sample VirMetDEL_Nov_18_FD_184517 | JGI IMG/M metagenome (GOLD analysis project Ga0208644, IMG submission 184517) | Aqueous microbial communities from the Delaware River and Bay under freshwater to marine salinity gradient to study organic matter... | ecosystem: Environmental > Aquatic > Marine >... | reverse complement strand
AAAAAACCTTTTGGTATAGCTATAAGACCTGACGCTACACCTGATAGCATAGACTCTATTGTACCTACACTATTATTTTTTTCAGCTGTATTTATAAATTGGGAGTAATCAAAATTACTGGCCATGAGTTATTACCTCCTGACTGAGCCTGGTACTACCTGTCCATCTCTAATTGATATTATTGCATCACCCACTATATACTCGCCATCAGGAGCATTTTTATCGACAATAAAGTTAGTAGCAAACCCCTCAATAATTTGTTCTTCAGAAAGAGTTCCGCCTTCTGTTTTTAAAGTATTTTTTGCAGTCTCAATAACGTCTTTAAAATCTGATTTACTAATTAAAGTTCCTTGATAATTAACATCTTCTAAAGATTTTGCAGCATCGGTAATTTCATTTTGTCCTTTACTTCCAGCTTTTCTCATTATTGCTTTTGCTTCTGCAAATGAATTGCCTTCTAGTTCTTTATTTAATTTATCTATTCTTGCTAAATTTAATTCATTAGCAATTTTACTAGACGGATCAGAAGCTTTAATATCTTTTTCAATCTCACCTTTAAGTATAAGTGTATCAATTGCATCTTTAGTTGCTTTAGGTTTGTCAAACTGTTTGCTAGTTGCTTGAATAATTTGATTAATTAATTTACCTGATTTAATATCACCTTTAAAATCTCCAGACTCATTGATAGCTTGGCTGGCTGCAATCAAAGAATTGTATGCAGCGTCTTTGTTCATACCTTTAATGTCCATGATGTCTCTATATCTCTCAACATTTTTCTTACGAAGTTGTTCTGCAGTTAGTTCTACGCCGCCGCCTTTTTTAGTTTGAGGTTCTAAATACATTCCCGGGTCCCCGCCACCTGGTGCTCCAGACGTACCTACTTTACCTTGTTTTATTTTTTTAATATCATTTGGATCTTTAATTTCTTCGCCACTAGATAAGAAATATTTACCAGCTTGATATGCAACAGGTGCTCCTAAGAAAGTTAATCCAGATGGAGTTGTAGTTGCATACTTACCGACATTATAGATACCTTTACCACCAGCTTTAATTCCTCTACCTACAAAAGAGGATCCTGTCATTACTGATTTAGCTAACGGATCATTTATAAAAGCTTGTCCCAATCTATTTGGATCAAACCTTTCTGCTTGTAAACCACCTTTAATGGGTGTTCCTTTTAAATTTAAGTTTAAATTTTTAATAGGTAAATTTTTCTTAACCGGACCTGCCATTTGTCTCATAACAAATTTACCAAAAGGTCTAGCTGCCATTCTTAATCCTTGTCCTATTATAAGAGGAAGCACGTGATTTGTTCTACCATCAGGTCCTTTAGGATAAATTGGGTTACCTACAAGCGCTGCTCTTCTTGGTCCCTCATCATTAGCCATCATAGACCCGCCATTCTTTTTAGGCTCCCTGATCCCCGACATAACACCCTCTTTGATAGGGCCGCCGTATCTAAACATTGGTCTATTTAATGGCTTCATAATTAATTACCCGTATATTTTACCAAACAATCCAGCAAGACCTGTAGCCGTACCTAACGCTGTTTGGAATGGATTAGATGATCCTGGATCTTGATATTGTGATCCCGCTACACCACCAGCTAAACCTGTTAATGTATTACCATATTGTGATAGTCTTCCATAAGGCTCGTACGCTCCAGTTTGTGCTGCTTGTTGATCAGCAGATAAGTTTGCTTGATTAAACCCTTGACGTAATCCTCCAAGAGAACCTAATGCAGAAACGTCTTGACCCATACCTGTTCTACCAAAATCAGATAAACCAAACTGTTGGTTCATTTGATTTCCGTATGCACCAGCCAAACCTTGTTGTGCTGCACCAATAGAGCCTTGATTCATAAAATTTTGTTGTGCTAATTGATTTGCTTGACCAAACCCTTGTTGTAATAAAGATGCTTGTAGTGCAGATCTATCAGCTAACGTGTCAGCATTATACTGACCAAGCATTGCACCCTCTCTACCGCCACCAAAATTACCAGACGCTACAGCAGCATCTTTAATTTGTTGTTGTCCACCTAATTTTTGTTTATCAAATTCTGATAATGTTGCATCAATAACTTGTGATTGATACGGAGACATAAAAGGTTGGTAAGCTTGTGGTCCTGTTAAAGAACTTAATCCACCAATTGTTTGTGCTGATTGTCCCAGAGCCCCGGCCCCTTGTTGTTGTGCAGTTTGTGCTGCAGCTAAAAATGGTTGGTAAGAACCTACACCTTGTTGTGCAAGATTGATTGCTTGTGTTTGTAAAGGATCTTCACCCGCTACAAAACTACGACCAGTAAATTTACTTGTATCTATTGGTGCGGAGTAAGTGGCTTTCGCCTGTTCAGCATAGTCTTTTACTGCTGGTTCTAAAAATTCTGCTATTGCCATTATACTATCCTCGACTGTAACATTTGTTGTTGATCATACATTGCTTGTGCGCCTTCTAGACCTTGTGAATCTTCAGAAACCTCACCGCCCTGCTCTAAGTTGTTCATTAAATTTTCCATTACTTCAGCGCCTTTATCTATATCGCCGCCTCCTGCATTTCTAACAGCATCTGCTGTAAATACAAACTCATTTTTAGATAGTCTAGCAGGCACATCATCAGCTCTTTCTTTTCTACCCATCTCTACAAAACCACCTGTTTCTCTGTAATCTTTTTCTTTGCCACCCATGTCTAACATTGGCATTGTTTCTTCTGCAACTTCTGTTTCCATGATTCCGCCTTCCTGTTTACCTACTCTAACTTCTTCACCACCACTAGGATAGTCAAATTGATTTGTGCCAGGTTCTTTGCCGTACCCCGGTACCTCGGTCATTAACCCACCATCGGCCGCCATAGCGACTGCTTGTGGTTGCTCCATACCTGCACCTTCTGGTGCTTGCTGTGATTGTAATACTGCTTTTACAAATTGTTCAAAAGATAAGTTACCACCTTTGTTTTTGTACTTAACATATTCCATCATTAACATTTGTTCGGCTTGTGCTTCTCCTGCACCACCACCCATGTTTAACATAGCACGACCACCGTCAGCTGCGTAAAAATTTTGCATTACATATTTTTTCTGTGGCATAAAATCTAAACCAGCACCCTTAGTGCCTGTTTGACTATAGTAATCTTTTGCTCTTTGTGTTTGATATGCTGGGTCCATAACTTCTACATCTTCTTCTACTTCTTCGTCACCACCCATTAAGAATGGAGCTGCGATTGCTGTAGCACCTAGGCCACCGGCTAGCATTCTACCCATGCTAAAATCATTTTCTTTTTTTCCATCAACTCTAAACATGTTTCCAACATTACCTAAAAAACCTGTTTTACTTCTTAGTCCAGAAAGTAAATTACCTCCTGTTCCTCTTAAAAAACCTGCACCAAATTTACCACCTGAGAATGGACCTAAACCTCCGGCATACATACCAAGACCGCCAAGTATGGCCATCTTACCTAAAGGACTTTTAGTAATTTTCTTCACAGCACGACCAGCTTTCTTTACAAGTTTACCTAAAAAATAACCTTGTCTAGGATCTTGTAAGGAACCTATTCCTGATTGTATTTGTTGGGGTTCTTGCATTCTAGATATTGCCATAAATTTACCTTAATTCCTATGTTTACTTGGTTTTTGACAACAAATCAAGAGGCGGCATGATAACTTTTACGTCCTGTGCCATGTCTTCATTTTTAAAACCCTTGCTTTCCCAGTCTTTTCTTTCCTTAAAAAGTTCACCTGTTTGCTTGTGTCTGTAAATAGTTTCTACTTTAGCTTCTTTTATTTCCATTAGTCTATTTCTCCTTTTTTAATGTTTAAATAGCTAATAGCTATATCGAACGAATCAGCAGTGCTTGCTTGCACTGTAAAGGTTTTACCACCTTCTACTATTAGCGGTTGGGTTAGTAATTCTTTTGTTGTGTTAGCTGTTAATTGTGTAGATTTTATGGCTGTAATACTATTATTAGTAACAGTTACAGTAGGTGTGCCTGCAGATGTGACAAGAATGGATTTAATAATATAGGTTTCACTAACCAAAGGATTGCCACTTCCTAAGGGTGTAAGCGCACCACCACTTGTGTCATTGTCTATGCCAACAAATTTGTATAAATTTGATACTGCCATTATTCTAAAAAGAAACTTTTAGCTTCTATTTCCTGTTTTACTTCTTCTTGAAAAGAGGTATTTAATTTTTTAATTACTGAGTCCAAATCTCTAACCAAAGATTGAAACGTTCTTTGTTCATACTCTTCTGTAGCTCTAGTTAATGATTGTATAATTTTAGCCATCGTAAAATCCTAAACCATCAGTAGAAATAAAGGCATCAGTATTTACAATACCATCTGCCATATTTACATTTGAATAGCTTGGTTGAAAAGTTATTGGATCTCTTTGTGGTCTATTAAAAGTATCATTGTATTCTAAATAATCATACATACTTCTGTAAGGACCTTCTACTACACCTGCAGTCATTCTTTGGTCTAATGGTCTAACAAAAGTATTAGATATTGGTACCTTGCTTGTTTCATTACTCTCTGGTGTAGTTGATAACATTAATTCATTATCAAGGTCATTATAATATTCTGGATTTTCACTAACTAAACCACGCATATCATAAGTTGGTTCGTTATATTTTTTTCCTAAACCAAATCTCTGGCCTAAACCTCTTATGGCATTTCCAATAAATCCCCCACCTCTAATAAGACCCATAAGACCGCTACCTCTTGTTTCTCCAAAAGCTTCAGGGTTATACTGTCTAGCTAATCTTAATTCTTCAGGAGAGACAGTATTTCTACTATCAAAAAAACCTGGGTTGACTCTTTGTCCACCACCTGCTGCAATAAGAGCACTTCTATAATCTTGTACGTCTTGACCTGATGCTCCTTCAGCTAATGTATCAGATGTGTTTCGACCTGATTCAGCAGCACTAGTTGCTGCACCAGACATACCAACTTCATTACCGGAAGAATCTTTTGATCCATATCCATTTAAACTCATGATGCCCGATGGTCCTTTGTTAACACCACCTTTTAATGAACCATGTAAATCTTTTTTAACAAGTAAATCTTTTTCGGCTTTTGTAATATATGCTAATTCTGTTTCAGGATGGTTTGGGCTAGACTTCCATTTTAAAGGAGCCGTAACTTCTTTTTGTTTTCCTAAATAATTTTTTACCCCACCTTGTACGTCGTATTTCATTATCTTCTTCCTCCTGGATGTATATCCAATCTAAATGTTCCTAATTTCCAATCTTCTCCAACAGCAGTATTGGCAACTTCTAAGGCTACTTGTCTAGCTCTTACACGTACGTCTTTTTTAGTCGTAGAAGAGTCACAAGTAAAGCTATTTGTAACCTGTGTGCTATTTGGATAAATTCTTGTTTTAAATTTAACTGCTGTGTTTCCTGTTTGCTCAATAAAATCTGGTATAAATCTACTAATTCTCATTATAAATTCTCCGTCACCTCTAATATCAGGCATTCCTACAGTTTGTCCTGTGCTACTTCTACGTTGGGTAATATCAAAATCACCCGAAACAATGTTAGCAAGTATTGGAGTAATAACTCCACCAGCATCAACTTGATCGGTCCCCGTTTCCTGTTCATAGTATATAGTAATTCCGTCTGTGTTACCAATTACGTCGTAAGAAGAGTTGTCACTAGTTGTGTAGTAGGTTGCGTTAGGTAAATTAAATACTGAAGAATCTACCCAAGCAGTTCGTGCTAAAGATCCAGTAGTCCATATAGGCTGTTTTACTGATGAGTCTAAATAGTTATATGTAACTTGTCTGTTAATAACTAATGATGCACCACTACAATAAAACCAAGTCACTTCTCCAAATAAGTTATTTAAACCGACGTTGATAAGATCTCTTGCTGTTGTGTTTAAATTATCAAAAACAAAATCTTCAACTAAACATGGCATAGATTTTAATTGACCATCGTATGTAAAGAAACCATTTTCAGACATCCAGTAGGACGCACCATCAATTTCAACAGCTGCGTTCTTACCAATTAGCCCACAGTTAGTTCCTACTTGTTGAAAAGAAAATGTAAAAGGTGCTCCAACAAATTGCATTAAAAACAATGCTGTATCTGTCCAGACATAGATTGCATCCCTACCTTTAACAGCTCCCATAATTCTTGATCCGTCAGCAAGTCTTTGTGTACCTGCAGTATTATTTGCAGTAACAGTATAAGAATCTGATTGATCAATATTTTCTTGATCTGAAAATCTAATAAACATATCGTCTTGTGTATTGCTATCACCTATAGTTGTTTCAGTTCCAAAAAATACTAAGTGTCTATCTGGAGTCGAAACTATCATGTGTCTTGATTTTGTAGGAGCGTTTGGTAGAATAGTAGCTCTAGTATTTACAGCATTAGTAGGTGCCCCATCCCATTCAAAAACAGGACCATTATAAATTAATGCAATAAGTTTTGTACCGTAGTTATCTAAAACCCATAAACCAGGTGATATAGTGAAATCTGCTGTAGAGGCATCACCCCAGGCAACATAATCAGAAATATTTGTAACTGTATCTCCACCACTGTGTGCTGCTTTAGTTGTGCCGTTCACTTCTCTTGCACCTCCACTTAAAACTCCTGTACCTGTATTATTAGCTGTGTAACTAATATCTTCTGATCCAATTCTTATTTCTCCAGAAGAAGGAAAGGCAGTAGAACTAGTTAAGGGAATGTCAGTAACGGTATCATTAATGCCTGAGGCTAGTGTTGTAGTTGCAGCACCGGTAGCTTGACCGCCATAGTTTGCAGTTCCCCATCCAAAACCGCCTAGTTGTTGAGAAGGACCTACGTTGTAATAACAAAGAACAGAAGCTGATCCACCGTTAGTTACAGGTGTTCCTGATTCTACAGTAGTCATAGTTACTGTAAATGTAGTAGCCGTAGGAACTGACGAAACCATAAATTTTAAATCTTCAAACGAAGCATTGGTAAAAGTAGAACCTGATAAACCGGTTACACTATCAAATAAAACGATATCATCTTCTACTAATCCATGGGCCCCGGTGCATGTAATAGTGACAGTGGCTGATGAAGCAGTCGTTGTAAAATCAGCTCCTGTTAAAGTTGTCCGAATAGGATGAATGTCATAATATATATCTCCTTGAAGAACGTATAAAATTCTATTGGTCCCTATAGCAGCATATTTAACAGAGTCATTGTTCTCCCAATGATGTATTGCTCTTGCAGCACCCGTTAATTTACTTGTGCCTTTTTGACTCCAACCACCTATTTTTTCAGGACTACCGTATCTAAAACGAACATTATCACCATCAAACCATTGCCCTTCGGCACCTGTTTCGGTAACTTGTTTATTGAATCCTGGTAAAAATCCTAATTTTTGTAGCATAATTCTACTCTACTTTATCAATTATTAAATTCCAAGATAAATTATCTAGCAATTCATCTATGTTAAAATCTTTTCTGTCAGTAGATTTAACATATTCGTGTAATTCTTCGGTGTCAAATAAGACCCATTTATTAATAGTTTCAAACACCATTTTATCAGATTTTGATTTAAAGTAACCTGTTTTTTCAGCTCTATTATTGACCTCTTTTAAGGGTCGAATATCAAATTTAAAAGTTTGATTACCGTTTTTTAATCTACCTTCTACGTCCCAGATTTCTTTTTTTCTTTGTTCTGGAGTTGCTAAAACAGGGTCTGATAAATAATTTATAAAAGTTTTCAGATTGTTATTTTTTAAACCAAGAGGGTAGACCTATATGCGGACGTTTATCAAACATGTTTTGTTTAGCCCCCTTTGTCTTAGCATTATTATAGTGTAAAAAAACTTGCACACATTCGTTGCCTTTAAATTTTTCTCTCCAATGTTCTAACTCGCAACCAGAATAGACTAACATATCCCCTTGTTTTAAATCTACTCTAACACCTTTCTTACCTCTTTCTCCTGACGGCTCTAAATATATAGGCCAATCATCGCCACCAAGATTCATAGTTGTAGATATCTCACAACTAAATCTATCTTTGTGTCTTTTTAAAACATCACCTTTTTTATATATTCTTGCATACGTGTATGCTGGATATAATTTAAGACCTGTTGCTTTTTCCATTTGTGGTTGGCATTTTAACATTAAAGTTTCCATAGCAATATTAGAATAGTGACTATATGTATTTGGTACTTGTTGATTATTACCTTCATAACGACCTAACATATCTTCAAAAGGTGAAATATATCTTTCTTTTAAACAAGTATCATAAACTTGTTTTTGAATACTAAAATAATTTGCAACAAAAGATGCTAGGTCTTTTGATATTGCTTGTTTGATTACTGTATATTTATTTTTTTTAAACATCTCTAGCCATTTCTTTTGGAATTGCTTGTATATTCCAATGTATAAACCTAAATGGTTCTATACCTAAATCTAAAGCAAATTCATGTTCTAGATATCCAGGAAATATCATTATTGTTCCTGGCTTAGGTGTAAACTTTACTTGTTCTGCTACAGGCCATATCATTCCTTGTTCTGGTTTCATTTTTAATTTAGTAGCTCTCGCTCCTGTTCTAGGGTCATGAAAGATAGGGTATGATGTTTTTTCACTACATTTTAAAAAATAAAATCCAGAAACATGTTGATTCCAATGCATGTGTGCAGAGTGATGTCCACCACCTTTTTTTGCAAATTCTTGAACCCACATTTCTGAAAATGAAGCTTGATAATGTGACATATCAAAACCTTGTGCATCTAAAAATTGCAAAGATTTTTCACCAACATATTTTTTAAAATCTAAAAATTTATTATCTTTTATTAAAGAAGTTGAGTGATAGCTTGTTCCAAAATCACCATATTTTTTTATGTATTCTTTTTTAGATTTTTTAGCATCTTTAATATATTTGTTAGATTCGTTATTTAAAGAATCTAAAAACTCAGGTTTGTAGTCAAACCAAAATGTTGTTGAAAAATAATTACTAGCTTGCATAACTTTCTGTTAAAATATTTTTTATAGCATTTTTAAAAAAAATAACAATCATTTTAAATAATTGAACCAACCTGTAATTATATATTTCGTATGTTTATTGCTTACTTGACCTTTATGAGTGTGGGTCCAATCTGAAGGCCATATTAAAGTTAATCCTTTTTTTGCAGGTACAGTTAATTTTTGATACATAAATTCTGTACCTCCCTTAGGCACATCATTTAAATAAGTCATCCAAACTAAACACCTATCTTGCGTATTAATACCGCCTCTTTCAGCATGCCATTCATAAAAACCATCTTTAGGTTTATATTTCTGTATATTACAACCACTTTTTAATGTGTATCTTTCTAGGTATCTAACTCTATCATACTTATGTTCATATTCTTGTATTGCCATATTTAAGTATTGTAAGTATTCTGATAAATCTTTTTCGTCTTCAACATTTTCAAAAGGATTTAAATATATATCTTTGCTTTTTTTAAATTTAAATTTTTCTTTACCCTTACTTGTGCCGTTACTGTAAACTCTTCCATTTTTTTGTTTTAAAGAATTTTGTTCAAAATAATCAATTAAATTGTCACAAACATATTCAGGTATATATACACCATGTATAAATGTTTCATCTAAAAAATTATGTAGTTTTAAATTAGTTGGTCTTATGTTTTTTTTCATTGTGTTAGATAAAATCCACCCATCCAGTTATAATGTATTTATTTTCTTTAGGTGCATTTACCCCTTGATGTAAATGAGTCCAACCTGCAGGCCAAATATAAAAATCACCAGCTTTTGGTTTTATTGTTAAATTTTGAAAAATAAATTTAGTACCACCTCCTTTTTTTATATTGTTTAAAAATATCATAAATGCAAAAACTCTTTTTAAATTTGGAGAGCTACCATCATTTTCACAATGTATAAGATTATAAAAATTATTAGGTTCATATTTCATTAACAAAACATTTTTATTCATACTCCATTTATTGATATACTTGTCTATTAAAGAATATTTTTTTTTAAAATTATTTATAGACTTAAATAAAGTTTTACCTAAACCAAAATAATCTTCATAATTATTTATTAACAAATTTAATTCAAGGTCGTTAATATTTTCTATACCCTCACCTGTTTTTCCAATAAAAGATTTATCAATATTTTTTTCAAACCAATTTATAAGTTTATCGCAAGAACTATGAGAATAAGCCTTTGGTATCCTATGTATAAAATTCATATTATCGAAAAGGATCACCTAAATGCCACATCACAAGACTATACCTAGTCCCAGCAGTAACAGGTTTAACTCTATGCCATGTATTAGAAGGAAAAATTATAATAGATCCTTTTGGTAATATATCTTTTGCTTGAACTACATGTTTTGATTCATCTCTTAGTGCAGGATCATAATTTCTAAAATCAAATTCTAGTTCACCTCCTTCGTATTCAGAACCATCAGTAAGTTGACATGTCATAGATAGTTTTCTAATTTTTCCATGTTGAAGAGTATTTGGATTATCATATGGTTTTTTCCATTCATCTGAATGCCAGTCATAATATTGATTTAATTTGTATTTAGTAAATTGAGCGTTTTCTGAAAAATTCCACTGATAATTCCAACCTGCTTTTATATTAGCTATTTTTACAAAAGGATGTAATTGTCTATAAATCCAATTTTCATCGAGCCACGAAATATTGCAATCTCTTATAGTTTTAATAGATTTAATTTGTTCTTTTGTTAAGTCCTCTTTATCAAAACCTCCTGTTCTAGCCATCATTTCTTTTTTAGCTAAACCTGCTTTAATTACATCATCACAAAATTTTAATGGTAGGGCAGATTTAAAACACCAGATTTTAGCAGGTTCTTTTATTTTCATTTTATTTTCAATGCTCCAACAGCTAGTTTTTTATTTCCTGAACTTGCTTCCCCCCAATGCCATATATTGCTTGGAAAAAAAATTAATTTACTTTTTTCAGGTTTTATTTTTATAATGTTATCATTAATTTGAAAACAAGTATGTCCATCTTCAGAATTTTGAAGATACAATATAAAAGAAAAGTCTTCTGTATTCTGATGGTCATGTGCTCCCTCGTATCCTTTGTCATAAAAATGTAATAGATGAATATGAAATAAATTTAATTTTTGACTATAAGGTATATGGGGTTTAATTAATTCTGCGTATTTTTTAAATTTTTCAATCTCTAAAATGTTGCCTGTATGAAAGCCATTAATTGTGTGGACTGTTCCATTTTTTGCTTGATTATAATCTGGTAATTCTTTTTCGTAATATTCTAAAAGTTTTAAAAATTTATTTGTATCTTTTTCTTTTAATTGTTTGTGAATTATACAACGCATTTAATCAAATACTTTCATAAGTAATTGTTTGTATAAAATTTAATAATTGTTTTTGATGATTTAAAATTATGTATTTATTAGTAGATGGAAAAACTATGAAATTATTTTTTTCTAACTTTATTGTCCAATCTCTACCTTTTCTTCTATTATCATCATAATAAATTTTAACATAACAATCTTTTGTATGAGCTCCATACAACATTGTAAAATCAGGTGAGTTTCTTAAATCAACTGGGTTAACGTCAAAAATAGGTTTGGAGGTTTGATTAGGGTAATAAATATTTCCTCTAGAATCTTTATCTATTAGAAGTATTTTATTTTTTAATAAAAAAAAATCTTTAATATAATTATTAAGTTTTTCCCACTCTATTGAAAAATTATGTTCACCGTTTGAAAAAGTACATTTAAATATTTCTTCACATAACTTAGTTGAATTTATTTCGAACCCTTTTGGCATTTTTAAATCGCCATAATACAGAGCTGTCTCACTTAATACTTTCTTTTGCATTTAAGTAATATTACATTAAGTATTATTTTAACGCAATATTATATTTAGTTATTTAACGCGTCCGTTAGATCCCATTGTTGGCTAGAATCATTCCATTCATGGTACCAATAATTAGTGCCTGCATCATTTTGTGTCTGTTGTTCTGTTGTTATTGCAGGTTCGTCTCCTATCGGAGATTGCCATCTAGCTTCACTTATATTTTTTACCCATGATGCGTATGGTTTCGGTGGGAAAAAAATTTCATTTTCTGAATCCCAAATCCAGCCTGTTGTTGGATAGTTGCCTCTAAAAGGAGTTCCTCCTAATTGATGGACTCCTTGTTTAGTATTATAAGAACATTGTATCCATAAATTTGCAGGCCAATTATATGTTGTTTGACAAAAATTTTGACCAATAGATTCAACTTCCTCTCCTTGTTCATTTTGTACGTCTTCATTATTAATTACAAGGACTGTTATAACTTCTTTTTCTTCTGATATTTTTGCAAAATGTGCCATAATTTTTTAACTCGCTTGATATTTGTATCTTATTACTACTGTACCTGACGCACCTCCGCCACTTCTTGTTCCTCCATTCCCTGAACCTGGAGGTGTTGGTGTACTTGCTCCTGGAGCTGCACCGCCTCCGCCTATTGAAAAAGTAGTAGGTGATCCTGGTGCTGATGTTGTTGCACCAGATCCTCCTGGAACTGCTCCTATGTTTCCGCCACTTCCAGTAGCTCCTCCACCAGCGGATCCATATAATGTAGAATCTGGAGGATTAATTGAACCCCCTCCAGGATTTCCTTGTGGTGGTGATACTGGTGGTACGTTACCAGCTCCTCCACCATTTAACACTCTGTGAGCTCCTCCTCCAGATCCACCGGGGTTTCCTGGATTAAAGTGTGCTGCTCCACCTGATCCACCTCGTGCTGAAGTTATATTTGAAAAAGATGAATTACTACCGCCACCTCCAACTGAAATAGGATAACCTTGTGCAGATACGGGTATTTGTGTTCCACCTGCTTTAGGCGAAGTTGAGTATCCACCTCCTTTAGAGCCAGGTGATTCTCGAAAGCCTCCAGCTCCTCCTCCTGCTCCAAAACTTGAGGGACCACCGCCACCTCCTCCACCAGCAACGACCATATAATCAACTACGTTACAAGCTGGATTAGTTCCAACAGCAGAAACACAGAAAGTGCCTCCACCTGTAAATGTATGAATTTTGAAATCTCCAGATGTAGTAACAGTTCCACCCGTTGCTTGTATAAAACTTAAATTTTCAGATCCTCTAAATTGTCCGATAGATATTTGTCCACTTGTAGGAATAGGTCCGTTTGGAGCTGGTGCAGCTGAAGGAACTAATGGTCCATTAGAATAGTATTCTTCCATTTCTATTGGATTTGAACCACCAAATTCTGTTTGAATATCTGATAAACTTGTGTTGGTATTAGGAACAGGCACTTTAACTCTCCTTCTTACTTAAAACTTCTACTTGCGCTGAAAGTTTTTTCACTGCCTCAATAAGTAAACAAGTTAGTCTGTCGTATTTGACGGCTTTAATACCATCGGGTCTTTCAGCAACAGCCTCTGGTAAAACTTTTTCTACCTCTTGTGCAATAACACCCACATCTTTTTTTCTAACAAAGTATCCATCTTCACCACCTCTTTGATCCATGTATTCTTTTTTCCAATCAAACAAAACACCGTTTAATTTTTTTAAAGATTCTAATGGATCTGGTATATTTATAATATTTTCTTTTAGTGCAACATCTGAAGAATAAAAAGCAGTTACATCATTTGTAGCTCTTATTTCTCCAGTTGTTCCTGAAGCAGCAGTTCCTACTCCTAAAGAATCTAATTGAGTATCTTCGAATTCTACGTTACTTGCTGTGCCTAATCCTAAAGAAGTTCTAGCAGTAGCACCAGATTCTGCAACCCAAGTTGATCCATTACCAACAATTATATTACCGTCGGTTTTTGCTAAACCACCTATCGCAGTTAAATCTGCATCATAAGCTTGAACGTCACTTCCAATAGCTACACCAAGAGAAGTTCTAGCCGTAGATCCGTTTTCAGCAACAAACGTAGAACCATTACCTACAATTATATTGCCATCAGTAACCGCTAAACCTGCTATTGCAGCAAGTTTGGCATTATAAGCTTGTACATCAGTTCCAACAACTAAACCTGAAAAATTATCATTAAGTTGATAAAGTCCAGTATTTGTTGCAACACCATCAAGGTAAATAATTTTCCAACCTTTATCAGTTGCTGAGAAAGTAACTGTAGCACCTGAACCTGTTGCTGCTTTTAATTGAACTGTATGACCACCTGAAGTGCCATTTTTTATAAAATAAAAATTTTCTGTAAGTACAGGAAAAGTTACAATTCTGTTTCCAGATATTGTCCCTGTAAGTTCTAAAACTCTTTGTTGAGCAGTACCTGTTAAAGCACCGTTATCTATGTCTAATGTTGTTGTTCCTGCACCACCTGCAATAGATACTTCAAGGTGTCCACCTGTAAGTTGCTCGACAAGACTTAAGTTTGCGTTTGTTTTAGTTCCCCAAGTACCGGCATTTTCACCGGTTGCCATTAATTCGATACCTAGATCTGTGTATGTTGATGCCATAATTTTCTTCTCCTAAGCTACGTGCGTTACATCTGTATAAGACGTATTCCCTGTTATGTCAATATCTTTGTATGCTAACGTTCCAAATCCTGTTGTACCTATTTCTGCAGTTGCTTCAAGTCCTGTTAATCCTACAACATCTGCAGGCGTAATTGATCCTACACTAGAAGTAGCGGCAGATGGTGCAGTTAAAGGAACACCTATTCCAATAATTATTGAACCTACACCAGAAGTGGCAGCAGACGGTGCGGTAGGTTGAACTATTTGTGTTTCAGTTATTTCTAAACTTCCAACACTCGCTGTTGCTACGGCAGGTGCAGTTAATCCAACAACATCAGCAGGAGTTATTGCGCCGACACTTGCTGTTGCTACGGCAGGTGCAGTTAATGGAACTCCTATTCCAACTACAATTTCTCCAACACTTGCTGTTGCAGATTGACCCGTTAAACCCATAACATCCGCTGGAGAAATATCTCCAACACTTGCTGTTGCAGATACACCAGTTAATCCTACAACGTCTGCAGGTAATATACTTCCAACACTTGTTGTTGCGCTGACTCCTGCAAGTTGAACTAATTTATTAAATGAGTCCCCATAAGGTTCTTCACCCCAACCATTTCTACCCCAACCAACTAACGTACCTGCGTTATCAAAATCACCTAACTCAGAAGTCATCTGGCCAGGAGATGTTAAATTAATAATTGAAAGCTGGGTAGTTGTTATAGAACCAATTGAAGAAGTTAAATTTGAAGGAGCTGTTAATGGTACGGGTATTTCTTGAGCAGCTACAATACTTCCTACACTTGAAGTTGCAGCAGAGGGTGCAGTTAATTCAAATACAATAGGACCTTGATCGCCCCATTCGTTTTGTCCCCAGACGCCTGTGCTCCAAGTATTAGACATAAGGAGATTCTCCTTATGCTATTCTAACTATAGCTGTTGTTGCTGCTTTAGCAGGGAATTGAATTGTAAAAGTTCCACTTGAAACTGTTTTGTCTCCACCAAAAGCTACTGCACAAACTGCAGGATCACCTGTTGCAGTATCATTATAAATCAAACATCCGTTAGCTGTAAATGAAGCTGACGTAAAACTTACGTCTGCAAAATCAACGCAAGCTGTTGATCCATCTAAAGATGGAGTAATGTTTGTTAATGCTTTTCCTCCGGCTGTGTAAGCAGATCCAGATGCATTTGTAATTTCATTTGATGAACTGTAAGCTGTAGTTGATGCACTTAGAGTTGCTGAACTTGTGTAAAGTGCAATTTTAAAAGTGTTTCCTGTAGACGCCGTAAAGTTATGTGTAGCTGTCAAAACTTCGTTTTTAAAACTGTTACATATTGCCGATGTTATTGCCATAATTTTTTCTCCTCAATTTATGGAGACGGGGACTTAACCTGTATTCTAACTGTTCCGTCAGTATAATCGTCTCGTCTTCGTCTACCCAGTTGCATTCCTGCGAACTGTTGTACTGCATTTTTATATCTATTTTCATAATATGTCAACATATCTATTGGACCTTTTAAAAACCCAAATGCTTCTACTAAACAAGCATATAAAAGACCTTGTGGAAAATAGGTACTTAAATAAGTCTCTGCTGTTCCGTCTGATCCAGAACCTAATCCTGTAGGATATTTATTATAATATACTCTAAACATATAATTTGCATCTGGCGTAGGTGCTAGATACATACCCCCTGAAGTGGTTGTAGTAGTATTCGTTGCTCCACCAAACATGGCATAATACTTAGGAAATCCCGTAACATCTTGTGCTGTTAAATCACCTTCTGTTCCTGTTAATCTGTCTGTGTATTCTGATAAATATGTTTGATCTTTTTTTTCTAACCAAGTCCCTTTTCCTGTAGTAACTGAAGTTGAATCAAAAACTTCAATACCTCTTATAAACAAAGTTCCTGCAGGCGCATTAATAGTATTATCATCTGCAACTAAAGTACCTTCTTGAACAAATCTATCTGAATCCATTGGAAGCTCTTGATTAATTCTCATTTCTGCAGACATGATAAAACCATCTAAAACAGTTGTTGTAAAAACAGAATCGTCTACTTCAGTGTAATCTAAGATAGCTTGTTTTAATGTAGTGTATGTATATTTTGAAATTCCTGACATAATTAAGCTCTATCATTTACGGGCCCAATTGTACACTGAAAACCGCCTCCTGTTTCTGTGCTTGATGCAGCGTTAGTTAATGTAACATTTATACCATCAAATTGTGTAGTTGTAGATGGTTGACCTGTACTTGGAACCGATGTTTCATTTAAAGAAACAACTTTATAACAACCAAAAACTTTTGCTAAATTAGAATGAGATCCAGCAACTGTAGATTCAGGAGAAACCCCTCTGTAAGGTGCACTTGTTCCTCTAGTGCATCCTGTTAATTGATTCGTGGATCTTCCTGTGTATTGTATAACTTCATTTTGGTATGTTCCAACAAGAAGTGGATCTGTTGTATCTGAAGAAGTTAAAACTTTTTCTATCATAATAAAACCTGAAGTAGGAAACTCAGACCCGTCAGTTAAATCAATTGTAGTAGCAGTATCTGTTATTGCTCCATTTAATGTTGTAGACA
>Ga0208644_1001898_pt1 | contig 17027 bp, 20 predicted proteins | sample VirMetDEL_Nov_18_FD_184517 | JGI IMG/M metagenome (GOLD analysis project Ga0208644, IMG submission 184517) | Aqueous microbial communities from the Delaware River and Bay under freshwater to marine salinity gradient to study organic matter... | ecosystem: Environmental > Aquatic > Marine >... | reverse complement strand
TCAGCTTTAACTTCTTTGACAAAGAAAATGAAACGTTAAGAAACGCTTGCACAGAAGTTACCAGCGCAGATGATTCTGATGTTTGCAATTTGGGTAGTATTAATCTTGGTCGAATCGATGACCTTGAGGAGCTCTACGATATTTGCAACGTTGCTACAAAGTTTTTGGTCTGTGGTACTCTTAAAGCCAAGCTTCCGTATGCTAAGGTTTATGATGTTCGTAAGAAGAACCGTAGGCTAGGTCTAGGTCTGATGGGCATACACGAGTGGTTAATTAAACGGAACTATAAGTACGGTGTTCCAGCAGAGCTACATCGTTGGTTAGAGGTGTACCGTTCTCAAAGCGACAAAATAAGCGCAGAGTTTGCCGACTCTAAAAGCATTTCCAGGCCGGTTGCTAACAGAGCTATTGCCCCTACAGGAAGCATAGGTATTTTAGCTGGAACTACCACTGGCATAGAACCGTTGTTTGCTGTTGCTTACAAACGCAGATACCTGAAAGGCCAACGGTGGCATTATCAGTATGTGGTGGACAGTGCCGCTCAGGAGATCATTGACCTGTACGATGTAAAACCAGAGAGCATTGAGTCAGCCATTGACTTAGCCACGGACTACAAACGCAGGATGTCTTTCCAAGCTGATATCCAAGACTATGTTGATATGTCTATTAGCAGCACTATCAACTTACCAGAATGGGGTAGCAAAGAAAATAACCCCGACAAAGTAGAAGACTTTGCCAAAGAGCTAGCCTATTATGCTCACAGGTTAAGAGGATTTACGGTTTACCCTAACGGTGCCAGAGGCGGTCAACCGTTAACACCAGTGGACTACAGTGAGGCCGTAGAGAAGCTAGGGGAAGAGTTTGAGGAGCACGTTGAGACTCACGACATCTGCGACATCACTGGACACGGTGGCGTCTGTGGCGTCTGAGAACACGGTCTGGCGCATTAAGTGGGCATCTACCTTGGTACTAATCCTTGGTATGATGCTCACCAGCCAGAACATCTACCCCTGGAACATCTTTGTCCATACGGTAGGTATAGCAGGGTGGTTGTATGTCAGTATTCGTTGGAATGATCGCGCACTTATTGTGGTTAACAGTGTCGCTATGTCTATTTTTGTTGGGGGGATTATTAGTTATGCTCAACAGTAGGCATATAAAGTATGTGCTACTAGTCTTGTTATTTGTGTGGTTATCTTATATAGTAGCAGCAGTTATTAACGGATTTTGATAAAACTTTGTCCACACCTTGAGCAAGGTGAAGGCAACTTGTGGCCGAAAAGGGAACAGTACATGCTTTTAAAGAATTGTATCATTTCTTTTTTGGCCACCCTTTTTTCATTTGAGAGTAAGCTTTTTTACTGATAGTAGAGTTTTTCTTAGAGCGGGACTTGCCAGCTTTTTTGCGTTTGTTGATGTTTTCTACTAAAGACATTTGATCACCATTTTTTACAAGACCAGTAACGAGCAGTTAATTTTGAAGGAGGGCTGGTGTCGCAACGGTGCCTAGCCCTGAAGCTTTTACGCCTGTTAGGCTGGTTCTTTTTAATTGTCATGTTAGCGTCACCGAAGCGGATCATCTTAACAGTGCTGCCCTGCTTGGCTAGCACAGCAAACTTTTTCCCACCTTTGCGAGACCTTTTTGGTTTATTATAACCAGAAAATTTTTCACCTCTGTATTCAATCATGTTTCACTCCTACCAGCCTTGCCAGCCGCTGTTCCTTTATTATGCAGCGTTCTTAAAAAGACTTAGTTTATATCTTCCATTTACGCTGTAAACAACATCTTTTCCGTAAACATTGAAATCTTCGGTATCTGTAGTAATACTAACAGTCTCTACCGGACCTTCAATGTAATCTATAGACTTAACAATAGTACCACCAAGGTCATCCCCTATTTTTAAGTCTTCTGTTCTGTACCAGCCTTTCTTGGTAAGAATTGGGTGATCATTAGTAATGTGAAAGTCATCATTGATGCAGTAGTAGCCGTTACGAATATGGTTGTCAATAACTTCAATCACTGTACCATACCCGTAAATTGACTTAATATCATCACCAGCTTTAAGGTCTCTGACTTCTTTCAGACCTTCTTTAGTTTTAACTTTAGTGTCTGGAGAAAGACAGAAGAAGTCGCCAGAAGTGTCACTATCACTAAAGGAATCCGCCCCTCCAAGGCTTCCACCATCACCACCAGCACCACCCCCGCCTGGAGGACCCAGGTCCTCGACTTGAACTGAAACGGGCGCTGATGGAAGCGATGTCATTGTGTTTGCAACTGTAACTGCCCCAGGATTGTATCCTGTATTTGCGTATGGATACGAAGCGCCCGGTGGGCTATTCTCTGGGTCCCAACCAGTACCATAAGTGAAATTAGTGATACCATGCCATGGGTCGGTATTCAGAGTAAAGTCTATGGCCCAAGGATCAAAATTTTGAATACCTTTCTGAAACGCAACGTTAGAAAGAAGATTGGCAATTGAAACACTAGGGTCTAGTAAACCCAGTCCTATCTGCACAGGACTAAGAGTAATAGAGTCTGGGTTCATTTGGGTAAGGAGCCCTCCTGGGGCGGTTGGAGCAAAATCCCTATTGTAATCCGAAACATTCTTTGTCATGCCAGTTGTAGGATCGACATAAGTAGTTTCGCCTTTCTCTAAAGCTTCGGTAACAGCCTTATCCTGGGCCACCTCTGCCTCAGTTCGGGTATCTCCCATTATACCCATAACCCAATCTTCTAACGAGCTCATTATTTACTCCTTGCTTTAGAAAAAGCCCTACTACCAAACCAAAAGCTTACAATTGCGCTAAAAATTGCTTGCGTCTCCGGGTCCCAAATTAAAACAATAGCACTGGTAAACTCTTGACCATTGGACATTATTGTTACCAGTGCTGAAACTTTCACCGTGGCAAACAAAGCAAAGAACAAATAAGTAAGAACGGGCCTGACACTGGCTCTTAGTTGAGAGACAAAACCCTCTGACTTTATAGAACGGTCATGCTCATAGATGCCCTTAGTCTCAGCTATGTCAGCCTCTGCGTCAATCTCTTTGATTTTCAGAGTGCTCAGTTGTTCCGCATACTTGGCCTTAGCTTCGAGCATCAGAAGCTCTTGCTTGTTAGCCTGAGACTGCTTAAAGAATCCTAACACCTCTGGAACAATTGAGGTGCCGAATCCGATTAGTGATCCTAGTATTGAGAGCATTATTGCTGGCTCCTAAGCTCGTAGTAACGTTCTTTCCAATCGTTTAAAAAATCACCTATAGTCGGATTTTTTCTCTTTTTTGTTTTAGGCAGCATATTAGCTTTTACAGCTTTTTTTCTATTAGGGTTACGCATATTTTTAATAGGACGGTCTTTAAATCTTGATATTTCTTTAAATCCGTTTACGCCTTGTTGATGCGCCATATATATTTCAAAAGGGTCTACACTACCAAGTGATCTCACGTTTCTTTGAACGTACCTATCAAGAAGTTCATTTTGAACATCAGGGTTAAATAAGTCTTTTCTTTCAATTGACGGCATCAACTCTTTAGCAGTATCAAATTTAAACTGATACAGTCCTGTAGCACCAGAATTTTTATTAACCGCACTACTGTTACCTGATGATTCAATCATTGCAAAAACGTTACGATCTTTGTCAGATAAAATAAAATTAGAAAGGTCTTGTTGTTCGGTCATAATGTCGTTTTGATACACTGGTTTTCGCCCAGGCAACGGAACCTGCTCAGGCAACAGACCTTTTGGACTAGGAGCAGAAAACCCTAGCAAACCTCTTATATTTTCAGGTAGCATATCCATTTTAAAACTTAGCCCCGAAGCCAAGGTTGAACCGCACCCTGTCAAAAATAGTACCAAGATCAGGCACAGTGTTAAACGGCTGCTGCGCCTGTACACCAGCAGTAAACGTTCCCATACTTGTAGGCAAAGTGTAGCCAATTGAAGGAGTAACACCACCACTGTTTATACCCATCTGTGCGTTTAACAAACCTGCTGACATAGGGACTTGGTAATTAACTTCTGCTCTGGTAGGCCCCTGGAAGTTAAAGTCAAGGCCCTCTGGTAGCCTTCCAGGCACCATGTCGCCTATCCTAGAGGGAAGGTCCATCATCATTTGAGTTGCGTCTGGAGCGGCCTTAGAAGCCGCCATAGCCCCTGCTCCAAGAGCACCCGTTGTAAGCTTGTCCTTTAGATAATCTACAGCCTGATCTCGTCGTTGAGGATCACTAGTAGGGATGCTCTTAGCAGTCTTTTCAACATCTCCTAGTATTTCTGCCGCCTTGTCAAAAAACCCCGCCATTACGCTGCGCCCCTTGCTATAGCTGCGCCTTCTTCAAGAGCAGCAGTTCCTATGTTTTGATTTTGTAGCATATTAGCAATTTGTTGTATTGCAGCTATGCCCGTGTCAGCAGAAACTGTGTTTTGTGGTTGCGGCTGAACAGCAGCTTGGTCTACTTTTTTAGGGGCCACAACCGGAACTTCATCTTCCGTAGGAAACACCTGATCTGCTTCGTTCATGTACGAAGACAGGCTAGCAGCAAACAACCCGTTTCTACCAGCCATTACAGCATTGGCTGACTTCTGAGCTTTTTCTCCCGCACTTTTGGCAAACTCAGCTTTACTCTTTAAAATATCTTGTGGTGATTTACCACTTGCCAAACTTTTGTTTATTTCTGTCCAAACTTTAGTGCCAGGAGCGAACTGCTTCGTTCCGTAGATAAAGGTAAGAGGTTTCAAAGCGCCTGGGAAATCTAAACGCATAAGTCTACGGAAAAGACTAACAGGTTGTTCAGCAACAGACAGAGCACCTGAGTTAGGATCAATATTCAAGGCTCCTCGAATATTCAACGCTAGGTCATCCATACCCTCGTAGATTTCTTTGCCAAACAACTCTGTCATATTTTCAACGCCGTTGGGAGCACTCCTGGCATCAATCCAATCGTCTGCCCAAGCTTTGATAGCAATGTTTTTCTTAGCAGCAGAATCTTCAGCCATTGCGCTTACAACTCTGCCCCAGTTTTCGCTAAACATCAAGTCTCTGTAGAAGTCAGCGTTGCGTTTATCAAGAGCTTCTAAAGAGCGCAATTGAGCTACCACTTCGTCCAGGTTAGACTTGCTTAGGTTTGCTCCAACGTCTGCTGTCCTGGCAATAAAATCTTGAGCTTCCTTAAAGCCCATAACTAAGCCTAGCTCATCAGCAGCTTTGGCAGCATCGTCTGGAGTACCCCTGATTATTTTGTTTAGAATCTTCTTGTACTCAGACATGGACTCAAGTTGGAACAACTGTTTCATAGCTTGTTTAGCTTTAGCATTGCCCACACGCTTGAGCATTGTGTCTTCAACAGCGTTGATTTTTTTCAAAGCTTTCTCAGCCGCTTTAACACCTTCTTCAGGGGACCTGGATAAAGCTGAAAGAATACCCTGTTTGTTTTCCCTGATAAAGTTTACTCCAAGCGCACCTAGTATCTGCTCTTTAGTTTCCAAACCTATTGAGCCGCCGATAGCATTAGGCCCAAACGCTCTGTCAAGCTTGTCTAGCAATGTTGCAAACTCAGCGCCTTCTTTACCGTTGACAAACTGTTGCAAGTATACCTGGGAATCATCCGTTCCTTTTCTCGCTATCTGGTCAAACAACCCGTTTTTGCCTCTGTAGATATCAGCAAATTGAGAATACTCCCTGTTAACCTTTGCAAGCTTCTTTTGAAAACTAGACGGTACCTCAGACAAACGTGAAATTTGATTCTGAGTTGCCCTGGATATTTCAAGGTTTCTACGAACAGTCGAGAAGTTAGCTCTTTTTGCATAAGACTGCTTACGGATTTGTTTATCAGCGTCTAACAAATCTTGTACAGTTATGGAGCTTCCTTGGTAGTTTGCGGCCTCTCCTTTTTTATTACGCTTTGCCTTAACAGGAACAACGCTACCATCTTCTTTAACTTTTATACGCGAAGTTATACGCCTGTGCAAAGGACTGTCTGGGCCAAAAGCGTTAACAACATCATCTACACTTAGACCAGCCTCATCAGAAACTCTTGTTAAAAAGTTAGCTAGCCGTTGTTCTGATATTACTTTGCCGTCTAGGTTTTTAAACTGGCCGTAGTACTCAGCGCCGTCAAAAGCTTTCATGCTTTGCCTATACTGGGCTAGCAACTTTTGCTGCGCTAAGTCTTTAAACCCTCGCAAAGTTGAAGCAGCGTTGTCCAACTTACCTATAGCAGAGTTGTTAAAGTCCGATAGTTCTTTTATAATGTTTTTACTAAACTGCTGCTCACTTTGGCTCAAGTTTGCTTTTAACTTAGACAAGGTAGTAAGCTCGTCGTCACCTAAGCGCCTAGACTCTATGACAATACTACGATATTTGTTCATAAAGTCCATTGTCTTTTTGGCAAAATTGTCGCCAAGTTGTTTAGTACCTACGCCTTCAATCTTGGTCAAGATGTTTCCAGCAATTGTCCCCTCTTCACCCACAAGAGTTCGAAGGCTGAGAAGCATTGCGTCTTCTCTGGCGGCTTGTTCAGCTGCCTGTCTGGAAAGACCATCCTCAGTCATATATTTTTGGGTAAACCGTTCTATGTTTCTGTTCTGGGCCTCCCGCATTTCTGTGAGCTGAACCGGGGGAACATTTTGAGTTCCGGGAGCCATGTCTTTAGACGCAGCTTTGATCCGGTTGCCTACACTACCAACTGCTGCAAAAGGCGCTCCAAGAACTATACTGCCGAGACCAACTACCAACCCTTCGGTACCAGCGTCTTGCAGAACTTCACCAAGGGATTCACGTTGAGTTCCCCTTAGTTTTTGCACACCCTCTAGTCCAACGTTGGCTACAGCATCACCAAACCCAGCCCTAGCAGACCTAGCTATAAGACCCCTGCCCGTAAGAGAAGAAAGCAGTCCTTTAGCTACAGCGGCTCCTCCTACGCTTGTACCAGGAACAGGTATAAACTCTGCTGCCAGTGCTCCTGTACCTACAACAACTTCTGGGATAATATCGACAAGATCGTATAAATCAGTTTCTATAGAATCAATTAATACGTTTCTGTCATCTTTAGGCTCTTGTCCTATGGCTCTTAACCCGTCAGGAGTAAGATAAACTTCACCAAAATCAGTTACACCCCAATTACCTTTTCCGGCTTGATTATCAAACTCAGCTTTAATTTCGTCTGGGTTTCCACTAGCTAAAGCGTTGCCGAAGCGCAAATCAAAATCTTTTACACCTGTGTTAAAGTCGTATTCTCTTTCAATATCATACGACATACCAGCCAATGCAGCAGCATCAGGAAAGGCTTTTAAAACTAAATTAGTTTGCTGCGCTTCCGTTAGACCTTCTGGCAGATTAACTTTCCGTCCGTCTACAAGAGTTCTTATAGGCATTTTAATCCCTAAATAATTTTGGTTGTTCTAAAACACTTCTTGTATCGATACCTTGAACTTGTAACAGCCTTCGTTTAACCCCAATATCTGCTTCTGTTCTTTTAATAAGATTATTAAGCTGTGCTAATAATGCACTATCAGGTTTAAAAAGACCTGGGTCTGTTACTAATTTTGCAAGAACTTGTTGATCAAATTTGTTAAGGTCCCTACCAAATATTTTTGACTTTGCTATAGAAGCTTGAATTTCGCCTACTTTATCTTTATAAGCTTGCATGTCGCTATAGCCAGGATCAATACCCATAGCTGTTAAGACACTTTTTGCTACTTGTAAAGCTTGAGGACCAGCACCTGTTAATTTAGTACGAGCAATAAGTTTTTTAGCATCTTGTATTGTATTTAAAACTTTTTGCCCTTCTGCTATACTAAGAACCAAATCTGTCTGAGTACTGTCTAACGAAATTTTACCAGCTTTGGCCAACTCTGCTTCGATTTTAGCTCTTTTCAAAGAGTCTTCTTGTTGCTTCTGAGCAGCGGCTGATTCCATACGCCTGAGAGCAACTTCTCCACCAGCTTGTTCCGTGATAAAGTTACCTCCAATCGTAGGCGTGGAGTACAGAGCACGATCCATCATTCTGCCAATGGCACCGCCTAGCAGTCCAGCAATGCCACCTTTTTGTATGCCAGCCTCTGCTGGGGAAGCAGGAGGTTGCACAGGTTGGCTCATCTGCACCATTGGTGGAACAGGCCGTTGAGGTACTTCAACAGGAATGTCACTGCCAGTATAAAAAGGAGAACGGTCCAAATTAGGCTTGTACGATACGTCCTGTCCTAATTCACCTTGTATCCTTCTTATAAACCTTTGTATATCACGGGGAGGACCGGCCATTGGTACAGGCTTTACTTGGCTTCCTGTTATAAAATTAGTTACAGGAACCGCTGCGTTATATACTTGCCTAAGAGGGTCATTAACAAGATAATCAACATACGGCGCTAATGCCGAAGCTCCCTCACTAAGCAATCCTGGTAAAGTAATTCGATCAGCCATTACAGTAATCCTCTTCCACCGCCAAACAAACTGTTAAAAACATTCATCTTAGCTCTAGTCCCCATAGCATCGTCTAGCAGCTTGTTTAAATCTACAATTCCTAGACCACGTTGTATTTGATTGTAACCTCCTGTTCGAAGATCGATATCCTCAAAACCTCTCCTAGTTGGTCTCCGAACATCAGTCGGAACAACGTAAGGAGATGACTTTTCTTGTGCCGCCGGTTTAAACTGGCTGTAGTCTCTTTTAGGTTCCTTATCCTCTATCTCTTCTAGCTCTTTCTGTTTTCGTTTGTAAAAGTCAGAGCGCATTTGAGAGATTTCGTCTTTACTTAGAGCATCGCCCGAGCCCATTTTGTCAAGTTCTTCTAATTCTAATTCTGCTTCAAATTCTTTTTCAAGTTCTTCGGTGCTAAATCCCTTTCTATCATCACTGAAGGGATTAAAGTCGCTGCCAAACATTTCCAGCTTTTTTGCGCTAAACTCATCACCAATATCGGACAAGCTATCGGCAAAACTACCTACTCCGCTGCTAACAGCACTTACACCTTGTTTTAGAGTACTACCCATAACGACCTACCTAAAAAGTAATCCGCCTAATTGCGCTACCTGTGTTGCTACACTTGGCTGTCCAAAGGCTTGGCCTTGCACACCTTGAGAAGCCGATTGATAAGTAGTGCTTGTACCAAGACCAGCCAAGCTTCCAAGAATATTAGCAAAGTTGATAGCTTGTTTGCGCACTGCTTCCTGCTCTTGCTGTGTCAGACGTGCTTGGTCAGCCAACTCAGCTTGAGTGTAAGCCTCCTGCGCCTTGCCAATGGTTTCTTGAATCTGCGAAGGAAGCATTTGTACCTGAGCCGCTTGGCTAGCAAACTGAGGCAAGCCTGTCAAAGCAGCGGTCTGGCGTTTTTCAGCTTCTGACAACGCTTGACTCAGACCTGAACGGGTAAGCTCTTCTCTGCGCTGTTGTTGTAACCCAGCTAAGTCTTGCATAGCTGTGCTGCCCAGAGCATACTGTCCAGCCTGTATAGCCTGTTGCTGCAAAGCTGCTTTGTCCCGCTCAGTCATACGCCGTGCTTCATCAGCCAATACCTGAGTCCTAGCTCTGTACACAGGATCGTCTGTTAGACTACCAAACGCCGTCTGCGCTCTCTGCTGTAGAGCCTGTTGACCCATCTGCCCATAACCAGACAACCCTGCGGCAACATCTCCGTAACCTTGAAGAGCACGTTGAGTAGCTTCAGACTGTCCAGGGGTAAGAGCACCAGTGTACAAAACTGGAGCTTCTGTAAACACCTGTTCCAAAGTTGGCAAATAGTTTTTCAGATAAGGCTCTACTTCCGCATAGGGCTTTACTTCACCGCTGCCAACCACGTTCGAAGAACTCGGCACCTGAACAACTGTTGGTGATGATTCAAATATTCTTCCCATCTTATAGTTCCTTTAGTAAAGTTACGTCTTCTTCTTTGTAGCCCTGTTTAGACAAAGCACGTTTCCAACCTTTTCTACCTTGTACCCTGGCATACTTGTAGCCAAAAGATTTGTAAAATTGTTCACACATTGTAAGACATTCTTTGTAGTCAGCTTTGCCACCTATGGCTTCAAAGTTGATAGCATGTGCTTTAGGGTAAACTACAGCGCCTATCACGCAACAACCTACTATTTTATCTTTGTCAAAGCAGAGCCACAAATCAGCCTCTTTTTTTAAAAGCCTGATAATAACATTTTCTACACTTTGTAATTCAGTATTGCCTTTTAGAGCAGAGTTTTCTATATATTCCCAACAAGCTAGTACAAAGGCACGGTACCCTGAACAATTGTTATTTACCAGTCTATAGCTTAACCCAGCTTCCGGCTGAATTGTAAAAATAAATTCCTTCTCCTGATCCTGGGTCCCAGCTTGTTCCATCAGCATATCTTATATCACCTTGATTAGGTTTTGTTGGCTCTGTATATACAACATCCAAATGACCGTCTTGCACTGAATCTAATACAGACTGAACGGTAAAGAAATTACGATCTACAGATGCTCTGACTTCTTCTGCGTCTAGCGGAGTAAGCTCTGGAGTAAATCGTATATACTCTTTAACCATTACCTATCTCCAACAACTTCGGAGATAACGGTATATCCTGAAAGATCAAACTGAGTATTAGCCAAACCTTCTATCTTAATAGCCATGAATCTTCCACGGACTCTACAGTCTATTTTTTCGTCAGTGCCTATGGTAAACGTAACTGGGTCTTGGTAGCTTACGCCTTCATTAGGTCTTATTTCGGTACCCACGCTTATATTAACCGTACCCTGTCCTTCGAATCTTGGATAGATTTCGCTAATGTCCCTTATCATAGAAGCACTACCAGTTCTTAGACCTATACGCTCAATATAAGGATTGACATTAGCACCGTCAAAGGTCAAACCAGAATCAGCTTTGTATAGCTTAGTATCATCAGTGCCGCACATAAGCAAAGAGAACACAGACGGGTTGTAGGATTCTTCTGCCCATTTGGTAGTAGGCTGATACCAAAGTTCTGTGGAGCTTGCCCAAGTGTCGCTAGCCACAGGATTAACTAAGCCTTTGGCAATGTAGTTAACGCTGGGAAGTTCTCTTATCGACCATGTGTTATCCAGGTAGTTCCAGATTAATGCTTCGTTAGGCAAACCGTTGGTAGCACCTGTTTTAGGATAACAAACCCAAACTTCGTTCTTAGCTTGGTTATGGACAACAAACGTTTTGTAAAAGTAAGTAGAATCAATCTGAGAAAAAAAGTATCTTTTTACAGATTCGTCAACAATGCTTTTAACAGAGCTACCGTTGAAAACTACGATATCGTTAGTAGTAACAAAGACGTGCTGGTTGTTGTTTATCTGAGCCACAGCGTCCCTTGCAAACAAACCCACGTCTTTAAACTTTTCTCTTAGCGTAAATACAAACGTACCACCAGTGTAAGTCAAAGAGTAAATGCTGTCTTCTTTGTAGACAATGAGCTCATTGCCCAACGGCAAAGCATTTCTAAGATGACCCTTGGTAGCACCTACAGTAGTTTGCGCTGACTCACTGGAAGTGCTCCCAGTGTTCCATGTGTCAGCACCGTTGTCTGCTGCACCTTCAGGAATAGCGTCACTCCACCGTATAGAATAAGGCAGAAGCGTACCATTATCGTTTAAGTTAAGAGCTATCAGATGATTCCTGAACGGAACTAACACTTCGCACTTTAGCGTAGACGGCCAGTTAGGAAGGTCTGTAAATTGACCACCACCTTGAGTAAAACTTTGCGGCAGGTCTAGCCCATTGTTGACAACAAGCACACCACCTAGAACACCACCTTGCCAGTTGTTATCAGTGCCTGACAAGGTTGTGTAAGAGCCGCTAGACCTTGTAACACTAGAGTGCGTTGTACCACTAATTTTATACAGGTCTGTTAGACCTCCGTAAATCCAGAGATCAGTAGAACCTTGCCTCCAACTAGTAATCCAGTAAGGAGCAGCACTGGGAGTACCTAAAACCTGAGAATGCCCTAAGATAGAACTTGCTTTTCCATCGTTAAAGCGTATGTTTTTAACCGTGGAAAACATATTAGGTGGCATGTCATAGGGAGACAAGTCTGAGTTAAAAGTAAACCCAGCTTGGATTCCATTTATGTCAAAAGCCTCTTTAGCCACTTCCCGTACTATCCTGTTCTGTCCAAACGGTGTTATCAAATTCTTGAAGAGCCAAGGCAAAACCATTTTCTGTGTAAATGTTTCCGCCAGACTCTTGGATAATAGTCTGCTCAGTTATGACCCAGTTAGTAGGCATTATGTACCCTGCACTGACATGGTTAATACAGTACCAGCATACAACGATTTTTCTTCGCTTTCTTTGACCTCTGCCATAGTTTGAGCAAAGATGGAAGCAAATCGCTGAGACTGTTCAGTGTCGTTCAGATAAATAGCACCTTCCATGCAACTACCGAACAAGTACAACGCTGGATAATTCGTAATAATATCGTTAGTAAGGTTAGAATCAGACAGAGCACTTAGTTTTTTATAATAGTTAATATTAATTGTATAAGCCCCGTCTGGCGTAGGCAATAGTTTTAAGTTATCGCCTACCAAAGTATAAGCTCTAGGGTAACCGCTTGTAACGCCACCGTACTCACGGCTAGCTGATTCCATAGACAAATAACTTAAAGCATGACTAGAGTTAGTCGCCTCGTAAGTAATATTTTTAAGTTCTGTGATATCTGCTGGGAGGTTATAAAAAGCTTGGCTTGCAGTAGTAGTAGTTTCTGCCCTAACTACGTTAGAGGTAACGCGCAGATCACGGTTCAAACGATCTTCGGTAAGCGTAATAAAATCAGGAATAACGCTTGTAAGGTCGTTCCTGTTAAGGTAATTAGCTATACTAGTTTTGAGTTCAGTATAGTTTGAAAGAGACATTAGATTTTGCTTTCATGTGTCCTAAGCCAACGATACTCAGGATCGTTAAGAAGCTTTTTCACTTTTGGCATATCATTCTTGTTCATAATGTCTACGCCAAGTTCACGCTTCCACTTTTCAATAATAATAAGCGGAATACTAGCTACTTTACGCATACCATTGGTTTCTACACCACCGTAAAGGTAGTCCTTGTTTAGTTCTTTTTTATTAAGCTCTAGCAGAGGCTCAATGTCTTGAACATTTTCAAGAATAACTTTATCTTCATTGTGGTCGTAGTTAAACTTGGTTTTAATAGGTTCGTCCATAGTGTCCTCAAAAAGGCGGGGAGAGCACAAGGCCCTCCCCTATTGTGTCTTACGACAGATCGTACACAGCGCCGAGAGCCTTCTCGTTCTTTACAACAAGAGTGTACTCAGCAATGATCGCACGTTGCTCACCGTCAGAGGTGCTGGCAACTTCCTTCTGTTCAAACGGACGCAGATAAGCTACGCCGTAGTACTCAGGATCAAGAAGCCACACATCACGGCTACGCTGGAAGCGGTTCGGGACAACGGCCATTTCACCGAAGTCCGAAACATACACGTCCATGCCACCAATAATACGCTGATCAGCAACATCATTAAAGTTGCTAACGCCCGACGCGCCACCAACACCAACAAAGCTGGAGAAGGTCTGCTTCTGCGCCGGAGCCATCATCAAGTACTTGGTGTCGGCACCGTTGTCATACGCCAACAGAATCGAAGCTTTGAGCAACGTTTCCGTAAACGTCCGTTGCGTACCGTCAGTACGAGCGGTACCCGCACCACCGGAACCAGCAGCCGTACCACCAGAGCCAACGCTAGCATTGGTGGTTACCCAGGAGCTAAGAGAACCAAGCTTACGCACGGTGCTGTCAGCGGACATAGCAGTCTTGCTCTGGTTAATACCAACCAGAGAAGTTTCCATGTCGCGCTTTAGCTCTTTTGCCCGTTTGGACATCTGGTAAGCAAGCTCTTGCTGACGGCCCGCTTTGGAAACAGCATCCAGAGTGCCTGAAACCAGGGTGGTTTTCAAGCTGATCTGGCAGATGTTACCAACACGAGTCGTAGCAGCCGGTTCAGCAGCAGTAAGCGTCGAACCTTCCTCGTGGTAGTTGGTGCTAGCCGCAGCGGCCAGGGAGTCCGTCTGCCACTCGTGGTTAACCGCAATAGCATCTTCGCGGCTTCCCATTGACATAAACGGGGTTTCAGTAGGGGAGATATCGTAGATAACGTTTTCCAGGTCCTCCCGAAGACCAGCAGCGGAATACGTTACATATACACCAGTAGGCTGTGCCATTAGTAATGTTCCTTTATAAGAGAGTTACAACAAATCCATGAAAACTGCTGCGGCATCTCTGGTATTACCCGTTTTGGCAAGCCGCTCACGTTTAGCTTGAGAATCACGCTTTGCTTTTTGCCCTTTTGTTGCAGGAGTACCTGACTTCAGAACCTTCTTTACCTGTTTAGTGTTTTTGGAACTGACGCCTGATTTGTTTTGATCGTGCAAGTAAGCTTTGTGCAACATGAGAACAACCTTGTGATCGGTTATTCCGTCTACGTCTTGCTCCGAAAAGCCTGATGACAGAGCATACTGCCTAAGATCGTTCTTTAGAGTAGAACTTGGGTCAGCATATTCTGGCAAAGCTTTTGCCAAACTTTGCGCCTCTTCGGACAAACGTTGTTGCAACGCATAAGCAATTTCTTGATTATTTTGTTGCTGCACTCTCGCCTGTTCTTGCTTGATCTCTACAATCTTGTCTTTAGCTTCTTGGTACTCTATGCGTTTTTCCATGTACTCCGTTGGATCATCTTCTTTCAATGTTTTCCAATCAACGTCACGGAACTTGGCTAGCTCCATATTTTGGTAGTCAGCCATATGTGCAAGAACTTCAGAATACTGTCCTCGCTCTTGCTGTACAGCCTGTAGGTTTGCTTCGTAAGCTTTACGTTGCTCTGCTAAAGACTGTGACTTACGGGTATAATCCGCTTGCCGCTGATATCCGTTTCTAAGTTCATCAAGGGTAACCTCAAACTCTTCGCCGTCTACCTTTACGGTATAGCTTTGTAAGGGTTCCTCAAATTCCTCTTCAACTTCTACCTCTACTTCTTCAACCTCTTCTAGCTCTTCTGGCTCTTCGAATTCTTCAAACTCTTCCGGTTCTTGAACTTCTTCTTGAGGTTCTTCAATAGATGTCTGCTCTGGATTAGTGTCCTCACTTCCGAACATTACATCATACATTGTCTTTTGCTGGACTTCCCCTTGGGGATTAGTCTCAGTGTCACTCATTACGGTCTCCTTCAATTACGTTGTTGTGTATTAAAGACTCCAGGTCTTCGATAATTGATCTAAGAGCTAAACTCTTGTACCAGTAAAACTCTCTGTCATCTTGATTATCAGAATATTTCCATTGTTCAATAATAGATATTTCTAGGTTACTAACTACCTCCTTAAAAACTTCATTGTCTAAAATAACTTTAGCCTGTGCGGCTTTCTCTTTTGTGTTCATTACGTTTTAATCATAAACCTAATTGGTTGAAATTTAACTACGTCTGTCCCAGTAGCTGCTAATTCTGTGGTAGCTGTACCAACATTGTAGGTAGAGCCAGCACCGACTGGAAGATAATCTCTGTAGTCAGGAACTTTAAAGTCTGTACCTGATTGTCCAAAAGTTGTTCCAATGACGCCGTACAACGTTGCATAAGTCGTAGTGCTATACGCAGAGCCGTCGCACTCTAGCCAATCGTTAACACCACTGATAGTCTGTGTGCTAGGAATACTGGCAGCAAACATACACACAGTCCCAGGCTCAAACCCCAGTTTGTTCATCTGTGTGACAGTGGCGTTAACAGCGGAAGCAGTAAGATTAGGAAACTGCGTTTTCAGAACGGTTTTGATCATTCTGATATGATCGTCACCTTCTGAAATATTGTCGCTAGATGTGGGATTTAAAGCGTTTAGCTGGCTTATATAACTTGCGGATTCTACACCCATGGATCGCCCCTTTCAAGGCTAGTAAGTAATTATATCAAAAATTTGAAGCTTTGTCAACAAAATTATACTTCTGTGCCTTTTTTGTTTTCTACGTCTATTAGCATAAAAACACCTTCTTGACTTTCCCAGACTTCCATACTTTCGTTCATAAAGTTAATAACAAAATGTTTCTTTTTCTTTTTGAACATATAATATGTGGGAAACATTATGCAATGCTGTCTTTCTAAGAAATAATTTGCCAGGGAACTAAAAGCAACTTTGTCTTTTACCTTGTCTACAGCTTTAAAAAACTCAGCATCTTTGCAAACAAATCTTGAAAATAAGTATTCCTCTGGGTTTTCAGCTTGTGCTAAGCTAGTTAACAGGAGGATGCTTACCATTGTGCATAGACTTAAGTTTATCCACCTCCGACATAGCGTATTTAAAAAGGTCATCAAGTTTTTCCACTCTTCCAACTAAGTATTCTAATTCTCTGGAACGTTTTTCTAGGTTGTTTGGCGATAAAATATCAGATATTACCTTTACCTTACTTTCTAAGACTTCTTGGCTAGCTATGTAATTTTCTGTCTTACTTTCCAAGTTTTGTATTTCTTGCGTTACTTTTAAAAGGTCTTGTACAGCACGTCCTAACTGACTACGCACAAGACCCCAAGTAGCAGCTATGCCGCCTATAACAGTTGCTATTGTTAATAGCTCCCTTACGCCTAGTTCCATATTTGTTACTCTTCAACTAAGGAGTTTCCTCGACTACAGGCTCTTCTGCTGGAGCTTCTTCAGCAACAGCCTCTTCGACTACAGCCTCTTCAGCAGCAGGTTCTTCGACAACGGGTTCTTCAGCAACCACTGGCTTTGGCCACTTGTCTTTGACAGCCTGAATGCTGTCCACCCACGTTGTCGTGCCATCCTTTGAATCGTGGAACTGGGCATCAAGCTGGTCCTCAATCGTGGGATAGTCCCGCCGACGCAATGACACGTAGTCGTAGTTCTCGTCTCCCGGCGCAGGGTCTGGATTTTTGGGTCCAACTTTCTTAGGACGTTTCCACGAACCGTCTGAGTACTCCAGCGAACCGTATCCAAGATTGACTGGACCGTCGCCTTCTACCGGCTCAAGAACTTGCCGGATAAACAAGCTACGACCTTGTTCGTCGTAGAGTTGCTCGTCTACTTTCGCACGGCTGGTCTG
>Ga0208644_1001895_pt1 | contig 17030 bp, 33 predicted proteins | sample VirMetDEL_Nov_18_FD_184517 | JGI IMG/M metagenome (GOLD analysis project Ga0208644, IMG submission 184517) | Aqueous microbial communities from the Delaware River and Bay under freshwater to marine salinity gradient to study organic matter... | ecosystem: Environmental > Aquatic > Marine >... | reverse complement strand
TATCTAACTCAATATGATATATTCGCAATAATCATAGCGTTGCTAGGTTTGATGTTTCTTGTATTCACAACCTTCCGCGCTAACGCTCGACTAACACGCCAGCGTGATGAGTGGCGAGAACAAGCCATAGAACTATACAACGAAGTTAAACTGTACGAGAATCGTACAGAGAGGATATAAAATGCCAAGCACCGCTTCAGTAGCATTACTTGGAACAGGGGTCTGCCCCTACTGCCGTGAGCCTGATGTTCTATACACTCACTCGCTGGCACACACTATGCCTTTGGTTCATTGGACAGGTGATACAGTAAAAAGGCACTACGCTGGTTGCTCAAATTGTGAGCGCGCCAATATCAGAAATAGTTTTCGCTATGGTTCTGTACCAGATGAAATGAAGGCTGAACTAGAGATGATATTGGAACAGTTGCTTAACCTTACTCCGTATCAGACATCAAACTGCGAATCCTGCCAGCGACCCTTGCTCGACAGTTCCAGTTTAGACCATACGCTGGAGCCTTATACAGACCTTAGGTATTTGGCTACACATGCTCAGGTATCTCTTGATGATGAGCGTACGATTATCGTACACCGCCGTTGTAGTTATACAACTAATTGTTGCGATAGAGTGCTTAGTAATTCATCAGGCGACCGATTTTTCGTGATATACGACAGAGAGTCTAGCCTATGCGAGCAATGTCTTACATCGGAAATGGAAGAGAGAGGACATAATTTCGAAAATGATTACTTCTTGTGTAATGGTTGCGACATCTATTGCCACAACCAAGAAAGACATCACTTCCATAGCAGGCGATACTGTGAAACTTGCTACAACAACAATGTTAGTTGGTGTAGCGAGTGTGAAGTTGAGTACTGGTCAGACGATTATCACAACTGTAATGAAGATGACGAATCACTTATCCTTGACTACTCCTACAAGCCACGCCCGATATTCTATGGAAAGAACTATAACCCGAAAGAGCGTCTATTTTTCGGGCTGGAACTCGAAGTCGAATCGGTCAGAGGAGATAGAGAGGAAAATGCTGGTATCGTGAAAGAAGTGCTAGGCGATAGGGTATATCTCAAAGAAGATGGCTCGCTTAACAATGGCTTTGAGATAGTGTCGCACCCTCACTCACTCGAAGCCTTCCGCAAGGAGTTCAACTGGTCATCTTTCTCGCGCTTACGCAATATCGGTCTGCGCTCTTGGGATACCAGCACTTGCGGTATTCATATCCATGTATCACGCAATGCTTTCGGTCCTGTGTACGAGAATCGTACAGGGCAACCCTATGACCCTTGGGCTGATGATATGACCTATGCTGAGAGGCAGGAATATTACAGAACTAGACAGACACACGAACTCAAGTTCATCAAACTTATCTACGACAATGATAGGCAAGTCTGCCGACTTGCTGGGCGATATAGTGAGGACTATGCCAACTTCGCAGATAAGGGAAGGCTGACTCGCAAGGTCAGGCGTGGTGAAACTAGCGGTGGCAGACACGCTGCCGTCAATACTGAAAATGATAGCACTCTAGAAGTACGCGTATTCAAGGGCTCTTTAGCACCTGAGCGCGTATTAGCGTGTCTAGAGTTCGTACACTCTGCCGTTGAGTACACACGCGACCTTAAGGTTAGTGGGAATACTATTTCACTCAGCGCAGGCAAAGTTAAACCCACAGCCTTAACTTGGTTAGCATATTCAAGTTATGTCTATACACACTCAGAGCAGTACCCCAACTTAACTTCTCTAATGGTCAGAACCTTTGACCGAGATAACTTAGAGGAATAGTGTACGAGAATCGTACAGAAAGGATATGAACAATGTGTATGCTATGCGTAGTTCCTCCTAATGTTATCCCTGATAAGGATATGCTGGAGAACTCTTGCTTAAATAATCCACACGGATTCGGTTATGCTATCGCTATACCGAAGGAGGAAAGAATACAAGTCTTTACCTCTATGAACGCTGATGAGTGTATTGCTAAGTTCTTATTCGATAGAGCCTTATACCCTGAAGCACACGCTATATTCCACGCTAGATATGCTACTCACGGAGCCAATAATCTAGCCAACTGCCACCCTTTCAAGGTTGTTGATGATAAGACATACCTTGCTCACAATGGTATCTTGCCTATCTTGGAATCTAACAAAGAGGATAGGAGCGATACTCGTATATTCGCTGAGGACTTGATGCCTGCCATTGGCGGTGTTGTAGCCCTAGACAATTCGCAAGTATGGAATATGCTTGAGGATTTTACCACAGGCTCTAAGGTTGCTTTCTTAACAGTAGATTCAAGAGCAGAGCACGAACTCTATCTATTACACGAAGAGAAGGGACACTACGACGAGAGTGGCGTGTGGTGGTCTAACGATACTTGCTATCTTGACTATGGGTATCCGCACTCTTACAGCAAATATATGTCCCACTACTTACACGACACCAAAGATGTGGAGAAGGGTACTCCTAGTGATGACCCTGATACTTACTTCCTTGAGTGCCACACTTGCGACTCAGTACAAGAGTACTGGGGAGCATTGAAAAAAGGTAATGATACTTTCTGCGGTACTTGCGGTACTTGCTATGACTGTAATACGCACAGGAGTAGTTGCCTATGCTATCACTACAAGGTGTACGATTATCGTACACCCGAGAAAAATCCTGAAACCGAGATACCAGCGTGGGGGTGGTATTAAAATGATAAATGGTATGCTAGTCAATGGCTTCATAGTACGAGCCAAAGAAGGCAACCTCAGTTATGGCTTGTTCCCAAGTGTGGAGGCGGCAAATGCGTGGGTAGAGATGATGACGATTCCTGTCGTTGTCGAACCTGTGTACGCACCGACTTTTAATCGTGGGTAAGAAGCCGTGGAAGCCTGTACCACCGACTCCTTTCTACTTTAGCAAGCGAGCCGAAATGTTTTCCGCTAGTGCTGATAAGGCGCTAGCGGAGGGCAGAATCATAGATAGTTCTGCCCTGATGCTCAAAGCCATTGAGTATCGTACCCTAGCGGGGCAACTCCCGTTAGAGAAAGAGATAAATGACAACACTATACAACGAAAGGGAGTGCTATAAATGTGGCGTGGCTTTAGTTGTCCCACGCTATGATGATAGTGCTTATTCGTATTGTCAGGCTTGTGCTTTTTCTAAGTTAGGTATGGTGTACGATAATCGTACATCTACTGGAGGTAATGATGATAGATAATCATATGCCTGTATTCAAAGAAAAAGCACTATGCGCTGAATATCCAGCAGAGTGGTGGTTCCCGCAGGAAGTCGCGGGAACTTCTACTAAATGGTCGCGTACTCCTGAAGCGATGAAGGCTAGGAAAATCTGCGAAGGTTGCCCTGCCCTTTTGGAGTGCCGAAATTACGCTCTTGCCTACTCAGGTCTTGCTGGCATTTGGGGAGGTATGGACTACCAAGAGCGCAGAGTAATACAGAACACACTCGGTATCACGCCCATCTTTATGATGGACACTTACGATACTAGAGTGCCGAAAGGACCACTAAATGAGGAGGTATCATTTGATTAACAATGATGATGAGTACTTTCCTTATGAAAGCGTAGGAGAACAATTAGCACTTATATTCTGGATACTTTACGGAGTATCTGGAATCTTTGGACTCTTACTGCTAGTAGCACTATAACCCTAGTGTACGATTATCGTACACTAAGCCCTTACCGCTTCGGCGGTAGGGGCTTTTTTAATACCTTCACACTCACACCCTTTACAGTATTGGTGTAGTTCTCTAGCCAATAGTTCCTGACCTAGTTCGCGCTTGTGCGCTTCCCACCCGCACGAGGCGCACTTCACGAAAGGTTTGTGTTGGACTCAGGATAGACATTGCCGTTTTCCTGGACAGACTTTGCCGTATCGTCATCTTCTTTAAATAATTCAACAATACCTTCGTAGAAGGTGTCTATTAACTCAGCCATAATATATGTTTTAACTGCAAGGTTATGGACTGCTTTGGTCAGGTCATCTAATACTTTAATAAACTCTGCATCTTCTTTTTCAATCCAACTCTGGTCCTTCAACTTGCTCTCCAAGGTCTCCAGCATCTGCTTCAATGGCGTCTGTTCCATCTTCGTCCTCCCTATAGTCACGTTCTTTGCGTGGTCTGCTACCACCTAGTATATTTAATAAACTGTTTAAAGCACGGTTAACGCGCATACGAGCAGCATCTTCAGATATCCCTAACTCCTGAGCAAGTGTAGAGTTATCAGCACCGTCTCCAAACCTATCGTAGATAACAATGAACTGTTCCTCTGACATCTTACTCATAGCCTTCTCAAGGTCCGCCACCATAGCAAGCCAGTTGTTTCCTTCAGAAGCAACCTTCTTGTTGGCTGCAAAACCAATGTCGTTCAGCGCTGGAGCAGTTGAATCCCCACGCAGTACAGCAGGAAGCAATAACTCTAGGACATTCTTATCATAGTAGTAGTTATCTTCTACTTTGTAGCCCGCAATCTTAGCCTTCTCTCTCTGGCAGTAATCTTTAGCAGCATTACGCAGAGAACGAGCGATTAACTTTACGGACTGTTTATCATCTAACTTCTCCCAAACCTTGACCTTGTTAGGATGTTCTAAGAACCATAACCATAACTCTTGGCGAATATCGTCAGCATCCACCATACGAAATTTACGAGCAAACTCGTAGCCAAGATGTGCTACAAGGTTCTCGTATTTTTCTATTACCACTCGTACACTTCTCCTTCTACTGTGAAGGAACGACCAATGATAGGAACGTTTACAGGAACTACATTACTACGACGAATATACAAAACTGTAAATCCTTGTTGCCAATTAGCAGAACCAGTACGCAAGTAATCTGCTTTGTTCAAGTCCATCAAGTGTCCGACTTCAACTCCAAAGAGTCTTGAACTAATCCGCCCATTGTAACCGACGTGATGGTGCTGGATACCCTGCCTGTGGGTGTGTCCACATACGACAGATAATCCGATACGTCTCGCAAGGTTAAGCGCAGTTCCTCCCGCAGTTTGTAGAAGACTCCCCTCATCTCCGTGGGCAAGAGCCCATCCTGGGGCAAACTGCCAGATTTTATTGTGATACGTAATATCAAGTTCGTGGTATCTGAGCAGTTCCTCATATTCCAAAGCGCGGAGCCCAGCAAGTGCAGGGGCGTACTTGTCGATGTAGTTTTCGATTCTGTCACCGTGATTACTCCTCATAACGTGAAATGGTTTATCTCCCAAAGCATCTTTAAAACGTTCCATAATATCAGAAGTCTTATCGAGGCCTGACTGTAAAGTCTTAGCATACTCTGCTGCTCTACCTTTATTCCATCGAGATGGTTCAGGACTATCTGCTTCATCACCTACACAGTAGAGTTCGTCAGGTTCAAAGTTATAAACGAAATCAGTTAGTGCGGTAATTGCTCTGGCATCGTGGCTAGGTGCTTGGATATCTGAGATAACTACAACTCGTTTGAGTTTGCTCACTTTTTCTTCTTCTTTCGCTTAGGCGCAGCCTTTTTCTTAGCACGGCGTTTGTTCTCCATAGCAACATTTTTGCTCTTGGATACTACGCGGAGATTAGATTTACGGTCATCACCAGCACGACCTTTGTTGTTCTTGTGGTCTACTTCTTTATTACGCGGAAGAGACTTTCCAGTATCGTCTTCGTAATCAACACGGGCTTTGTTAGAAGAAGTAGTAACAGTTGTACCGTCTTTTTTCTTGCGTTTGAAAACATAGATAGGTCTACCTCCGTTTTGTTTGCTTCCTTTGTAAGGTCCAAATCTTTTCATTTGTCCCACTTTCCTCTCAATACGAGCAATCCAATGATTGCATAGTTTGCCATATCTTTAAACGAATCCTCAAGAGATTCGTGTTGTGGACTTTTTTTAGAATCCACAAGATTATTTATACGGGCTAGTTTATCGTGCATCCTTACACGAAGCCCATTGACTGGACCACCTGGACTATCTGAAATGTTTCTTGGCCCATAATCTTTATGCTTGGAAAGAAGCAAGGTTTCTAGTTCAGCAAAGACATCATAGACATCTAACTCAAACTTAGAAGGACGCTCTTCCAACGGGTCATTCTTTTTTATCAAGTTCTTCCTCCAGTTCCTCTATCAAATCTTCCATATTGGATTGAATAGTTACCTCTTCTAGGAACTCTTTGAGAGTATCTTCAGATGAGTTTACCATAAGCAAAGTCGTACTTTGGATAAGTTCCATAGCCTCTTTAATGCCATTACTAAATAACAAAACATTATGTAATTCTCTGAGGAATCCAAAGAAGTTAAAGGTACAGTCTTCTCCTAATGGTAACATCCAAGAGTACTGAATACCGCAATGCTCAAGATACTTGAAGATATCACGACCTGAATAGTCGCACTCTTCGCATTGGTAGAAACCTTTGTTGTTAGGTAATAGCATTATTGAGCACCTGCTATCTTTTCTTTGAAGTAGTCTGCTCCGTAAGTCCGATAGAGCGAATTAACATCTTCGCCTTCTGGCGCTTGTATAACGACAACGTTGGACAGTTCTCGAGAAAGGGACTTACCGAAATCATAGCCTGCATTGTCTCCGTCCGCGAAGAGGAAAACCTTGTCGAAGTCAGCCAAGAGCCTATTGTAATGTTTCTTCCAATTATTGACGCCAGGGACACCAACTGACGGAATGTTACAAACCAAGTCCAAACTAATGGTGTCGATTTCGCCCTCACATATACATATGTATGACGATGCACGGAAAAGCGCTCCCACATTATACAGGTGTGTCGTAGCCCCAGCCATTCCCATATACTTGGGCTCTTCGTGTCCGAGACTCCTGAAACGCAAGTCAACAACACCAGACTTTGTGATGTAAGGGATGCAGAGCCTATTCGTATACGCTTCATATCCTGTCAGCGGGTCTAAGACGACGCCCAAGCGTGCTTTGATTGCTGCCTCCATTGTTATGCCGCGTTCTGCGAGGTATTCCTCCGCTTCTGGTAGCGCGCTGTGGTAATACTTTGCCGCTTTTGTTAAAGATTCCCTCTGTGATGCTGATTGCTTCACGAAACTTGACCCCTTCCTTTTGCATAATTATAGCATAACCATCGCCCTTTGTTTGGCAAGCAAAGCAACAGAAAGCATTCTCATCAAGATTAACTGTTGCAGAGTTATGTCTATCGTCGTGGAACGGACACTTGATAGAAAACCACCCACGACGAGTTGGTACGGTTGCCCCATAATGCTCTAAAATCACTGATATATCAGGCTTTTCCATCATCCATCGCCTTCCTAAGTAATTCTACCCACACTGCTACAGGCATTGTAGCATACCATTCAGCAGGGTCTCCCTTGCCTTTGCGTTTATGAATTACTGTCCCTGTCCAAGCCTTTGAGTTTTTTGTTTCAACTTCTAATTCTGCTAACCAACCAGCAAGGTCTAACTTTGCGTGGTTCTTAATTTCAATACAGACACCATTGATGCCTGAGATATCACCCTTATCCAGAGTGGCTCCCGCAAGCCTTCTTTCTGCATACGGGAACCACTGTTGGAGATACTTAACTACATCTCTCTCTGCTTGAGAGCCCTTGATTTTGGATTTGCTAGACATTAGTACCAGCCGTTAGACTGCCAATGAGCCCACGCAACGGTTGGAGTACCATAGCGGTGGACGATATACTTGAGTCCTTTAGAAACCTGATATTCAATTGTTGAGTCTTGCGGTGTTCTCAATACTTGAGCAATACCATAAGCACTCGAGTGAGGGTTCTTGGCTTTCCAGTTCCAAGCAGATTCTTTACCCCACAATTTAGCAAGGGCGTTCCATTCCTGTTTTGCTTTCTTGCCAAACATTTTATTAACTTTTTGTTTTGCGATTGATTTTGCTAACATCTTTGGGCTCGGTAAAACAGTTTCTGTTTTCCCCATTGAAACTATAATTGGTTTTAACGGGTTTGCTTTAATGAGCCACGCACCCACACCGTGGGGCAATGTTGCCACAAATATTGCAATCGCGGATATTGTTGATACTGTCGATAGTTTCATCTTTACTCCTCAATGGGTGCGGTAGCCTGCGTTCCACAGTCAGCGCACTCCATATCTAGAAAATACATCCCTATAGTGTTGTCTTCTGCGAAGACTACTTTGAGATTCCATACGAAACTCCCACAGATGCACACCGTAGTTGGATTACCACGGATATCCATCGCCTTGTCATAACTCGGTTTGAGTTCTGCAATAGGTTTAGTCATTAAGACCTGTCAGGTATATCAGACACATCCATAATCTCGGGATTAAACTGCAACCAATGAGCCGTATCCCCCGAAGGGTCTGCTTTGCCATATCGGTTCTTTACGGGCGCAACGGCTATATATCCTGGCGCGTTGGAACCTACCGTGCAAATCAGGGCAGGTAATTGCGCTACCATCCCCTGAAGCGCGCTCCGTGGTTGGCACGGATTACCTGAATACGACTCTTTGGTGTGATGCAGTACAAGCACAGCAGAATTGGTATCCCTTGCGAGATACTTCAATTCCTTTATTGTGGAGCGCATACCAGCAAACTCTTCTCCGCCATCATTAGAGATATCCATAAGGTTATCTATAACGATGAGAGTAGGGGCGCAACCCCACAACTCTTCAAAAGCAAGAACTTCTTGGTCAACATCAGCGAGCGAAGGCGCTGCTTCAAATGACCAGAAGATATGCCCTGAAGAATCATTTATTATTTTTCTTGATTCGGCAACATCCTTGACGAGCATTTCTTCTGCATCGCTTTGGGTCTTACCGCTTATCATTGACAGTAAACGCATAGCCATTGTATGCGCGTTTGTGTCGGCACTTACATACAGTGTTGGTACTTTGGCACGCAATGCCATAGCCAGTGCTAGTGTCGACTTACCAGCACCAGGGGTACCAGCAATCATCGACACTTCAGCACGTCTAAGTATAATCTTATGCGCTTCGAAAGTTCGGAACACGGATGGAAGTGGTTCGCCACCTATGTCCGCGCTGCCAACCGCACGGGCAAGGGTTCTCATTAGTTAGAATGTACTCCATTCAGACTCATTGCGCTTAAGGAATATCGGTTCGCACTGGTCAGGAGTTCCCTTTGGAGTTGAGCACATATATGCTTTCCAAGGACCCTTAGCGCTAGCGCCTTGTCTCTTAGTCATAGGACCGTGCTTACAAGCACGACCAGTTGGTGCGGTGCTAGGTGTTGTTGTCTGTGGGACAACTGTTGCTGGAATAGAAGCAGTCACGTTATTAACTGCCTGCTGTACCGTAACAGGTGCTCCCTCGATAGAGAGAGCCATTGTAGTGATTGCTCCCTCGGCTCCATCTACACCGAGTACTTCGACTAGATTACTCTTGAAATCGGCAAATGTATCTGCTCCGATTACAAAGATTCTCCCGTCATTTAGTTTACTGCTGACTTGGAAGTTTGCCCCAGCCATTATTTCTCCTTTGCTTTCTGTTCGTTTTTGAACCCTGTATTGTCCCAAGCATCAACCATCTCATCCATAGTTCTACGGATAGGGAAGATGTCATCCACTATACTCACTAGACTTTGCTCCGTTCATCCACTTGCAATATGATAGCACACCGCATCTTCCGCAGTTGCTAAAGTTAGGCAGAAATATATCGGCCTTACGTGCCTTATCAAATCCCAAGAATATACTCTCAACCTTATCAGGTTGGAGATGTTCAAGATTCCAAGTAGTGATACTACCAGTACGTGCATCCCAGAAGCCAGCCTTATCGACTGATACACCCTGCTTGTCTAGAGCCCAAGCGTAAACTGCTAGTTGCAGGGGATGCCTCTGAGATGACGCACCAGTTTTGATATCGACGAGCACCCTATTGCCGTCGTAATCAACCAATACACGGTCAATGGCAAGTTTGACCGTAGTATCGCCCAATGCAATCTCATATTGTTTCTCAATAAAATCTTCGTATACACTCCAACCTTTGTCAGGGTGCATAAAGTCTGCCCAGCGGTCTAGCATCCACAAGCCTTCGCCATACCACCAAGAGATATCTTCACGACCACGAAACTCCCAGTTTTTCATATCACCGTGGAGTGCTTCGTCTTCTTTAATCTGATTGAACCATACATCGTTCCATAGTTCATCATTGTTATTGGTTTTACCGAAGTCTAACTTATCGAAACGTTCGGTAGCCTTATGGACAGCAGACCCACCCGTGAACCATACTGCGTGTTTCTCGGGTACGCCTTGTAGTTTTGTTAGGTTGTATTTCCAGCCACATTCTTGCCAAGTATTGAAGGAAGAATATGATATATGTTTAGGTAATTCGCTCATTCCTCAAGGCTATCACAGTCACATAACTCCCCGCAGGTTAGGCATCCTTGCCCCAACCAGTCCCCTTGAAGTGAATAGGATTCGCCGAAAATACTTTGAATAAAACGTTGCCACAATGAACGCATTTAATTTCCTGACTCTTATCAAACGGAAGGGTTAATTCTTGGACGGTATCACAAGTCCTACATTCGTAATCGTATGTTGGCAATTTCGCTCCTATATGCCTGAACCCCAGATTCTAAGAAATGCCCCCCCTACCCCCCCATAAAAATGAGGTGGCTAGGAGACTAGGTTAGGCTATGCCGTCACCCCGTCATCTGAAGTTTCTGCCCCACGGTTTCCCGTGAAACAATAATAACATATAAATATTTTTTCCGCATATAAAGAAAATAGACCCCCATCCTATGGGATTACCACAGGTAGGGGGTCAAAGTGTCTAAAAACGCCCTTAGAAGGCGTTTAAAGGGCTATTTAGCGTTTCTGCCAAACTCAGCAGCAGATGGGTCTAGCCACTTAAGGACAGGTCCGAGGAAGCCAGCAAGGGCTGCTGTTGCCAGCACCTTTAGGTTAGTTTCTCCAGCGAGGTATAGTGCGACTGCAGCGGATGCTGCGGCACGGAACCAAGTAAGAGATACTTGTTTGAATTGTTCCATTAGATTGCCTTTCGTTTAGGTTTATGAATAGGACAGCACGTGCATACTATCCGTGGTTCAGATGCTAGCACTTTTTTCTTAGGTTGGGGGGTAAGGTTAGCCAAGACCTGATTCAGGACTTTAGGCTGGTTTACCCACCAGAACCAAGGGCTAGTGTCATTAGACTTATCAGAGTTGATAGAAATATGGAGATGCTTAGTGTGAGGGTTACTACCGCTATAAGGGCGATTACCAGACTTAGCCCTATCACGGGACCAGATTTTCTTATTAAAGATAAGATAAGAGACTCGTTCGTCCTCTTTAAGTTTTTCAAAAATAACAGCACAGTCTACCCCTTTATCAGGGTCGTGGGTCAAATCGACTGCTAGCCCAGTATTGTGGTCCGAATTCGGGTTGGCTTTCTGATGCGCTAACGAAGGCAACAACCCGTCTGACAGTTTCTTGCGCTTTGGAAACAACGCTGTCGCTTGACGGAGCACAGCAATAGCAGCAGGTGACGCTACTTTGGCTACAGGTTTCACTCATCTCCTCAATGCTTCTCTTACTAAATCAGTTAATAGTTCTACTTTTTCTTCAAGTGAATTGACTTTATCCTTAAGGCTTGAGCCACCATTAGGGCGTAGTTCATATAGGTAATGCTTAACTAACCAGCGCACAGCGCCAGCAAATCCAGCAATCAAAGTAAATACGGCTACGGCTAGGCCAGCCCATTCAGTAGGTGTCATTATACTGTCCTTATAGTGATAGTGATTATGCCTCCAAAGCCAGAAAAACCTCTATCTGGAGGAGTCATACGGTTGAATTGGATTTGTTCTACAACGCATTGGCGAAACTCGCCAGTTATTAAATCCTGAAAAGTAAGAACATCTCCGTTTTCTTCAACGGCTTCGAGCGCATTGATTCTATCTTTGGCTCTACCTTCGTATCCTGTTAGGACGTTATACTTATCGGTCTCCACGTCAAAGCAATAGACGGGAAATCTAATTACTCGCTGTCTAGGTGTAGCGATTGTGGCTTTAGCCTGATACCCCTTAAAGGTAGGACCTAGGCTGCTAGTTGTAGCATCTCTGTAAAGAGTAAATTTATAGGCTAAGTATTCTTGTGCATTTGCAGGTTGACTGGTAGTTACTTCTACAGGAGGTACAGCAGAATCATAAGTTATGACATCGTAGACTGTGCCATCTTTATCTACTGTGTTAAGGGTCATAGAGCCCTTACTAAAATCACCACGTCCCAATAGACGTTTAAAGTTTTTAGGTTCTAGTGTGTTGTATCGAATGTAACCTGTCTGTAGATATCCATTAGTAATCAAAGTAGATGCTGATTCTGCATATACATATCCATCAGCAGATGAAGCATATGTAGTGGTATATGCTAGTCGATTACTGTCACCAAAGAAAGCGCAACCTGTAGTTTGATGACCAGTTACACCAGCATAGTAAACATCGTTAGCGTAAGCATAAACTAAAGTACTCATTTCTCTAGATAAATCTATACGGATAACTCCTGGCTCACCATCCACACCAGTAGCACACCATATGTAATGGTCTCTTGCAGCAAAATCATAGCAAGGTTGAGTTGTTTCAACTATCAATGGACCGTATACTATAGAGCCATCTTCTTGAACTGTGGCAATACGAATACCTTTGCTTGTACCAATAGCCATCAATCCTAAATAGTAGAATATACGAAAGACTATTTCTCCAACAGGTAATTCTGCTGCTACTATTGCTTGATTAAGAGTAGGCATAGCACCCGATGTATTGAGTGTAAACCTTTGAATAGTGGATTGAATACCGTTATAACCAGAAACATAAATTGATGTACCTGATGCTGTAATGCTGGTATAAACGTGAGTACTTGCTGGATGTGTATAGACTGCTGTAGGTAGAGCAGATGCTGCTGTTGAAAACTCATAGACAGAGTTATTGGCGCACATAACAATACGCTCTTTAACATATTCCATTGCTGCGTTAGTTACAGTAATACCATTAGTGGTAAACATAACTGTAGCAGATGTAGACGAGTCGCCTGTAAGCGGTTTTCTATTTACTTCTAATTTACCTGATGGACCAGTGTCATTAGTTACCCAATAAGCATCAGTGCCATCATCGCAGATAGCATAAACTTTATCATCGACGCCAGAATTATAGTCAATAAAATGAGTAACAGTTCCGCTAGTATCAATTTTATCTACATCAAATTCATCAAGCAATAGAACAGCATTGGTTCCGCTGTATTGAATAGAACGAAGATGTTGATTAGGGCGACCATTAGATGCAATAGCACCTGTTATGTTATGTCCTTGAACGCTCTCTTTAAGAAGGGTTACTTCGCCTTCTGTCCATACATCTACGCCTTTACTATCTGCATATCTGAAAGTACCTTCACCTGGAATAAGTGCTGGGTCATAAAAAGTAATACCAGTTCCTTCGTGAAAAGAGGACTGGCTACGAAGCCACCAACCAGTGAGTGACTGCTCACCAGGTTCAGACTGATTATCAAATTGTTCTTTACGAAAAGGAGCAGTCTGGCGAATGTAAGGATACTCGTCACTAATAGCATAAATGAACGGCATACCGCCAATAGCCACGTCATAGGCTACATCAGTGTTTTGCCATATGCTTGTATCAGAAAGTACACCAACATCAACTGCAACCGCAAACGACGCGCGACCTTCTGTAATATCACGACCAGCCACTTATTCTCCTTGTTGCTCTTGTTCCTTCAGTTTTGTCTTTAAATGTTCATTAGCCCAATACAATGCATAGTAGTCATAGTCAACGCTAAAGCGTTTCATATGCTTTACCAGTGCTCCAGTATGGGCGTGTAGTGGTATGCCAGCCTTCTTCATACGGCGGAAGAAGATAATATCTTCGCCGATAAACTTACTATCTTCAGCATCACCGCGTTCCATAAACATAGACTGACCAGGATAGGCAGCCCTCATCTTAGGAACTATAGACTTGTGCATAAGCACAAATCCAAAGCCTGCTGAGTCACACTTGATTACCTGATTCTCTGGTAATGGGTGGTGATAGCGAACTTGAAACTCATCTACATCATCAAATAGAACTGGGAACGGGCGCATAAGACTGCCCTCGTTCTCCTTGGATATGAAGTAAACACCGCTAACTACTGGACGGTTTACCTTATCGGCTGTCTGCCAGAGTTTCTGCATAGCCTCAAGAGTTAGAACTATGTCTGAATCTACCCATAGTATCCAGTCTGTCTTGAGTTTATCTGCCCAGTAATCAAAGAGTATCTGGCGTTGTCTGCCTATCTGATTACCTTGCACACGTATGCTGGTAGTAAAGCGCATACCGTTGTTAGGACCAGCAATTACTGCTGTCATTAATCCTTCAGTAAACTTACCATCGGTGGTGCCATTGTCGCACCAACCGATAGCCACTGTCTCTTGCTTTTGTATCATTGTCCCCTGCTTTCTTACCTAGTTAAGTGCTGAGATTTCGTCTGCGGTTAGACCAAGTGCTGCTAGTTTAGCCTCTGCTGATGCCTTAGCATCTGCCTTAGCCTGTGCTGCTGCTTCCTCTGCTGCCTTGATTTCTGCAAAGGCAACTGCATCTGCCTCACGCTGAGCAATCTCTTCGGCTGTTAGTTCAACCTCTGTAGTTACTCCAGTTGAGCAATCTACGATTAGTTTATGGGTCATTATTTTCCTTTCGTTATGAGTTCTTGATTCCGTATAGTGTGGCGGTTGAGTATTGAACAAGGCTGAATCCATCAGCCGATATAGTAATAGAAGTAATTGCGGCAGAGTTAGACCATAATCCTGCGTGTAATCCATTTGTTGCTGCGGTTGCATTATTTTCTAGCACAAAATCCGCTGAGGTACTTTTATAGTTAGAGCCAGCATAATTAGGAATATACAATTCAAAATTGTTAAAAGTATTGGATGTGGAATTGGCGGCATTTGTGTATAAATAACCCAAATCGCTAGAGGCTCGGTTAATTGATAATGCGGAAGAACCATTCCCATAAAGCAAGCGCTCAGAGTAACCTGTGCTTGATGAGTTAAATGTAATTGGCATATTGCGGTCAAGGGCAGAAACCGAATTTCTTACCGAAACTTTTAACAAAAGGTCTGTATAAGTTGCAGGGATTGAAGTAAAGTTTATTGTTGCAGCCCCGCCGCTTCCCACAGTTACTGTGGCTATTGCCTCATATGTGTTAGCCATTATGCCGCCTTTATTCCGTAGAGGGTGAAGGTTGTTCCAGTTGCATAAGATGATGAACTAAGAGAAAAATCTATTGAAGTTATAGCAGCAGGTGTTGCTCTCCATATACCAACAATCGCTTCCGTTGCTTGCGCTGCACGGTTAGCGCGAATTAAAGCAGTCTTGTAAGTTGTCGTGTTAGAATAGTTTTGAATACTTATGTTAAACTGAGTTGCAGGGGAACTATTAAGAAAGTTAAAATAGTTACAAATTATAGATGTTGAATTTGTTCTACGAGCGGATGAAGCAGCGCTTCCATCTCCCGTAAGAATAGTTGCACTATAGTTAGAACCGCTATCAGAATTAAAACGCATAAGAACATCTGAGTTACCAATTAAGTTTGTCGCATTGGCTATTACTATAACTAAATCAGTATAAGCACCGCTAATGGAAGTAAATGAAACTGTCGCTGTGCTAGTAGAAAGCGTAGTCGTTGCTATTGCCTCATAGGTCGCTGGCATCAGATGACCACCTTTCGGTTCATACAAGTAGCACAACCAAAACGTCTACTGTTTTTAGAGTTGTAGGTATAGATATTATTTTCCAACTCGTGTCCTCTCTTGCAGTGTGTTTTATGTTCTAAGACTCTTACTGAGCGATAACTATTTTCTGCGCTAGTAACAAGTTGTAAATGTTCTGGATTTACACAACGGCGATGTAGGCAAGTGTTACCACCTTTGCATTCTTTTGGATCGTGGCATATATGGTCTATAACCATTCCTTCTGGAATATCGCCTTTGTAATACATCCAAGATAGACGGTGAATTAGCGTTGACTTAGAGACGGGCCAGCCATATTTGGTTTGTGCAAAACCTTTTGCAGTAGGTGTGGTTGGGTGCCACCAGCAACCATTTGGCTGCACTTCAAAGCGATTAACAATTCTTTCAAGTTGTGTAATTGCCATTGGCTATGCCCCCTTTATTCCGTAAAGCGCTGCGTGGGAATACTGCACAAAATCACCAAGTGTTGATGACTGGACTCTAATTGATGTAATTGCTGAAGTGCTTTGCCATAACCCACTATTAAGAATAACTTGTCCTGATCCATTCAAATCGTATCCTGCTAAATTTCTAGCAGTTTTATATTTTGAGGTATTGGCATAATCTAAAATATCAATAATTCCAGCGGCAAACATACTCGCTCCTGCTGCTGCGCCCGTTGCCGCTCTAAATACCATTCCTGTATTTCCTGCTGAAGAATCTTCTGCGTAAGCCGCAGCAGATGAACCATCTCCAAGAATATAATGTCGTGGGTAAGAAGCGGTGTCGCTATTAAATATAAGCGACACTCCATCGGCAGTTGCACCAGAACGAGAAGAACGCAGTAACCATCGTAATTGTAAATGTTTGTAAGTGCTAGGAATTGAAGTAAAATCAATATAATCAACTGCTGTTGCGCCAACAGTTACAGTAGCGATGGATTCAAAGTCGCCAGGTAATTCATAAGCAGTATTACCTGCCAGCATACTCCCATAGGTAGTCCTGCCAGTAATACTACTGGCAGATAATTTATATACAGGTGTCACTATGCAATCTCCACTCCAGAGATGTGGAAGTTAATTGTTGTCGCGCTTGCTCCACCCGTGATTGTCTGCGTTGCGGTGAGGACCTGCTTGAGGTCAATAACTGTCGAATCGTATGAACCTACTGTAACAGTAGTTGCAATATTTGTACCGCCAAGACCTATTGTAAATGTTCCAGCTGAACCAGCAGTATTTGTAACTACTATGCTTGTAACTACTGTGGTAGTAGCTGCAGGAACTGTATATAGGGTTGTTCCTACTGTTGTTGTTGCTGCTCCTCGGAACAGCGCTTTAGTTGTTGTGGCCATTATCTCCCTTTCTTAG
>Ga0208644_1001894_pt1 | contig 17033 bp, 24 predicted proteins | sample VirMetDEL_Nov_18_FD_184517 | JGI IMG/M metagenome (GOLD analysis project Ga0208644, IMG submission 184517) | Aqueous microbial communities from the Delaware River and Bay under freshwater to marine salinity gradient to study organic matter... | ecosystem: Environmental > Aquatic > Marine >... | reverse complement strand
TAGTGGTGGTTCACACAATAAGGCGTATCGTACAGGAACGGATTATTCATATCCAAATAAAAAATCACGTGATTTCGAAAGTAAGGGAGAATCTGAAGAAAGAGATGAAGAATTACAAAGAGAAATTGAGAAACTACAAAAAATGATTAATAGAGGTGAGTAATTTTAAAGAAAATATAGAAAGGTCAGTTAAATCTTTGGCATATATTGTAGATATGCAAGTCGGAAAATATATGTCTGTGGAGTTAACACACTACACGGCAGAGCCACCAAATGAAAAAAGACCTGGCGAGGTTGTTTTTAATATATTAATTTACACAGAAACAGGTTCACCTGAACTGAATGATATTGCTGATGAATTATCAAAGTTTGCTAGTAAGACATATGATGTATTAATGAAATATACCTTTAATTCAGAAGGTATTTTAGTGAAAAGAACACAAGAAGAATATTATGAAAGTAGTGATATGATGGGATTGGTTTATAAGATTAATTTTGACAACAATCACACATTACAATGTGAAATTAGCAACTATTTTAATATCTTTTTAGAAGATTAAATTAAATTATTATTAATTTTAATTTTTTTACTCTAACAATATAGACAAACAGGATTTTTATACTATTTAATTAATAGATAATCACTCAAATTCCATGTTAAAAAATATTGTTAAATGCCTCCGTTCTATGGGTTTAATCAAACCTGAAAAAATTAAAAAACCTTATTATGATTCTTCTATGTTTTACGATTGGGAAGAACATAGAAAAGACTTTAAAATTTAATTTATTATTTTCTTTATTATCTTTATACTATGGAGATAACAAAAGACTATTTACAGTCATTACATTTCGTACAACTTAAAAAAATATGTAAGGACTATCGTATTAATTACGGTGGTACAAAAACTCAATTAATTTCTCGTATTTTAGAAGCTAACAAACCCGCAACACCGGTACTTAATAACCATCCAGCATCTTTAAGCCCTTCAGATAAGAAAATTATTGGTGTATTTAATGGTGAGACTGAAAATGCTCAACAAGTTGGAAGACAGGTTGAAATGAAAAAGGCAACCTTCCTTTATTATTCTATTGGTGTCAGATATTATATTGTAGATAAAGATTTTGAGTTTATTTCTTTATAGAACTCGCAATTTTATCAATAACCTTTTTAAGAGTTGCTGCAGATATAGTTATAAGTGATGAATTAAGCAACCCATTCAACGCCATTTCTAATTTGTCACCTGAAGATGATGGGTCAGAAATAAATGAAATTATGAACGGTATAACTGGTAATAAGAAGGTGTATGCCGGAATATCTAAAACACTATAAACGTATATACCAAGTTGATTTAGTATCTTAACAAACCTATTTTCTATTGATTTAGTTTTTTCTATAGCATCTTTTAATTCATTTAATTTACCTTGAAGTTTTAACATCTCCATAGGTTTTTTCATTTCACCTCTCATTTGAAAGTATGCTATTGAAATGGCCATGACTACTAAACCGGCAATTTCTTCGTTTGTTAAATATGTATATTTTTCTCTAAGATAATCAGATAATGGTCTGGCTAATGAACCAATACCGGCACCGTATGTTAACAAGAATTGGAAACTAGTTTTTAACTGTTCTTCTGCAATTTTTACAATATCTTTTGTAAAATCAAAACTAGATTTTAAAGCAGAATCTATATTGTTTTTAAATTCTTCAGTTACTAGTATTTTGTATTGAGATTCAGTTATTAATACTTTCATAAGATAGTTTTATAATAAATATATTGTGACACATTTAATATCTTACAATATTTATGATAAATTAACATTGTATGTCAAATAAAAAATTTAACACAACTAACATTGGCGATGAAATTACATTAGTCTACATGAAAGATGAAATGGGTAATGTGCCATTGGGTGAAAAGGGTGTAATAAAGAGAGTTGTGGACGACCCATTTGATAAAGGTCAAAAAATTATTGATGTTGATTGGGAAAATGGTAGTACTCTAAGTTTATTATCGAGTGAAGACATATGGTACATAGATGTTGAAAAAATAAATGAGAATGATACAGTAGATGTTAAACCATCCGGACATGTAATTAAAAGTATTTGTGATGCTAAAAAATTCTGTAGTGCTCAAGGACCAATTACATTTGGTCAATTAAAAACGTTGGTTAACTCGGCAAAAAACAAAAGATTAGTCCAACATATTGGTGAAGGTGGTTTTAAAGCCTTTATTCGTTTACTGCCTTGGTTTATACCACAGATTGCAGTTGCGGGATTTATTGGTTCAGGAATGAGAGCGGCAAATAAACTATTATCACCAACACTTAAAGAAACTCCATCTTATAAAACATGGTGGGCAAAAACAATAACAAAGTTATTTAGTGTTGCTGAAGGTGACTTAAACACAGAAGACCCTTTAAGTAGAATCTTCTTTATTAGTGATGGATTAATGAACTTAATGAATGAAGAAAATAAATTAAAATTTGCCTATCACATTTCTGAATTAGCCGATGCAATGCCTGATGACCAACCAGTGCCTGAATTCTTTGTCGAAAATGAATTAAGAAATTGGATAAATCAAAGATTTTTATTAGACCCACCGTTAGGACCAAAAACCATCGATAGTTTTGATGATGTTAATATAGACTTCAATTCTGAAAAGGAAGAAAATAATGATGAACTGAATGAATCAGACTCACCATTTGAAAAGTATGAAAGGCTATTGCCAATTATGAATTCTAAAAATTTCAAACCCATCTATATCTTTTTAGAAAAACTTAGAGAATCTGGGGTAATGAATATGTTTGAATCAATTCCATACATATGGAGTGGTTCTGATTATTTGGAAAATTATATCAGGTTCAAACAAATAGAGGTTGAAGATTTGGATGACCTTTTAAGTGCTGCAGATGATTCAAGACTAGCTATGGTTAGTCTCACCATTGAGTATTTAGAATCTAAAGGTGAGGAACCAACATTAGAGAATATGAATAAAGTTCTAAAAGAGGTCGGTAAAAAAGTATTTGAATATTTTATGATGAAGTTTAGGGGTTAAACTTTATCACACACATTAATCTTTTTAATCACTACGTTGTACCCTGGAACACCAAACAATTTCAAAAAGTTTTTGATATCAACATTGACGGCACTTCGAATATCTTTGTTTCTTGAAGCAGTACTGTGAAATGAGTATCTCGAGTTTACATTCCTTTCAACACCCCACCAATTTTTAATTGTACCGCTAACTTTTACATTAACGTCTACACCGTAATCCCATTCGTAATCTTTCTTAATATGAGTGATTTTTACAACCAAGTCAGTATTGTCTTTCTTAACAAGAAAAACTCGATTTTTAATAAGTCTACGAATATCAAGGTTTTCGTTATAAATGTCAAGGAATCTTTTATCTTTAGTATCGTAAATCATAATATCTTGGTTTTTATGTTTGACAAAGATAAAATTTAAGATTTAATCCACCAAATAATCAACCAAAAAAATTGGGTTTTGTTCTCCAAAATATCCACCAATAATATTAAAGCTATAATATTCAAGAGCTTCCTCTTCTGTCATTCCGTCTTTAACCATCTTATCAACCATTTGTTTAACAGAATATAAAATTCTGTTGTTGGCGCCAAACTCTTCAGTTATACCAACAATACAATCATCAAATCCATCTAGGATTATGGCTCCTTCAGCCACTTCATCAATAAAATCACGAGTAAGTTCCATATCTTTTTTTGTAATAATAAATGATAAACATTTCATTATCAAACACTATTTATAAAAAAAACTATAGTTATGAGAGGTTATTCAATAATGTCAGACGAAGAAAGACAAAGTATTCTTCAACAACACAGTTCATTCTATAATGGATATGCCGTTGGTAATGTACCATCGAACTTAACACCACTTACTGTTTATGACCCAGCCGGTGACAAACAAGGTATTAATGTTAATAACAGAGGTGAGGTTAATTCATATAAAAACCATTTGGTTAATGAATCAACAATTACTGAAAAGAAAAAAGATGATAAATGGATTCAAGACATTGATATGAAAAAAGGTGCACTAACATCTTATTGTAAAGGTAAAGTCACTTGTGATTGTGTTGAAAAAGCGATGAAAGATAAAAAACATCAAAAACAAGCACAATTATATTTGAATATGAATTCAGATAAATGTAAATCATTACAAGAATCTAAACTAAAAGAAATTGAAGCAGATGATATGGATGTATCATCAGTTGAACCTGCAGATAATTTTAAATCAGGTGGTCCTGAACAGTTCGAAAAAGGTGGTAATGAAGATGGATACCAAATGGATATTCAAGGTATTATGGATATGTTTGGTGGAGAAATGTCACCAGCCGATTGGGATGTAGTTTTTGGTGACGAATTAGATGGTAAAGAAAGGTATCGTGGTGAAAAGAAAGCGTATGATTTTAATTCTGAAGGTGGAAATGTTGACGTATATGGTGAATCTATCATCAGAGAAAGTGACGAACCTTTAATGGATTTGGTAAAGAGAATTATGTTATCAAGAAAATTTGATAGACTTGCAAATGAAATAGAACCGATGGAATTTAGTGATGAATTTGAATTTGCTGACAACTTTATTTCATATCTTTTAGATGACTATATTGATGAAGAATATTATGACGATTTATTCGACTTAGTCAAAGATGAGTACGGTGAGATTATCTTAAGTATGTATGGTGGTTCTGATGAATTTGAAGATGATGACGATGATTTTATGTTTATGGAAGGAGAAGGTGAAACTTGTCCATCATGTGGTAAATCTGTTGAAGACTGTAAGTGTGAAGGGCATGACCACAAAATTAAAGAATCTATGTGTAATGAATGTGGTTTAAGAGAGTCCATGTGTGAGTGTGGTATGTATGAAGAAATGGATGATGAATTACACGAATCTTTCAGAAAAGAAAAACAAAAAATAACTGAAATGTTTAATAGATTTAAAAAATACAACTAATGAAAAAGACATTAAAATTAACAGAATCTCAATTGCAACAACTTATTAAACGTAAGTTAAGAGAACAAGAAGAAGAGGAAATTGACGTAAATGTTGAAGAAACACCTAATGATGGTGGTATTAATCTTTTAGCTTCTCATCTGTTATTTTCACAAACTCAAGCACATATCTTCCATTTACAAACAGGTTCATATGCAGAACACAAAGCATTACAGGGATTCTATGAAGGGATTGATGATTTGGCAGATTCTTTAATTGAGTCTTATCAGGGTGAAAACGAAAACATCATGAATTATCAAACTTTCGATATACAAAAATATGATGGAAAGGAGAGTTTAATTGAATATTTTGAAAGTCTTATGGATATTGTAAATAACAACAGAGAAGGGTTACCATCTCATCTACAAAACATAATTGATACAATTAACGAACTTATAACCTCAACCCTATATAAACTTAGAAAGTTAAGTTAAAAATAAACCCCTCCTAATAAGAGGGGTTTTTTATTATAGGTTTTCACTCTTTTCGTATAGTCTATGAAGTAAAAGACGGTAATGTACAAAATCTTCAAACATTTGATAATACAAAACGCAATACTTTTCAGCTGCATTTATATGGTATTCATTGACACAACTGTCAATTACTCGTTTAGCTTTTTCGTAAACTTCAAGATTTTTTAAGATTTCCATGTTGTTAAATTATATGACAAATATAATAAAAAAATTAAAAACATCAAAATTTATTCATGTCTTCTATATAAGAATTTTGGAGCGTTGCGGTCTTTTTCGGACATAATAATATCATTATGGTCCTCAAATGGAATATAAAGACTAATGACATCTTCTATGGTTTCATGGTTATTTAATATATTTCTAATAACTGGGTCAAAAACATTAATTGAACCTTCAAAATCTTTATTATGGTAATTTCCACATTTATATGTAAAAATAGTACCATCTTCTAATGATAGAAAACCATGTGCAAAATATGGAGGTATAAATAATGAAAGTCTATGTTTATCATTTAATTCAAAATATTCAAACTTACCATATGTTTGAGAATCTTGTCTTAAATCAACTATAAAGTCAACAACAGAACCTTTTAACACTCTAACCAATTTAGGTTGTTCCCATATACCTATTTGATAGTGTAATCCTCTGAAAACATTTTTTTTAGATACTGAAATATTATCTTGTAAAAATAATGTATTAAATAATGAATTATCATTTTGAATTGCTTTTAAAGATGGGATATTTGAAAGAAGTTTTCTATTGGAATAATTAATTTCATTCCATATTTCCATAAAATATCCTCTATTATCTTCGTATATATTTTCTTCAATTAAATAAACATTATCAAAAGATGTTGGATGTAATTTCATATTTTTAATATAATAATTTTTTTAAAGTAGTAATGACTTTTATTCTATAATGATATATTTGTAATAAAATAAAACATATATTTTTAAAAAAAATTAAAATGGAAGTCTTAGAAATTGAAGATTATTATATAAATAAAGATAACAATATGTTATCAGTATCATTTAGAATGATTGGTGATAAGGAAAATACGATTAGACAAGATATTATTGAATATTCATATTTAGAAGAATTTGGATATGAATTAATATTTGACAATTCAGAATTTGATGTGTTTGATGATGAATGGGATGAATGGGAGGATGAGGATGAGGAGGTTGAAACTTATTTAGATGAAGATGAATTAAGAAGTTTTTTAAATGAATATTATGTGGTATTTCCTGATAAAATACCTAGCTTAGAACACATTTGATGATATTTATCATTAAATGGATAATATAAAAGAACTCATAAAAAATCTTTTAGGTAGAATATTTCTAACTAAAAAAGTAATGTTCGGATTAGACGAGCATAAAATTACTATTATTGTTAGTCCATCTTTAAAAATATTTGATATATCAACCACACCCAGCAGGTTAAAAGATAAATTTCCTTTTCAAGAATTATCATATTTGAATGATAATGACTTAATAAAATGGGCATCAGATAATGAGTATGAAATTACTTTTTCTACAAACAGTAAAATGTTAGCTAGAATTTTATTTAATTCTTTTGGTAACGTTTTGGTTGAATCTATTGAACCAAAACAAAAGGAATTAAATATTATTGTACTTGAAGAGCTTGAAAAATCTACATTACCTGAATATGTTAAAGTTTGGGCTAAAGATAACCCTGAAAAATTCATTAAAAATATCAAATATATTCAAGAATTACTTAAGAAATAATTTTATTTATTATTTCATTTTGATAGTATATTTATTATAAACTATTTTCATGAAATTACTCAAAGAAGACATTAACAGGATTAAAGAACTCATGTTTAGTGAAGAGTGGATTGATTTGGATGACATCCAAATTGGTGATACTGTTGATGGTGAATTGGGTGAAGAAGAGGGCGATTCAGCACCCTCTTCACCGGCAATGAACAAATGGGAGACTGGATTAAATAGAGGTGTCGCTAATCCTGTTGCTGTGGGTAAATGGAGTGATTCTTATCAACCACAAAGAGGTAAAGGTAATCCGTTATGGTAAACAGAAAAGAACTGGAAGTACTAAATGAAATTCTTCTTAGAATGTCTTATGATGTTAATAAGACTCTTTCTGAGAATAAATCTTTATTAAGTGAACAAAATACATATTACTACAATAAAGATGGTAAATTAAAAGGTGGTGGACCAATAAATGTAGATAAGAATGATGTTTTAATATATGCGTCACAAAAATTTCCTGACATTAAAGACTGGAATACATACCCTAAAGAAATTAATCCTTTTTCTGTTAATAGGGCACCTCAATTACAGAATTGGACAACTCAACCTCCACAGATGGGTTATTCTCATTGGGTAGGTAAACCTTTCCCATCAAGACCTGTACCTTACAATGGTACATATATTCAAGCTGCGGGTAGTAAATCTATAACACCACCTGTTTATAGTTATAATAATAGGTTAATGAATGTTGACGATGCCAATAGATTATATGAAAAAGATAAAGAGCAATGGGCATTAGCCAATGTTGGTCGACCACCAATGTTACCAGTGGCACTTAGAGACGACCCTGGAGGTACACGTAAAAAATTGATTGATGAATATGTTGACTATCATGACTATCTGAATGATTTGGAAGAAAATCCTGACAATTTTAATATAACATCTATAGGTCCTTATATGAAACAACTTCATGACTATAAAATGAAGGCAGACCAAGATTATAAAAATAATTACAATCTTAGAGCAGAATTAAAGAAAAGAGAGAAACTTGCATATCAAGAAATCGCTTCTTTAGAACAAGATTTTCAAAGATATTCGCCTAGTCGGGAGGCTCAGAGGGATAATACTGCAACTCCACAAGTAATCCTTGACCGAAATCTTAGTGCTATGCGTTCAGGAATCTTAAACAAATATCAAATACCTCAATTACGTGATGCTGTAGATACACCTGAAAAGAGGGCTGCAGCGGAAGGTAATCCTGTACATGGTTTTTTAATGTGGACATCAATAATTGCTGCAGGTATTTCAATGGCCGCGGCAACAATTTTAAGTGGTGGTGTACTATCACCGGCAATGGCTGCTCTCGCGGGTTATATTTCATTGGGAGCCGATATTGTTGATGCAGGAATTTACGCATATGAAGGTAATTATCGTGAGGCTGGATTTACACTACTTTTAGGTTCAATAGAGATTAGCTCAATTAGTAAAGCTTTAAAATCGGCAAGTGCGACGGATGAAGTTTTAACGAGTATGAGAAATAAGGCTAATCAATATGCCGATGACCTACTTAATGGTACTAAAAAATTAGATGATATTTTAACACCTGAAGAGTTAAAATTATTTCAGGAAATTGAGCAAGCGGCACCTAAACTTGTCGAAGGTACAAAATTGGCGAAATTGACAAGTAGAAAATTGGCAATTGAAGGTTTTGTTCAGACTATGGCAAAATCACCTAAGTTATTTGTAGACTCTTTATTTCTACTTAAGACCTATGGTATGATAACCGGTATGTTCTTATTTATTGATGGTGCTCAATTTACGTACAATCATTTGTACAATGGACTAACAAATGAGAATAAAGATGTACAGTTTATGACTGCACAGTTAATAGACTACATGTTAGGTAAAGAAGATGTAAAAGAACAGATTGAAGACAATGCTCTTACGTTGGAACCTCTTGTGGAAAACGCATCTGATGATATTGTTGTAAAACTTTTTGGTAAAACTATTGAATTTAACGAACCAGGTGATGTTTATGGGGAAATATTAGCAAGAGCTAAGGCTAATCAGTCTTCAGAAATTGCCGATAACACATTAGTTTCAGGCGCTCAAATTACCTATGAACCAAATACTGTTACGAACCCAGTTCCATTTAAAAATAAAGAAGAGGGTGATGCATTTAGAAAATGGTTTAGAAGTAAACCTCAGTATGAATTTTGGGCTAGAGCGTGGGAGGTTGATGAAACAGGTCCATATAATAATTCACATATTAAAAAAGCATATAACTTAAAATCTGACGGTAAAATTGCGGGTGAGTATTATAAGGAGTATTTAGAAAACCCTGAAGAAGAGGATATTACAAATTCTACAGGTGGTTCTTCCTCAATCGGAGATTAAACATATTTATAATAAAAAAGTTAGTGATGAAAAATAAACAGTTATTAAATGAAGAACTATTAAGAATTTGTGAACTAATGAATATTAGCCCAAAACATCTATTATTTGAGGGTAGGTTAGATTTACTTGATATTAAAAGACTTGTTAGTGATGCTGTAAACTCCGCAAAATTTGAAAGAAGGACATTGGCAACCACAGCAGATGAGCTTGCCGAATTGGCCGATATAGAACGTATAAGTAATGACTTGAATACCAAATTAGCCGAAAGTGAAGATGCCTTTATTACAAAATTAGATGAACTTTCAAACAGTACTAAACAGGTAGAAAAAGATTTTGCAAAACTTGTAGACACAAAAGTTGCAAACAAACTTGAAACCGACTATGCTCAAGAATTTACAGATATTGGAACAGACGTTACTAAGGCGGTGGATGAAATAAAGACTAAAAATCCAAACATACCTGACAATGACCTTACTGATGCAACACATATCTATATCGAAGATGGTTTTGAAAAAACTGTAAAACTTGCCGATGGTACAGAAGGAAAGTTAGCAGATATTGAAAGTCCGTATCTTAGGGAAAAGGCTATTAAAGCAGCCAAAAAGAAAGCTGGATTAGACCCAAATTATAAACCTGTAAGGAAAACCACAAGTACTTTAACCAAAACACAAAGAATGTGGGATACTGTTAAATCGTGGTTTAAAAGTGTTGAAACAAAAAAAACAGAGTTACTTACACGTTTAGATAGTGCAACAACAGAGGCGGAATTTGAAAGTATTTTAGATGATTACATGGATTTTATGTCATCATCGTATAAAGATTTAGGTTTACCAAAAGAGAGTTGGGTTAAATGGTTTAACGGAGATTATAACACGTGGAAAAACAAAGTCAAATCGGATTTTAAAAAGATTTATGGACAAAATATTAAAAATGTGGAAGAGTCCACATGGTGGCAATATGTACAAAAACTTACAGATACTCAAAAAGAAAAAGTACTCCAAGATGCGGTAAACAAAGCACTTAAAAAGGTTGAAAAGAAAGTTGATAGTAAGACATTTGAAAACATAAAGAAATGGGCATCTAGGTTATCAGGAAAGACATTGATGGATAAGGCTGGATTATCATTATGGCAGCAAAGTTTAGTACGTTTAGGTGTGTATGCGCTTATTAATGCAGAAACGGCATATGTAGCTAAAAAACTTAAACAAGACTATGACATTGATTTACCAGATTGGTTACCACCATATACAATAGATTTTGAATCCTGGGGTTATGGTGCAAATGTCATAGGAAATATAGGGGCCTTAATATCTAATACACTTTTAACTATCCCTAATATGATTGTTGCACTTATCGAGTATGGAGCGTATCTAGTGTATAACCAGGACGAAGATAACACATATAGGGTAAAATTAGAAAATTATGAAACTCAATTAGAGCTACAGGGTTATGATTTTACTTTAAATACTGCACAGAACGATAAGTTACATACCTTTGTTACAAATATGTATAAAGGTGTTCCGGGATATGAAAGCTTATTAGAAGTTTTGAATGCGGTACATAGCGGTGTTACAGGTAGTGATTTAAGAGTTATAACAGATGGATTAAAAGATTTACCAGCAATTTGGCAAATATGGGCTAACCAAGTACCTGATAACGTTAACTTAACGGAGGATGATTATAGGGAAATATTCTACGGATTACCTATTCCAATTCCTGGTTTTTCTGATAATAACCAAATAATACCAATAAATGATGATTTCTATTATGTAACTGCAGGAAATTTATTTAAGATTGAAGATTTTGAAGATGAGGACCCATATATTAATGGTGTTGAAGATGGTGATGATGTTGTAATAAAATTAAGAGATATTTTCTTAAATGATACAAATAAGTTTCTTCCCGGTATCACGGCAAAGGACGAGCCGCCAGTAATTGATTTACAAGTTGCAGAATATAATCTTAAGGTTAAAGAAAATGACGGATGGGCTCCTAAAGATATGGAGATATTGTTAAATTCTACTGGAATATTATCAAATAAGAGATTAGAACAAAGTGAGGTTAATCACTTAAAAGAACACGTTAAAAAATATGGTAAAGAAATTAATTTAGGAAAAATTGCTCATTATAGATTTTATAACGATGGAGACTTAAAAAAAACACCTCAAAATGAGTTTACACCAATTGAGGGTAAATCTCCAGTGAAAAAAGAAAATGGTAATAACTTAGAGGCTTATTATTACATAGATAAAGACGGAACACCTTTAAGAATTCTTAATTTAGAAAAAGATATTACGGGTGTTAGTAGTTTAGCACAAAATAGTCTTAACAACACCACAATGCTTAAAGATGTGTGGTATGCAAGAAAAGATGGTAAGTGGTATCCGTTAATAGACTTATTAGATAATTCTCCTGAAAATAATACCGCACCATCGGCATCTGTTGCAAAATCTCCAAAAGAAAAATGGGAAGAGGAACATCCTGGTGTTAAATTAACTCAAACTGGTGCTATTGGTGCCTTAGTCACATATTCAGGAAGTGACGGTAAAAGATATAAACAAGAAAACGGACAAATAGTAGAATTTTAAAATTATGAAAAAGACAATAATTGAAGAAAGAAAAAGAATCATTTCTTTATTCGGATTAAATGAAGAAGAGATTAAACAAGATAGGTCAATAAAAGACAAACTTGATTTAATTAAATTTAATAATAAAAAAGGTGGAGAAGTAGAAATATCAGTAGATAATATTGACAATATTATGAAAGATATGGAAATATTCAAATCTATGGGTAATAACCCTGACACTTCTTTATTAAAAGCCGTTATTTCATCAAAAGGAGGAAAGAATGAAGAATACCTCATTGTTGGTGGTTCATTCCCATCATCAATTTTTGATGTTGTTTTTGATAGAGATGAAGTTTTTGGTGATTACGATGGAAGTAGTAAATACGACTATTTTAAAGTTGAATCGGAAGGTGATAACGATAGAGACTTTTCATTGGTTAGAGTTGAATCTGACAAATTAAAAGACAATGATGAAGAAGAATCGGTTGAAAAAGAAGTTGAAATTCAAGAACCAGTTCAACAAGAACCTGAAAAACCTTTTGAAGAAGAAATGAAAGAAAAGGAAAAGAAAGGTTTGGCTTCTTTATTAGACGGAAACGGAGAAGAATCATCTAACAATTTTACAAAAAGACAAAAGAAAGTTTTGGAAAAATTGAAAGGTGAAGGATATTTATTAAACAGACCTGAGAATACAGAAGGTTACACAAAAAAGAAAGTAACATCAAAAGAATTCACAGAGTCATTTAATGTATGGGAACCAAAAAAGTAAAAGGGTTATGAGCATCAGAAAAACAATCAGACAGAATTTATTAGAAGTAGAAGGTAGAAGAAAAACCCTTTTACAAGAATCTAAGATTATCAACAGTCGTTTTAAAATGATTGCTGAAGGTGTTAACACAAAATCAAAAATTCAAACAAAAAAAGCATTAGACCAAATTTTATCTGAATGCAATTACTTAAAAACTCAAAACTATAACAATTCTTTGATTAATGAAGGATTTTTAGAAGTTATGGGTGATATGTTTGGTAATGAAGGACCACAGTTTTGGGATACAATAAAAGCTAAGTTATCAGATTATTTAACATCTAAATTCGGAGTTGACGGATGGATGAAAGATAAAATGATTCAAGGTATCGGTAATGTTGAAATTGAAGAAATACCAAATCTATTTACAGATTGTAGATTTTTGGTACAAAAGATGACCGATGCAGCCATGGAAGGATTCGGAGAGAATATATCTGTAGAAGGAGGTAATAATACAGTACCTGGTATATTCAGACAATCTTTGGATAAAGTCATTGGAGGTGATGACTTTAGAAAAAATTTAGAGGATTCTTTCACTACTGTCGTTTGTCCTGCCATGGGACAAATCAATCAAAACATGGCAAACAAATTTGAGGATATTAAGAAAACGATGTTCTCATAAACTTTCTAAAAGAAAGGAGGGGTTCTTATCTAAGGAAGGTGTACGAGAGTACACCTTTTTTTTATTAGTACCGCGAGCCGGACTCGAACCGGCACGACCGTTACTGGTCAAGGGATTTTAAGTCCCTCGTGTCTACCATTTCACCACCGCGGCATATAGTTAATTACTATACAAATATAAATTATAAAAATGATTTAGACAACTCTTTTTGGAAATCATCCCAAATATTTTCAACAGTTTCACTAATAACAACCGAAAATACATTGGGTCTATATGGTCTAAGTTGTAATTTCATACCAGCCTCTTCGGGAGTTTTATTATCTTTTTTGCTGTTACAACGACTGCAACAAGTAATCATATTTTCCCACGTATTTTTACCTCCACGAGATTTTGGAACAATATGGTCCAACGTAAGATTTCGTTTTGAACCACAATAACCGCAGGTATGTCCATCACGTCTAAAGATTCGTTTTCTATTTACTGTGACACCTTTAGATTGGTATCTAACGTAATTTAAAAGGCGAATAACTAATGGACGCACAAAATTACCAACAGTTGTTATAATGTCTGTTTCTCCTTTTTTAAGAATTTCCGCTTTTCCTTTATCTACCAATACAAATCCCCGTCTAAGAGTGGTTACATTTAATGGTGAATAATCAGAATTTAAAACTAGTACTGTATCCATGTAATAAAATTAGTTTAGCAAATTTAATTATAATATTCATATCTGTCAAATACTTATATATAAATAATACAATTATGGTACTAAAATTAGGAAGTAAAGGAAATGAAGTAAAAGAACTTCAAGAACTATTAGGATTAAAACCAGATGGTGATTTTGGTCCTAAAACGGAAGCTGCCGTTAAAGAATGGCAGAAAAAACACGGATTAACTGCAGATGGAATTGTTGGTCCAAAGACATTAGCCAAAATGGGTGTTGTGGATACTGATATGACAAAAGTTATTACAGAACAAAAAAAGAGTTCGACATATTCTAAAAACAAATATGTGACACCAAATGGTCTTGAGATTGTCGAGTATTTTATGCCGGCAGACGAATACTTAAAAGGTCCAATAAAACCAGAATGGTTATTCTTACACCACACTGCAGGATGGCATAATCCTTACAATACAATTACCGCATGGGATGCTGACAAGATAGGTAAAATTGCAACCGAATTTGTGATAGGTGGACCTTCAGTAAAAGGTAATGACTTTAAATATGATGGTGAGGTTGTACAAGCATTCCCACACGGAGATTATGCATGGCATTTAGGTGCAAATGGTTCACAAACCATGCATAAGAATTCAATTGGTATTGAAGTATGTAACTTTGGATATGTAGTAGATGGTAAAACATATGCAGGAGCAACCGTAGATGAAAGTCAAATAGTTGAACTGGCAGAACCATTTAGAGGTCACAAATTATGGCACAGATACTCTAATTACCAAATTGAAAATTTAAGAAAATTAATATTATACATTGCAGAGCGTGATAATATTGATATCAGAACCGGTTTAATTCAAGAGATTAAAAAGAACGGAGCAAAAGGTTTTGAGTGGAATGAAAAGGCATACTACGGAAAAGTAAAAGGTATGTGGACCCACACCAACACCAGAAAAGATAAAGTAGATATGTTCCCACAACAGGAACTTATAGACATGTTACTTAGCTTGTAATGAAAGAATTAGAAGATATCTTTAATACTGAAGAATTTAAATCTCTTTCTTTTTTGAAAAAGATTTGGATAAGACTTAAGGTTGCATTTGTAACACTATTCACATATCATTAAAATAAAAATGGGGGTCACGACCCCCATTTCTTTTTAACGGATTTTCAACATCATTGCTCCTGCTCCGTTCCACTCAACAATCTGTCGTTTTGGAATCCAAAACTCAAACTCACCAATCTCATCAATCTTGTCGGACATGTTCTTTTTGAACTGTTCAACTTCTGATTTGTCTTGTGGGTGTTTAACACCTACGTATGCTGCACATACAGGACCGATACCAGTCATTTGAGACATGTAGTCGGTAAGGGTCTTTCCACAACAACGACAGATACCACCGTTCTCTTTTGTCAATTTAGCTTTGAGTTTTAATGCTCGGTTTGACATGGTAACAATTTGGGTCACATCAACCAAGATGGGATAAAAAGCCAAGTTGTTTTCCTCTTTGATATCACCAGCAATCTTGCGACCCAATTTGATGGTATTACCAACCAAAGGAATGTTCAAGTCACGTTGTGAGTTCTTTTGAATTTCACGGTCAACAGCTTGGTAACCTGCTTGAACTTGCTTGTCGGTCAATCTACGGTATTTCTTGTACTTCTCTTGAAGGTCCAAAACAAACTTGGATTCACCTTTGTATTCTACAATTGCACGTAGAGTGTGTGGGAGTTCCTCTACTTTTACATCTTTCTGACGCTCTTCTTGTAGGATAAGTTTCTCAGCCACTGAGAATTGCTTGGGGGTTAGACGACCGTACTTCATTAGACCTGGTTTCAAACCTTTGATGAAGTCGTTGTTTCCTTCGTAGTTTCTTACTTTTTCTTCGATGTTGATTCCTGTTACTGACATGATGGTGGTGGTTTATGTTGTTATTAACACTACAAATATATGCCAAACAAAATTGTCTGCCAAACAAAATCATTAAAAAAATATTGTTTGGCAAAAAAAAGTCGGACATAATGCCCGACCTTTTGATGTACATCAAAGAATGATTATTCGCAACATTCTTCTGATGTCTTTTCAACTTCAGGAGTTACAACTTCTGAACCACCTTCAGCTGGCTCTTCTACTGGTGCCAATACTGTTGTGTCTGTTGTCTCCTGAGCTGGAGTTTCTTCAGTTTGGCAAGCTGCCAACATTGAAACTGCAAAAAGAGCAAAAAGTACTTTTTTCATTGTTCTTAAAAAATTAATTTTTATTTATTATGTTAATATAATAAATATTAAATGTCAGTCAATAGTCATTAAAAAAGTGGTGGAGGTGGCGGGAATCGAACCCGCGTCTTGCTCAGTCTAACCATAAAGGACTACATGCTTAGGTCAATGTTGGTTCTCAACATTCCGAAATAAATGGTTTGATGTATGTGGGAAACAAACCAATAAACAACCTGGTCTCAGAGTTATTTAAGAGAGCTCTGACCTGTGACTCCCGTATAGAGACTTCTGTTCATAGGTTATATGTCTACCGACCCGATTCGCTGCGGCGTCTTACGCTACAGTTACTTCTTCAGTGCGTAGAAGACCTACAGCCTGAAGTTTTGCAAAAGTGTTGCCACTTAAAAATTGCCTCCATAGATTAAAGTGATAGGAAACCTCTCACTGCATGCCCCGTATGACTAACCCTGCCAATCAATACCGGTCACCCCCATTATTTCAAAGAACTCTAATACAAAGA